>Ga0209589_1004556_pt1 | contig 23880 bp, 20 predicted proteins | sample CowpeawhiteBW_FD_187525 | JGI IMG/M metagenome (GOLD analysis project Ga0209589, IMG submission 187525) | Root nodule microbial communities of legume samples collected from California USA - Cow pea white BW (SPAdes) (version 2) | ecosystem: Host-associated > Plants > Roots > Nodule | place: USA...
GCTTTACTCTCTCCTCCACATCATTTATGCTCCCCAATCACCATGCGCCACCTAGCATTGCTTTCTTACTCCTAATTAACCTACAAAGCAAATAAACATAGATTAGCATGTTGGCTTAAGTCAAGTTAACTATAGTCAACAAGTCAAACCTAGTCAAAGGTCAACAAGTCAACTAAAGTTGATTCAACTAAGTCAACTTTGGGAATAAAAAGTAACAAACACAAATGAAAGGGATGAAGGATTAGTGAACTTCCTTTCTAAACATGCTTAGTCTTCTTAAGCATGTGTCTCCATCCTTGGTTGTGGTCAATCCTTCATCAGTTACGCATTATTCATGCTTCTTTCTCTCCCTCCCCATCAAGAGAGAAAGTCTAGAGGGAACCTTTATATGCTCTACAGTTGGAAGACCAGGTACCATCTTTCTCCATCTATTCTTTCCAATCCAATCATAAGGTACATTTCTGCATTCAATTCTTTGAAGTATTGGAGACGGCTTAATTTATTATTTATAGAGTTTATTGCTTTTATTTTTCATACACATACGCGACACACCTCCAGTGAAAACCTGCCCTAGACCACGCCACCACCCATTGACGATGCAACAACTTTGTGAAATCGGAATTGTCACCAACAGAACCTCGACGTCGGCGAGCCCACGTCCACGAGAGAATGAGGCCACACCACAAAGTAATACTAGACCAAGAACCATGGAACCTACATGTCATCTTGAAGTCGCAGCAAAATATGAAACAACGTGCCACCTCCACAACAGCACCTTCAAGCCACCATTGTTGCACTTGGAAAAACATGTCATGCAAACCCACTTGAAGCAGCATGCATTTGCATCACGAATCCTCCATCACACCGCCTCGAGAAGCCACCTGCAAGTTCAAGATTGTGGAGGCAAAAACCTTAATTTTGGAGAGAGGGAGAGAAAGTGTGTGTCACGTGGAAATCACTAATTGGACAGTCGTCAAAGGGTCAAATACTTCAACTCTGGTCAAATATTCAATTCTGGTCAAAGTTTGGCCAAATAAAGAGGGACTAAAAAGCAATTATTGATATATTTGGATTTTCCTGCAAATTTGGTCTACATGATTACAAAGGGCTGATTTAGAAAATTAATGCAAATATTATTTGGTTATAATTTATCAGATATCTTTAAATAATTAATTTATTTAATTATATCACAAATTTTCAACCAACTATATTTGTCAAATAGTTTATATCTCACGAAATATTTTTAAATATTCATAATCACTACAAATATAAATAATATTTATATTTATATTTATTTTAAAAGATATTTAAGAGATTTTAGCAACAAAAAAAATCTAGTCCAAGTCCTATATAAAGAGACCAAGGGAAGGCAGAAAGAGAAGTTTGAAACATCAGAGTTTGCATTTCATGGAGTTTTAAACTTCTTGGGTTAGTTTCATTGTAATTTCATTATGGATTATGAGGTTAGAATGAAAAAAAAAATTGTTCTTTTTATTATTGTCGTGGTTTTGATTCATATATGACTTTTGTCTTTGAATCATGTAAAAAGTAATGATTTTTACATGCTAGATAATTAGCGAAGTTTTTAAATCTATATCCATGCTAAACACATGAGTTGAAGGGTTTCTAAATTTAATTGAAACTTAGAAACTTTCACGTGATTAAATGAATTTTTACCAATAATTGAGACTTTACTTTGGTTAAAGGTATTTTCTCTAACTAAAATTAGTCGAGATTTTACTTTGATTAATTAATTATGTTTTTTATTTAGTGAGGCGACAAAAGAATATACATGATTAAGCATAGTAAAATTTGATTAAGACTGTACTTTGGTTGAATTTATTGTGGAAAATCTACAAGTTCTCCCTTTTAATTGAGGCTATACTTTGGTTTGAAGTGAGAACGCCAACAAATTAATTGAGACTTTACATTGATTAATTTGCAAATCTACAACAATAATTAATTGAGCAATAATCTTTAGGGCAATAATCGTAGTCCTTCAGAAATTCCATCCACCTTCTCTACCTCATGTTCAACTCCTTCTGATCAAACAGATACTTAAGACTTTTGTGATCGTTGAACACACGAAACTGGGCACCGTAGAGGTAGTACCTCTAGATCTTCAAGGCAAACACAATAGCCGCCAACTCGAGGTCATGAGTGGGGTAGTTTCTCTCATGCACCTTAAGTTTCCTTGAAGCATAGGTCACCGCCTTCTTTTCTTGCATTAACATGCAGCCCAACCCTAAATGAGAGGGATCACAATACACCTCAAAGGGTTTCCCAACATCTGGGATGACCAATATGGGAGCACTCGTCAACCTTCGCTTAAGCTCTTGAAAACTCTCCTCACACTTGTCGGTCCAAGTGAAAGGTTGGTCTTTCCGGGTAAGCTGTGTCAGAGGCGCCACTATCTTGGAGAATCCCTCTATGAATCTCCTATAGTAGCCAGCTAACCCCACAAAGCTCCTGATCTCGGTTGCCGACTTGGGACTTTCCCACTTAAGCACTGCATCCACCACCTTTGTTGGATCCACTGCTATCCCCTGAGCGGATATCACATGCCCCAAAAATTGTACTTCACCCATCCAGAATTCACACCTGGACAACTTGGCATATAGTTGCTTCTCCCTCAGGACACCAAGTACCAACCTTAAGTGTTCCGCATGTTCCTCCTGGGTCTTGGAATAGAGGAGTATGTCATCTATGAAGAGTACAACAAACTTATCTAAGAAGGGTCTGAAAATCCTGTTCATGTAGTCCATGAACAAAGCTGGAGAATTGGTTACACCGAAAGGCATAACCACATACTCGTAGTAGCCGTATCGGGACCTGAAGGCTGTCTTCTGCACATCATCAACCTTCACCAATATCTGGAGGTATCCCGACCGCAAATAAATCTTCGAGAATACCGATGACCCATGCAGCTGATCCATCAAATCGCCAATTTTCGGGAGAGGATACTTGTTCTTGATGGTCATCTTGTTTAGCTGCCTGTAGTCTACACACAGGCGTGAACTTCCATCCTTTTTCTTCACCAACAACATTGGTGCGCCCCAAGGCGAAGTACTGGGTCTTATGAATTGTTTTCCCAGTAATTCCTCAATCTGACTCTTTAGCTCTACCAGTTCTGTTGGAGCCATACGGTATGGGGCCATCGACACTGGACCGATTCTTAATACAAAGTTGATAGAGAATTCTACCTCTCAGCTCGGAGGCAACCCTGGCACTTCCTCTGGAAATACATCTTCAAATTGGTGCACAACCGGTATAACTGACGTCCTCTCCTCCTTCTCCACCTCAAGATGCGTGAAGATTATGTAACACTACGCGCCCTCTTGTAGTTCCTTCACAACCCCTTGAGATGATAACAACTCAGGCTCCTTTGAGTCGGGGAATAACAACCTCTTTTCTCGGCAATCTATGATAATACGATTGACAAAGAGCCAATCCATCCCCAAGATTACCTCCAACTCTTGTAGAGGTAGGCAGATTAGGTTCACCTTATACCTCCACTGGACACCTAGCACAAAAAGACGATGTCCAGACCAAACCCGACGCCGGAGTGGACACCACAAACTCACACTACAGCTCACATACCAGCAGACCCAAACGTTTCACACAAGCATCTAACACAAAGGAATGTGTCACTCCAGAGTCATACAACACAATAATTTGCACCAGCAATCACACAACAACGAATAACAATGTTACCTGAGCTTGCTGCCTCCGTTCCTGACATAGCATACACTCGACTTGTCGCCTGAGGCCTGTTGCCTCCTCTCCTGTTGCCTGTCGCTTGAGGCATGTTGCCTCCTCTCCTCTACGAGTCACTGCCCTAGCAAGGGTGGGGCAGTCCTTCCAAGAGTGGCCTTCCTTGCCACAATTGTTGCACCTGCGATAACCATCCATACGTGGGCAGACGTTCCTCACATGAGGGCCCCCACATATAAAACACTACACTCGGCCCTACTAGGGAGGAAAGCTCCTAGACCCTTGATACTGATGGTGGGGTCTGTCATATGGTCTCCTCCACTCTTCCTGTCTCGGTTTGGGTTAAGATGGCCCACCAGTCCTTTGTTGTTGCTGTGATAGGCACTGACGTTCTACCTCATTCTTCAATTTCTCCATCACTATGGCCTTCCCCACAAGTGCAGCGAAGTCCTTGATGGATAGTGGGGCTACCATCAAGCGAATATCACCATGGAGCCCATTCTTAAACGTGCGGCATCTCCATTCTTTGTCGAGTGGCAATGTGTAGAAGCGGTTAAGGTGCTTGAACCTCTCAGCATATTCTGTTACCGTCTTCCCTCCTTGAGTTAGTTGGAAGAACTCCACCTCCTTGGCATATCTGATGCTGACCGGGAAATATTCTGAGAGGAACTTTTCCCGGAAGGCCTCCCATGTGACTGGTTCTCCCCTCTCCTTCATGATGGATTTCATGCTTATCCACCAATGCTCAGCTTCTCCGATGAGCATGTATACTGTGAAGGCCAATCTATTTTCTGCGGGGTACATTTTTGAATCAAAGATTCTCTCAAGGTCTTTCAGCCACTATCTGCTGCATCTGGACTAGTCTTTCCGTTGAATTTCACTGGGTGGTGCTTCAAAAATTCTTCCAAGCTCCACTCCCTAGCTGCAGGTCGTGGCTCGGGACCAAATACAGGTGCAGCTACCCTATTCTTCTCCAACTGTCGGAGAGCTTCCATATGTTGCCTGTGGGCATCCTCTACAGCTACCCTAGCAGCCTCCATCTGCTGCATCACCAACTGCTGCTGCTGAAGCGATGTTGTCTATCGCTGCATTGATGCTTCATGTTATTGCATCATCGTCGTACTCTGTTGTGTCATAACAGCTACCATCACTTCTATAGCTCTGGCGATATTTGGTACATCGCCCTGAGAAGACTAAGAGTTCTTGCGAGAAGGTGCCATGATTTACTGGCAGACAAGAAATCACTTGTCAGATGATGGGATAGGAAACTTAACTAAAGACACTAGAAAGACACCATGAAAGCTAAGCGGACACCCAAGTCCACAGACCTATGAAATGACCGCTCTGATACCATAAATGTAACACCCTATTTAATTAATAAAGCTAATTAAAGGAAGCATCACACCAAATAATATAGAAACGCGGTCTAGGAGTTTAAACCTTACTCCTTACAATTATCCAAAGGAAGTTCGAAAAGAAAAAGGGAACAACATGATGCCAACAAGTACAATGGTAACAACAATATTTGGAAATAAAGCCCAAGAGCAAAATCACATGGATCAGAACCCTAAAGAAGAGCCCAACTAACAGAATCCACCCCAAACAAGCTATGCAGTGGAACCATCACCTTCTTGTTGACCACGGGTGTTCCTCGCATCTGCTCACATCAACAAGTTGATGATCATCGCAAAAAAGAGAGAACCACACAAAAAACACACAACAAAGAACAGAAGGGTAAGCTAGAGCCAAAATAGTTTTATCATGCAATCAGATACACTTTCATAGTCAATTATACATACATCATCCAAGCATGTTATGACCTTCCAAACAATACATTAAGACTCGACACGACTCATCCGGATATGTATAATTTAGTCGGATTCAGCGGATGCTTGCACTTGTGGTGGATTTCCCTGCTCACCCTCGAGCTGCTCACCCCCGAGCTTAGTGTTACAATGTTTCAACCCCTACACACAAGGTTAGCCCTTAATGGATTACAGGCCTCCTACTACTCTCACCACAAGAGTCAGTCCGCTCTAAGTGAGACTAACTGACTCCTTAGAGTATCAGGTTGCAACCTTACCTTGAATCATTACCAAATTATATAGATGAGGCACCACCATGATCTCCCACTAACAGGGGTCATGGAATTACGTCTCAACCACTGAAGCACCACCATGAGGTCTCACCTAGAGGCTCATGGAATTACGTACTAACCACATACCAATCATACTCAATCAATCAAGTAATATTTATCGTGCACATAAACCTTATGCCAACCTTTATAACCAACCTCTTTCATATTCCAAGTGAAATCCATACCGACCCATCATTCTCAATCCATGAATATAGAAGTGTGTTTCATACCAATACCATGCCACTTTAATTACCCATCGTCTCATTTGTTTTACATGCCAATATCACACTAACTCATCAATCCAATTCATAACCACAGTTTATTCCATACATTTCACAAGCTTCATACTTTAAATAGAGTAAATCAATCAATCAAACAACCCATAACAACCACATGAAAAAAACAACGTGACCTGTAGTGGATCTCGCTTAAGCCAAAAGCCCTCGCTCAAGCAAGAGGAGTCCCCTCGCTCAAGCTATAGACTCTCGCTTAGGCGAGATCGCGACAGAGGCCCTGGGAGGTTTTCGCACACTCGCTTAGGCGAGCCCTCCTCGCCTGAGCGAGACCACCCCTCGTCCAAAGGTGAGCTTCCTCACTTGGGCTAAAACAGGAGCAACATACCAAGGCTCCCACACGTTCTCGCTTAGGCGAGCGTCTCTCGCCTGAGCGAGATGGTGCCTCACTCAAAACAAGAGCTTTCCGCTTGAGCGAGAGCTCGAGTGTAGCCTTGGTCTGCTTCTGCAAGTCTCGCCAAGGGCGAGTTAGTCTCGCTTGGGCGAGAGCAACAAATCTCGTCACTGTTCTCCCTGCCACAACCACATTTTCACACCTAAACAAAAATACCAAAGTATTTCACATGTTCACAGCGGCATACAGTACATACAAACACCAAGTATACTCAAAACAGGTCATATACCATTTAAGACTCAAAACCCTAACTTCCCTTACCTTAAAAGGGCTAATATCAGACTTTGACTCCTAAGCCAACGAAACCAGTAGCTCCAAGAGCGGATTTATGAACTGGAACAGTGGCACAAAAAAAGAATTAGATTACCATAGTGGACCTTCAGCAAAAAAATACGAAAAGGGGATAAGAAAGGAACTAGAATGAGCTGAGAGCTAACTTACGTGAAGCAGAGTTGAGCTTAGAGCTAGCTTAACCAAGAGTTGTGACCAAACCCTAGCAGAGTGTTCTGAAAGGAAGAGGGAGCGTATGCTATGAGCTGTTTTGCAAGAATGACAAGAGTGGAAGGGAGTTTGGCTGCCTTAGGGGCCTTATACACCCTATGGGCCAGCCCTTAGGCCCACTAGATTGGGACAGCCCTTAAAATAAAAGGAAAAAATATAAGTGGGCCTTACAATTACCATATTAAATATATTTTACAAAAATAAAATCTATTTTAGTCGCTAAATCGATGACTAAAATATTAGATATTAAATAATATTTTAGCGACCGAAAATATTTGGTGGCTAATTACCATATTAAATATATTTTACAAAATAAAATTTATTTCGGTCGCTAGATCGGTGGCTAAAACATTACATATTAAATAATGTTTAGTGACCGAAAATATTCAGTGACTAATTATCATATTAAATATATTTTGCAAAATAAGATTTGTTTTAGTCACTAAATTGATGGCTAAAACATAATATTTAGAGACTAAAAGTTTTCGATGGCTATTTCAGTCCTATAATAATGAATATTATTGTACATTTATTTGGTCGCTAAATTGGTGACTATTTGCGACTACTATGAATCAGTGGCTATTTCAATCACAATTTGCGACTAAATTATTTCGGTGGCTAAATTGCATTTTTCTAGTAGTGGTATAACATGGTACCCTTTGATAGGTTGGGTCCAACATGGTTAATTCTTTCTAGATCCTTTTGGGATCCATTTCATAACCCCTTCAGGAACATCATTCTTTCTAGCATAGCAGTTCTTAATAGCATGACCTTTGTTCATACAATAGTTGCAAGAGATGAAGATTGTAACATTGTTAGGAACAAGGCTAGGCTAGTTGTAAAATGTTATATTCAAGAGGAAGGAGTTGATTTTTATGAAACATATGAACCTTTTGCTAGGTTAAAAGTTGTAAGATTGTTATAAGCATGTGTTTTCATGTGTAGCGTTAAATTATTCCAAATTGATGTTAAAAGCACATTCTTAAATGGTTTCTTGAATAAAGAGGTATTTGTATCATAGTCACCTAATTTTGAAGATCATCTTTTACTTGATTGTATTTTTAAATTGAAAAAGGTTTATATGGTTTAAAACAAGCAACACGTTAGTGGTATGAAAGGCTAAGCATACTTTCTATTATAAAAAAGGGTATGTTAGAGGTGTTGCTAATAAAACACTTTTCATTAGAAAACATGTAAGACATTTTTTATTCTTGTTCAAGTATATGTTGATAACATAATCTTTGGTTCAAATAAAAACTTTGTTTGAAGAATTTGATTCAACTATGTAAGGTGAATTTGAGATGTCCATGATGGGTGAGTTGGCATACTTCTTAGGTCTGCAAGTTAAAGAACTTTAGCAAGGAATACTTTTAAACTAGACAAAATATTGTTTTGACCCATTGACAAAGTTTGAAATGAAGAATTGAAAGGAAATTGTCACTCCAATAGCCACCAATGGCTACATGGATTCAAATGAAGCAAGACAATCAATTGATGCAAACAAATAGAAAGGGTTAATACGTTCTTTGCTCTACCTAACTACATGTAGGCTAGACATAAAATTCAGTGTTTGTATGTGTGCAAGGTTCTAATCCAATCCAAAGGAGTCACATTATAAGATAGCAAAGAGAATTCTCAAATATCTTAATGGGACAATCAATTTTGGATTGTGGTATCCAGGTAACTGAAATAAACTTAAGAGGATTTTTAGATTTTTACTTTGTTGATTTTAAATTAGATAGGAAAAGGACAAATGTGTAATTATTGAAATGGTTGAAATGCATAGAAGGAGGGTTAAATTGTCTTAGATAAAAAATATGTTGACTTTTAAAAGCCTAAAATAGTTTTCAACCACTAAGTATGAATGCAAACACTCCTAGACTGGACACTTTCAGTCGATAAAAAATAGAGATAACCGATTGATTTCATTAAACAGATACAATTAGAGATGTCAAAACACTTCGTACCCGAGAGTATCCGTGGATAAAACCCGCAACGGGTAGGAAACAAATATTAAAAATGGATACCCACTACCTGCGAATACGGGTATTTTTGATACCCACATGTTAACGAGGCGGGTACGGGTATCATAGTATCCGTACCCGTGGATACCTGTACCCGCTAAACTTTAATTCACAAAAATACCCTCATATATATATATATATATATATATATATATATATATATTAGTAAAATACATTTTGAACTTTTTTTTAAGTTGCACATCTTGTCTTGTCTTCTATCTTCATTCTTCCAGCTTCAAATATTGGTACGTTGTCCTCTTCCAGGTACATCCTTTGACATTCTTCTCTTTCCTTTCTTTGAAATTGGGCATATACATCAAACCCTATATAGACAATGACATTTATGGTATGCTTGTTGTCAAATGATGGAATCAAAATAAGAATATTTAGCACGAGGTACGGGGAAACTACTATTCGTACCCTACCTGCCTCGTTGACATCCCTAGATACAATACTAATAGAATCAACTACAGTAAACTAAAAAAACTGGGAAAATTGCAGAAATTTGAATTTGTGATTTAAGCCAGGAACATTATGAAAGATCAAACCAGATTGATTCCTATGAGTTATACAAACATGATCAAAGCTTCAGATTATGCTATATCACACAAGAATGTTAACAAAGAGGGTTCAATTCAAAATTCTATGAACTTTAAAATGCAATACTAGTGAGAAAGGTTAGAGAGAATAACAATGCACAAGATTTTTATATTGGTTCACTAAAACATAAGCTACATCTAGTTAGTCAAGGCAACCCGAGCCTGACTTTACACTATTTCAAAAGATTTACAAAGTTTACAACATTACATTTTCAAAATATGCAAGGACACAATGACTCTTGAATCACATAAGAATTAAACCAGCACAACAAGACACCTCTTACAAACTTGGAAAACCACCAGGCATAACCTAAAAGCTTGAGAAAGACTAAACCTCAGTGGCAGCATAACCTTTGTAACATCCTGACCAGATATTACGAATTTAAATAATAAATTAAAAAAATAATAATTAGTTGTCATTTATTGAAATATCATTTCCCAAAAATGCGGAAAATCAAAATTTATTACTTAAGAATTTATTCCAAAAACCATAATTATAAACTCAATTAAAATATCCAAGTCTGATAATTTAAAAGTTTACAACTGATTCAAAAACATAATAAAAACTCTGAAAAACTTTCTCCCAGACTAGCCCCACTTCGGCTCTATGCCTAGCCACAACTGGTAGAGCACGTGCAGGAAATCATGCTACGGACCACACTCCGTAATGCCAAGTGGAGTTCCCAATACGAATAATATTCGTAACGTCCTAAGGCTACCAAACTCGTCAGCTCAATATTGAGGAGGGCAATCTAACTGGACCCATCTGTACGCACCACAACACACACACACTCACACTAGCAACACTCGCCAACCCGAGCCACAACTCAAGAGTTCCTCATGTTCATCCGCCATCTCGAGCCACAACTCAAGAGATGTCATTACGAGCCACAACTTAAGGAATGTCACATGCTTAACCCCTATCCTGAGCCACAACTCAAGGGATACATTCTGAGCCACAACTCAGGGAACACCAGTAAGCCGACCTTCAAAGTATCACTAAAGCCTTGTAGACACGCACATCCAAAACAAGCAAAGCACTTTTGCCTCACCAATATCGCCCGGCGTAACAGGCTTCCAAACCGCCTGGCCGGGAACACGTACTGCCAGGCGCCAAGCACCTCTGAACCCACTGTTTGCATGTATCGCTTGGCGGGACACACCTCACCGCCGTCGCCACACATAAGAAGACTCTTCTGACTTGGTAGCTTTCTCCTGGCAGGTCAATTACCACCGCTAAGCGCTGCACTAGTACTTGTGCAGTATTGGTTTTTTGATAAGCACTACAGACCCTTGTTTCACGCATTTCCAATCATGGTCACCATACTTAGTCTCTAAAATAGATAATTCCATCATGCTATGTGACCCATATAACATAGTTTCATCATTTTCACTTAATCACTAGATACACCTTAGCTTTGCATTTATTAACTTCCTAAGTCAAGTATCTCACTACACCATAGAATCTATATTCCCCACTACCATTTTTCTCTAATTTGGGCCAAAGTCATAAATATACCTGAAACCTATCACCTATCCCACTATTACATCCATCTCAGGCCAATTATAAGTACATGCTAATGATACATTATCTTAGAATGGTAACACCTCTTTGTCTTAGGTAACTTCCTTTCACATTCCAACTCTTATCTCAAATTATGGCTCATCATTCAGTGATATTCTAGTTTTCAATGATCTCTATTGCACTATCCTTATATTCAATTCTTTTAACGCATCTTAATCATTATAATTCTTTCTAGTTCCACTCCATGCATCAATCACTCTCCCTAATACCATATCCAACATTTTTCAACTCTACTTTTACGTATCACAACTAACCATATACTGAATTTCACACTCGTTGCCAACTCAGGTTCCCCTTCACTATTATGCAGCTATCGCCTGGCGGCACGATATGCACCGCCAGGCGGTGCATCAATTTCTGGAATTTTAAGAACTTCTTCCACACCTGCATGAGTCCTCATTCCTAATTTCTCTCGATTTTTCAATTAATAAGCCACTCCAATGTGTTTAGGTTCATAATTCTTTTACACTGCTTCCAATTCACGAAATAATTGTAACATTCTCCCATTAATTGGATCCTGAATCTCAAAACCCCCTATTCTCAAACCCTAACAGATACTCATAAAATTTTTCATCCTAATTACTCCAATTCACCCAATCATTCAATCAATTATGGTACTTCACCAGTTCATCATTAAATATTGAGTCATTCTTTCCCATCAGAATAGCCCAGAACACCCAAAAACATCATCATCGAACCAATTTGGCTGGCGTCACCTAGCGGTAGTTCATCACCGCCAAGCAGTTCAAACCACAACCCAGAACTGGGTGACACCACATGTGTTGCCAGACGGTCAAGATGGTGCCCCTAAGCAGTTCCTCTTCAGGAACGCAAAAACAAGCATACAAGGATGAGTTGCCTGGCGGCAGTTCATCGTCCGCTAGGCGATTTCTTGAAAAATCCTAGAAACTCGAAAATTTAACAAGATAGTGAGTTTTCACGCATAGTCATATAATATATAATGCAATTATCACTTAAAACACCAAACAACGAGTCTCAACTCCCCTAACCTAGTTTCCTTTCTTAAAAGACAATGCTAGAGCTCCTTCCTTGATCACTAATGGTTTCTCTTAGCTCTCCTACGGTTCAGCTCCTCCATTCCACTCACTAATCACTTCTTTACTTTGAATTCGTGCACCTTACAATACCCTGCAATATTCAGACTCAAAACCCTTCTACTTTCTCTCAATTGGTCTTTTAATGATGTTTTAATGGTAGGTTAATGTCCCAAAACGAAAATTGGTTTAATGTTGGTGGTAATTGTAATTCAATGGATCATTATGGACTGTTTTTCAGCCCCTCTTGGCTACTCCTTAGCCAGCTAGGCTTCCTATGCCCTTTTACATTCATGCCAAAGAAAATTTTGGCAAAAAGAAAGTTTAATTTGGTTCTTACCAAGGTTTGAACCCATAACCATACCAATGACAAATTAATGCACAATCATTCAACCAATTCATGCTTCATGATAATTTTTAAAATTCTAAGATTATTTTATCACTCAACATGATCAAGCATATTATTAAAATAATAATCAATTAAATAACACATAAATGACATACATGGGACTTGAACCCAAGTCCTCTGACACAACCAAGTACTCTCAACCATTTGAGCTAGTACTTTTCCATATCAGATTAATTAATAATTAATGTCATAAAGACTCCCACTACCCGCATATATTAATTAATTAATTAAATTTCACAGGTCTTACAGCCTTGCCTACCAAAACCACTTTCTCCAAGCTTCAAACACGAAGCAAAAGCTTCAAGAATGATCCAAGATCAATCTTTCAACAGATGCACACTATATGATCACGAAAGACAGAGAGTTCCACAGATTGCTACGAAAATGGTCTTCTTCAGTCTCTTTCGATAAATACAACTTTTATAGTGAAATTGCTACGAAATTCAACAAGTTGATTTTCAAATGAATCGTTTTATTTCATTTAACTTAAATGAAATCAGTGGATTAGAAAATAAATTAACAAATTGAATATATACCAGTTATGACTACTTCAACAAACCTTTTAATCTGTTAAAAACTCATGCAACAGATTAAAAGACACCATTTAACCTATTGAAAAACATTTCAACAGATTAAAAGACACACCTAAGATCCTATATATCTAATTAATGCAAAATTATCTACAACAAGAATATAATTCTTCAAGCTTGTTTTCCCCATGAATAATCCAGATAGATAGCCCACACACAAGGCTTAATCAACACATGAAACATCAAATCTCCACATTTTCATTAATGTAAACATGGTGGCTTCATATACCTTCATCAAATCTTCAAGTATCAAATCACCCAAGCTATTTGTGCCAAAAAAATGGAATATTCCACCTACTTGACTTAAGCTTAATATCATGTGACAACAAGAAACAATCATGTGTAGCACTCTCCATAATTGAGGTAGAGTACATTGTAGTTGGATATTGTTGTGCATAAATTGTGTGGTTGAAGCATTAACTCTTGGACTATGGACTTACGTGTGTAAAGGTACGTCTTTATTGTGATAATACTAGTACAATCAACCTGACTAAGAATCATATACAACATTCTAAAACCAAGCACATTGAAAGAAGGAATAACTTTATAAGAGACCATATGTTAAGAGGTGAATGTGAAATTAAGTTTGTTAAAACTCAAAATCAATTGGCTGATTTGTTTACTAAGCTAAGAACTAAATTAGGTATTTTTGATAGGAAAAATGTGTTTTAATACGATTTTAGCTTGTTTATCTTATAATTCAATGTGTTTATTTCATTGAAAGAGCTAATGTGTGCATGAAACAATAATTGTTAGTTGGCTTGGTCAAAACTGCATCACATGACCATGTACATTATATTGCAGCAGTTATTGCATCAGGACCAGAAAGCAAGTCAACATTCCAAAGAGTGTGCATATCTCTTGGTTCTGGTCTGAAAACTTTGACAACTTGCAGAAGCAACTCAAGCACCAATGTCTAAAAACTTTCTTGGAACTCTCAGGTCCAATTTACCATGACTTGGTGAAAGTGTTTTTCACCAGCCTTCAATTCAACAATGATGTTCTCAAATCTGGTGTGAAAGGTGTGGAGATGGAGATCTCAAAGAAAGTTTGGAAGGATGTTGTTGGTTGAAGAAAATAGGCATTCAATTAAGGAAAGGTGAAATTGGTGTTTTTGAAGAATTGAACATGGTACAATACTATGCTAATTGTCTTGTAAACCTAGTGGAGAAATCAAGAACTTTTGTGGTATTGGTCTCAAATGGAGGAGAGGTTGCTAGCTAAACAATTTAAACAATTTAAATATGGTATAACCCAAGGTCGTCTCCTAGTGACCAATAAACACAACAACATTTCAATAAAGCAGTGATAAAAAGGTATTGATTCTCTAATTCCAATGTAATTCCATCTATCATAGATCACCAAATTAAATACTCTGTCCAAATAACTCGCATGAAAACGAAATTAAACCACTAAACTAAGATTAACACGACTTCATTATGAAATTAAGCAAATCAAACATCATTTAATAAAACTCACTGATTAAGCATTTGTGAGAACACCCAGAAATAGCAACCTAGAAACACTAAGCATAATTCAAGTCTATTTCAAACAAGAACAAGAACCCTAACATTAAGCATGCCCAAAATTCATATTCAATAATAAATCACCAATTTAAATGATGCAGAGCAACATAAACAACAAAAAACATGAACAAAGTCTCAAGATTTCATTACATTTTCATCAAAGAATCAATACTCAAAATTAGTTCTCCATGGGATCCGAGTTAAAAGACAAACTAGAAGGAAAATGCATCATATAAAATGAGAAATCGAACTAGAAACATAAATAATCAAACCAGAATGTGAAACCCTAATTTGGGTACTGTCCAAATGGAACTAAAACGTCAAAATAGAGTGGCTACCTTGAATGGTTCTTCAAAGCACTCTAAAAACACAAAAACTAAGTACAAAAAATGAGAATGGATGGTTCTGAATACTTAAACCCTACAAAACTCGTGGTCACATCACCACACAAGTGTAAAATTACAAAAATGTCATTCTGGTCAATAGAATTACAAAACTGCCACTATGGGCCTAAATGTTGATGTGGAAACAAAGGATGATGTTGCACAGTTGATGTGGCACTAACGTGGGATTCTTCCCTTCACAAAATAAATTTCCAAGCCCAAAAATCTTTCACAACAAAACCTGAAATTAATTAAGAATTAAAATTAGACCAAGTAAATTCAAATTAGTAAAAATCTGAATTGCAAGCCCAATGAGACCCAAAAGATGAAAATGCACTAAAGATAGAAAATTAAGCATTGACCATCAATCAAAATGGGTACATACAGGTAAGTAAATAGGACAAAATAATGACTCATCATTATGATAGTCACATAGAATATGGTCCCCCATGGAAGCAACCACTCGAGCTTAAATAAGGGAAATTTGGTGCACATGTATTACATCCAAAATAAGATCCAAGTGGATTAGACTTTCATGTTGTGTGACCACATGATGAAGGCAAAGAGGCTAACTAATTTTTTATTTCCATATGTTGTGCTTATCTCTAAGTTCATTGAGTATTTTGGTGTTAATGTGGAGAGTTCACTAGCGCACAAAATCATATCTCATGTCTCAATATGCACAAAATGGGCTTCACAAAGGTGATCAATAGTTGGACAATGGAGGTTGATGGTGGAACAATTGGAACTCATGATGGAGAAGCTAACAAAGTGGCACAAATCAAGACGATGTTGAACCAAATGCTCAAGAACGAATGGACCTGGTTCCCTACAACCCACCTAAAGATAGAGGCCTTGTTTATTCCCCTTTTGAAAGGACGGCTCTGAGTCAATTGCATGAACTCAATATGGCACAATATGAGCATCACAACTTTTGCAATATGCATTTCCAAGACAAGGATGACCAGATCCATAATGTCCATAGCTGTTTGCAGAATTCTACTACAGAGATTACCCTAAGAATGACTAGTTGGCTTGACTATTAGGATCATGCATTGCATCTTGTGTTATATTTATGCATGTTTATGTGTTTTGTAAGTTTTTCAGTTGATTGTTTTCATGTTTTAGCTTATTATTTTTATCAGATTTTTAATCATTCTCTCAATTATGTTTTTCCCATCATGGTGCAATTTTTATTTCTCTTAACTATTCTATTTTTGTTTGATGAATGCAAAGGGGGAGACAAAGTAAACAATATTGAACGAAAACTGATTTTGGTATTGTTGAACTTTAACTACATCAAACAAAAACCATGCTATGTGATATGGGGAGTAATCTTGGTTTATAAATAATGTTTGTTATCTTGTATACGCTGGTTTTGTCATTGTTATTTCAAATTCACAAGCTTAATAGCAATGGTCATAGCAATGGATGTTGGGTTTATCAAATTAGGGGTAGATTGTTAGAAAAAATGGATTTATGGCATATACATTTGATGAATGATTGAACATTTTATCAATAACAAATATTTAATGAATGATTGAAGATTTGATCAAGCTTGAAGTGAAGTTTTCATTGGCTGACATTCAAGAATTTGAAGCTTAAAGACAAAGTTAATCTTGAAGACTTATTGACTTCAGAATAGAATTTTTATGTTTGTTTGCAATTATTCAATCTATTAGAATGATTTTTAATAGGTTAAATAACTTATTGTTATAGTTTCGTGAACAACATATTTGATTGGCTAAAATAACAATCAATTTGCTAACTTCACTTAAAGTAAGTGAAATCAACTGAATGAGAAGTATTTTCAATTTTTTTTAATATGTTAGTTGACAAGCTATAAAGCCTGTATTTTTCTATGAGATTGTGAGAGATTCCATTTTGCGAGAGAAATCACTTAGAAAATAAAAAACTATCATTCTCTCTGAAGAACTTAGTGCTGGCGTTGTTTGTGATCATTCTTAGAGGTCTTAGAGCTGAGTTTGCTCTTGGTGTGTGCATTGAAGAAGGTTCTTGGTTGGCTAGAGAAAGCCACCATTGAGGTTTGATCCTACTTGTGCATTTGTGGTGTGATTGATGTGATTCTAGATTTTGTGTTGTGTTTGCTTCTTGTGTGATTTAAGAGCCTTCTTGTATAGTTTATAAATGTCGAAAGTTGAATTTTGTAAGGATTGTGTAAATCTTTTGAAATAGTGGAAAGTCAAGCAAGGTTGTGTTGACTAACTAGATGCAGATCCAGTGGAGGGAACTAGTATAAAAATTTTGTGTGAATTGGTTTACATTTTCTACATTGAATTGTTCTTAGTTTAAATTCTTCGAGAAAATCAATTCAAGAAATCTTTTATTGAAATCCTTATGTGTTTGCATAACCAATTGATATAACGATGCATTTTCTATCAATTATAATTGTACTTCGTTGATAAACTCTTCATATTTGAATTTTGGTGGTAATTGATTTCTCTATACACTCACTGCTAGTATTTTAATCAATTGATCATGTTTTTCAATTTGTTGTTTGTACAAAGAAATCAAGTTTAATTGATCATTGATAACATTTCTTGAGTGTTTGGATATCAAGTTTGTTATTTAGTGCATTTGCAATTAGTTTGACTATCTTGATAATCAAATCCATCAAATTTGTAATGTGAGAGTTTTGGTACATTTACTGTAAAATTCTTTGTCAAGATTTTAATCTACTGTTTTGATATTTCAATTAGTTAAAATGCATGTTCCAGAACTGGAGCATTCTTATATTTTATGGTCAATTTCATTTTGCTTAAAGTTTTGTTTAACTTCAAAAAGAACACAATTTTTTAAAAGAAGCCAATTCAATCCCCCTCCCTTCTTGACCTAGAAACACCTTATTATACTTACATCTTCATCTCTCTCCCATAATGCATGTCTTGCGTCTTCAATTTCAACACATTGTTCCTTACACTACCTCCTCAAAATGCTCCCTGCAAGATTTTCGCAATCCTCCTCATTTCATTTACTTTATTTGGTTTTGCAACCCTGATTGCTCTATTTCAGATTTTGGCTCCTATTTGGATCAATGTTTAATCCCAAAATTCATTTTTATTAACTTGATAAATTTAATTTCTTTTATACAATGGTATTGACTAGTGTTAGCATTTGGCTATTATGAATTAACTTATAAGGCCTTCCAACTTTGAAAATTGAATCTTGAAAGAAGATTCAACTATCTCTGTGGTTCTATATTGTATCATTGATAATACAATGCTCTATATCATTCATAAGCCATGCCAAGTTGTATCATAAGCCATTTGAAACACGACGTTCAAGAACGCCCGTCACAACAACGTCTAACATCACTTTTCTCCAGCGCGCTTGAGAATGGTTGTAGCAAGATGCTTTTGTAGTTTCAGTGACTCCTATTCTACTGGGCCCATAATACAAAGCCCAAAATTAAATCTTAATCTAATATTTACAAATATAGAGTCCTGGACTAGGTTTTCACATCCTCCTTAGCCTAGATGGACTTCAATTTGGGCTTGGCATGCTCAGAGGAGGCTTAGTCTTCTTATATCCTCCTAGCCATGGGTTTAGTGGTTGGTCCCTTAGCTAGAGGAATCTCATCATCCCCTCCCTCTTGATAATGATTTGACCTTAAATCTTAAGTGTCTGCTTCATCATCAGTTGCACCTATGAATAACATTATGCATGAGATATATCGTTTTTGAAAAAGTTCTATATGTTTTTAGGATCTAGTAAAAAAAGTGTGTTTAACTATACAATTAATATTATTAAACTATAACATCTTCAATATTGCTAAGATAATAGTCAAGAAAATAAAAAGAATAAAGTCAACCTTAAGTCATCTTCTAGCGAACACATAATTTATTCTTAGCAAATTGGTTCTTATAAAAACTATACAAAAGGGGTAAGTCAAATAAAATAATATTGGAAAAATAATAGAAGAAGATAAAGATAAAAAGATTTAAAAAATAATGATAAAGAAAATAGATTGGTTCCACTACTTTTTCATAATATATTCATCGTCGATTATCTAAAGATTATTGTCAAATTAATTATTGATGTAGATTTGCAAATTAATCAATGTAAAGTCTCAATTAATTTATTGGTGTTCTCAATTTTAACCAAAGTACACTCTCAATTCAAAATGAAAACTTTTAGATTATTCACACTAAATTCAACTAAAGTACAGTCTATGCCTAATCATATTTATTCTTCTATCTCCTCACCAAATAATATGCTTAACTAATCAAAGTAAAGTCTTGACTAATTTTAGTTAGACTAAATACCTTTAACCGAAGTAAAGTCTCATCTATCGGTAAAAACTCATTTAATCAGATAAAAATTTCTAAATAAAGTCAAAGTAAAGTCTTAATTAAATTTAAAAACCCTTTAACACATATGATTAACATGCATATAGATTAAACACTTCGCTAATTAACTAGCATGTAAAATCACTACTTTTTACGTGATTCAAAGACAAAAGTCATAGATGAATGAAAATCACAACAATAATAAAAAACAAAGAAATTATTTCATGCTAACATCATAATCCATAATAAAATTATAGTGGAACCAATCCTCAAAGCTTAGCACTTCATGGAATCAAAATATAATAAAAATAAAAGGATAGAAGGTGGAAAGAGAGAAAGAAATTAGGCCCCCAAAGGGTTCCTAACTCCGAAGTTCCAAACTTGTCTTTTCTGTTTCCCTTTGGTCTCATCATATAGGACTTGATTGGACTTGGACTTTATCTCTTCTATTGCCGAAATCTCTCAAATATCTTTAAAATAATCATAAGTATCATTTATCTTTATAGTGGTTTTGATTATTTGAAAGTATTTGAAGAGATATAGTCATTTTTAAAAATATTTGACAAATATAGTTGGTTGATAATTTATTATGTAATTAAGTAAATTAATTACTTAAATATATCTTATAAATTATCACCAACTAATATTTGATTTAATTTTCCAAATCAGCCATTTGCAATCTCCTCCAATTATCTTCTAAATAATCTAATATCTTCGAGATATATTTGTTTGTTGTGGAGATCTAAAATGATTTAAGAAGATTTTGCCATATTTAAAAAGATTTGATAGTTATTATCTTTTGATATTTTATGATATAATTAAATAAGATAATTATTTAAAAATATCAAATAAAATACAAACGGATGACAAAAATGGATCAGGCAAGCCGACGACCCAAACAGGCCAAACCACCCAAACAAGCGAGTCGGCTCAAAAACCAAGACGGACCTGGCGACCAAGGCAGATTAGACAGACCCGACGACCAAACGGATCGAATGGGCCCAATGACCCAAAAGGGACGGGCAGGCCCGACGACTCATACGGGTCGAGCGGGTTGGACAACCTAGAGGTCTCGGGAGAGCTTGCACGACCTAGACGTGTCGAGAAAGCCTAACTACCCGTATGGGCCCGAACAGCCCAACAATTTGGACGGGCTAGGCCAGCCTAACAACCCAAACGAGCTCAATCGACCCAATGACCTTGCCGAGCGGGCCAGATGACACAATTGGGACCAACGACTGACCTGTATGAGTCATTGGGCTGGTTAGGTTTGTTTGAATCGTCGGGCTGGACCATCCCATCTGGGTTTCTCGGTCGGCCAGGCCCGTCTGGATCGTGGGGTCAGAGCAGCCCGACTGGATCGTCGAGTCGACCTGGCCCATTTGGGTCATTAAGCTCGTTTCCAAATTTATTATGAACTTAAAACATAATTAACCCTAAAATAAATATTTTTAAAATGAAATTTTATCTTAAAAGAAATTCAATTGTTTTTATCCAAACAAGAAATTAAAATGTAAGGTATTTTAATTTCTTTATCCAAACAAGTTATTTAGAAAATGAAGGAAATTTAATTGCAAACAATTCAAATACAATACATTTCAATTTCTCAGCATGGTTGAAATGCTTCATCCAATCACAAGGTTAGAGTTTGAGATTTGATTTTTTTTAGTGCATTGTGATTACTTTATATCTAGCATATCACAAGGAAGAATGTGTAAATAAAAGTAGTTATCTCCACCTGAAAGGTCTCATAATACTTTATACATGAGCAAGTTATCAATTGGCTAATTGAAAGTTAAAGTTGAAATGGGTAAATTTTGTAGTAGTTGAAGGAAATTAAGAAAAATGATTGACATATACTTTTATCTATTTTTTCTGGACCAAATAGTATTATTAGTGAAATAAAACTTCTATGAAATTATTTATTTCATTCAAAACCAACTCATTAAAAAAGATACAAACTGAAAATTATTATTGTCTACTACTTGCCAAGCAAGTAGCTAAAACCTAAACAATAAACACACAACACAAATTTAAACCAAAAGGTGGGTTACCAAGCATAGTGAGTAACATTGTCTATGGATCAAGACCATGACAACACCTATAATTAACAGAAGTTACTTCCATGGAACGTCCACATTCCATATTAGGGCAAGGTATATGTGCCAATATATCAGAAGGGTAGTTTGAAATCTCACTATGCTCACATTTTTTAGGATTAGTCTTGTCCTTGATGCTCTCGTAGTACTCTTTGAAAGCCACATCAAAGCTCACTTCTTCATGCAACTTCACATGCCACAAGCTCAAGTCCTTGACGGTGCGAGACATGGCTTCACCATGACCAAGGAGCTTTACATTGTATCCCTTACTAAGAATGACCCATCCCTTAGGGTCTTGTTTTAGGAAGAGCAACCTCTTTATCTCTCTTGTTGCAAAGTCTTGCACCCCTTCATCTCCACGCTTCATTATTTGTTGCTTCCTACTTGCAAGCAAGCTATCAATGGCAATCCAAAAGCGTGGCACAGTCTTAGGGTCTTCCCTTCCAAGTTGGTATGAGTCTACTGTGATGTCTATTTGCAAGCTTATTGTCTCAACATCTCTCTTCAATTTCTCTATGGCATTCGTGAATTCTTGTATCCACATAGTGTCTGTTCCCCCGTAGATGAAGAGATAACGATCCTCCTCAATCTGATTTTTCAACATTATATTATACATGTATTAAATTTATTAGTATTTAACTCATATTCTCACTATAACAGCTATGTTCTTAGGAATGTACCTTTTCTTTACGCATATTTTGTTTGTGTGCATATATATTAAATAGGACATATGTGCAATGATATAAGCATTTATACTTACCAAGTCCCCAATTCTTGGGTTAAGCTTGGTCATTTCAGACCAAAACCAATTCCATTGTTGAGTGAGTCGAGTGTGATCAGAGGTTCTAAATGGAAATCCATCAATGCCCCATATCGATATAATTTGTTTTGTGTCAATGTTTTCCACCTTACCCTCTGGACTTATCAATGGTATCACAGGCTTTCCCCTATAGTTGAACACCTCTTTGATTAGCTTGGTGCCTGTTTCAAAATTAAAATGTTTGACCACATACCATCCAAACTTTGTTCTTTGTAATTTAGTTTCTAGTGTTTTCCTTCGATCCTCATTCCATTCATCAACAATGGGGATCCACAAAATTCTGAAATCCTCCTTCCTGTAACCTTCTACTTCTCTCGGTTTTTCCTTCAGTTTCTCGTAAATAGTTTTCAGAAGTTGAATCTCTTCGTCAATATGTTCAAGCTCAGAAATGAATAACAACACATGCTTTTTCTTAAACTCTTCAATTTTAACCTGTCAAAGTAAAATACACTAAATTCATTAGGAATTTAATTACAATACTTTTATACTCTCATCTGATTATAGATTCACATATAAGCAACTTTCTGACTTTCACTATACATTGAAAGTATGTCTTGGATTACTTTTAATTAGTTAACAAAATGAACTTTTACACCATAGTTCGTGAAACTTAAATCATTAAATAAAAAGAAAGACTTTTGTAGCTAATCTCAGTGCGGTAAGAACATTATGAAGATAGAAATTAAATTGGGTGCATATGTATCCATTGATAGAAAAAAAAAACTCAAAAGCATGTATATTTTATCAACTTATTGCATCCCATAGGAGTTTCATAACAGGAGTTATGATAAACCTAACAAGCCTCAGTTGGGACAAAGGAGAGAGGTTTAAGATTAACTCATGTTTACAAAATCAACTTACTATAAGTTGAGGATTATCTCATATACACTACAAATTTACTTTACATCTACTTGGAATCTCCAATACTTTCAAGTTATATATTTTTCTTTTTCTTATTTCTTCAATCCACTTAAAATTTTGACTAATCCCACCTTGTTTCCTTGTAGAACTAAGGGCGCTCATGTATGAGAAATAAGATTAATGGAAATTGTAATGCTAATGCTAGTGGTTATTACCTGTTCTAAAGTAAGGCCACTAATAACATTTTGTCTAGAATCCCTGTTCTCACCAGAGATGATGAGTGCTTTCAAGACCTTGACAATATCTTTTCCAGTAATATTGATAATATTCTTACGTCTGGAATAGTCTTCTATTCTCCCTGCAATTATCACACATAATTTTAACATATTCTTATAAGAAATATTGAATGTCAATTCAGCTTCTTTACAGTTTACAAACTATATTAGAAAAAGGGAATATGTCACACGTCGCTATTCCACTCTTTGATGGTGAAAGCTATGATCTATGGGCGGTAAGGATGCAAACATATCTAGAGGGGCTAGATCTATGGGAAGTTGTGGAGGAAGATGATGTTCCCTTA
>Ga0209589_1004559_pt1 | contig 23870 bp, 5 predicted proteins | sample CowpeawhiteBW_FD_187525 | JGI IMG/M metagenome (GOLD analysis project Ga0209589, IMG submission 187525) | Root nodule microbial communities of legume samples collected from California USA - Cow pea white BW (SPAdes) (version 2) | ecosystem: Host-associated > Plants > Roots > Nodule | place: USA...
ATATATATATATATATATATATATATATATATATATATATATATATATATATATATATATATAACTATTTTCTTTTATCTTTCGTAAACTTCTCCTTACCTAGCATATGTAGTTTCTTTCTTCTACTCTTTTAAGATTGTTCAAACTATTTCTCATATTTTACTTTATCAAATCCCACAAATGAGACTGTGACAGGAAGAGATGATTTTATTTAAATTTATGAATTTAATAAGTTTCAAATTATATTTCAATGTGGTATTGTTCATGTTGAAGCCTAAAATGTACAATTTAGTTTTCATTAAGTTATGAAATGTGTCGAAGTAAAATATTGTTTCAAAATCGAAAGAAATTATCTAAGATGCCGGCACAAATTTCTAAGATAAGAAAAATCTTAATTTCATCTATCATTAATTATAAAATTAATATTAACATTCGTTAAAAAAAATAATTTATTTTGTTATTGGTTTCAAAGTTATTGATTTTAAAGTAATATTAAATTTCATTAAGATAAGTATGTATTAACTCCTGTTGACATTCTTAAAGGGTGACAAACAATAAGTATTAATACCGTTGACTTCTTAATGGTGACAAACAATTTATACCTGATGTAATTATAAATTTACCTTCTACTGTCACCGCATTCTTTTATTGAAAAATAAAGAAAATCGCGTATCAGTTTACAACAATGTGAGTCACACTCAACTTGTATCAATTTTTAATTTAATGAAAGAAACAAATAAATTTTTCTCGCCTTAATAATCCTAATACTTTAAGTAGGTATAACAGGTTGAGTTGAAGACAAATAGTACTTATCTATTATTCATCTTACCGTTGAAACAAATTCGTTTGGTTATCTATTTTATTATTTTTTATTATTCGTGGGAGTATTAATAAAAAAGTATTTGGTCGTCCTTTTATACTCATGGATATACTCATAGTTATTCACACAGATTTTTATATCTATTTTTTAAAAATTTAAATTAAATTATTAAAGTAAAACTTAAAAATAAAAATTTAATTTTTAAAGTACAATTCAAAATAAATTAATCAATAACGTATTAATGTAAACAAATTTGATACTTTTAGAAAACAAATTAAAATGAGTTGTGTTAGGATATAAATTTTAGAAAATTAATCTTTCATAAAATAAATTCAAATTCCATAGGACTAAATAAAAAATATATATAAATATATGAAGCCAGTTTTGTAAACATTTTTTCATGATATTTCTTTATTAATAATTTTATTTTAATAATGTGAATTTAAAAAAATATTTAAATAAAATTTATTAATAATTATAGTGGGTGAAAAGTATATGTAGATCGGATGTCATGATATTTGTATATGAGGATGACAAAAACAAAAATCTTCGTCACCAAAGATATTTGTGAAAAAAATTCATGACGGATGATAAATATCGTTAATAGATATTCACAGGTAATAGATAAGGATATTTAATTACCCGATTATTGATGGAACGAGTACGGATATAATAGTATCTGACCTGCGATACTTGTTACTTACTCATAAATATTATATATTTATTTATATTTATTTTTGGCTAATAATTATCAGTGAGTTTTATGTTAATATTTTTTCAAATCAAATTATCAAAATAAAGTTATTAGTGAAATAAATATTAATTATTAATAAGTATTGATGTTAGTTTGGCCTGAAGGTCACAATCTCGCTAAAACTTTTAAATATTTTTGAAAAGTATATCCCAACATTTATTAAAAAAAAAATATATATATATATATATATATATATAATACATATTATATTGATGAAAATTAAACTATAAATATTTTTTTAATTACAAATTATAATATTTAATTTTAATAAATAATAAACCATAAAATTAAATATAAAAAAAATTATTGGGATGTTTTTTATGTTCTCTTTCATTGTTTTTAAGTTTTTCACATGTTCTATCTATCTTTCACTCTTATATATTTTCTTTTGTTCTTTTTTTATAAAGGAAATTAGACACAAATTCATTCTTTCCATTCTCATTTATTCATATGTTCTCTCTATTTTTTTTAAGATTAAAAAGGTAACTCTTTCATCTCTTGATAGTGAACTATTTATTTAATAGTTAATACTTTTTTCATCTCATAGGTTTTTTGTATATTTTTGTTTTGAATATTGAAGGAAGAGTTTGTACTTTGTGTTTCATAACCATTTTTAGTTTTGACTTATCAAGTTATCATCATATATATTTCTTTTAGTAATTGCGTCTCTCAATTTTATATTAAATTTTGATAAATTATTTTTAGTCTTAATTTTTTTTAAATGATAGAAAGAAAGATATCCGTGAAGATGAAAACCAGACAAATTTACTACTCTACATATTTTTAAGCATGAGGTTGAAGATTCAATTGTTGAATTAAACGAACCATTTTTTAAGATTCAACGAATCATAAGTGGAGTTTCATATTAATTTTTTTGAGTAGGAGTGAAAAAAAATGAAATTAGAAAAAAATTATTTAAAATGAATTATATCTCAAATATAACTTCAAAACTGTATTTTTTTTTTCAAGAAAAAATATACAAAGAAATTTCAATACTAAATACTAAATTATTTATACTCTTTTGTAATATCAGTAACAATAATTAAATATATAAATTTTAAATATATTATTTTGATTTCTTTAAATTTTTTTGTCAAGATCCATAATCGTCTTATGTGTGTTCATACAATACTTAACAATCAAACTCCAATTTGAAATTCTCTACTTCCTCCCCCTCTCTCGATAAACAATCATGTAGGGATTTCATTTTTAAGATAAATTAGATCGGGAAAAAGGAAAATATTATTACCTAATATCGGATAAAACTTGAGATTACTACCTTAAGGATCTTTTGCAAATGAAGAGAGAATAAACTTTTGCAGCTCTCAAGCTTTTTCATTAATTAATTTGATTTAACTTGGATTGGAGTAAAGAAAAAAGACAATGATTTATTTCAATAGTTATCCCTTATTATTAACTCTTTCTCAACCCATCCCCTGAGATTTATCAAATTCTTCCTAAAAAAAAGGTGGAGGTATCAAATCAATTAATAGGAAATCAACAATATAGTACGGAGTCACGCGCACTTTAAATCTTAAAGCGATTGCAAACTAAGTTAGTTGAAATCAAAGGAAAAAAGAAAAATGACAAATCAATTAAAGCAGTAAGATAAGCATATGTGTTAATGACAAAAATAAAAAAGTGTTAAGCAGTATATGACATTTGTGTTTTTCTTGCATAACATTTATCCTCCTCTCACTAAATATTCCTAATGTTTCGGACCTTAAATTTGGTTCAAATTCTTTTACAAATCAAAATAGAGACCAAATCCAAATTGATTACAATCCGCAGAACACTGCGACCCTTTTTCTTTTATTTTCTCCCCTTCTGCGTCTGCTGCTGCTACTTCAAAACACAGTCACAATAATGGGGTTTTCCTCCTTTCTGGGTCGTGTCCTCTTTGCCTCCCTTTTCATCCTCTCAGCATGGCAGATGTGAGTCCTCTCTCTCTTTCTAGATCCATTCGTAATGTTCAAATTATTTAATGTTTGTCCATTAAATTTTCATTTTTTCCATCTGGGTTTTCATTCAGATTTGTATTTTCACATAGCTATTGTATAAACCCATGATGTTGTTTAATGGATACATTTTTTTGTATAATTGGGCTTCTTCGTATTGCTCAATGATTCTTTTGGGAACTATGCTCTGTTGTTCCAGTTTAATGACGCGTCTTTTAGTGTGAATGGTTGTCTCTGGAACTTCATGGTTTACATTAATGTAAACTATTAGTTAATTGCTTAGTTTTCTTGGGTGTGCAGGCATGTTGGAATAAAAATACAAAGAGCAATTAGTAATAATAACAAAAGCGATCCTGAACCCTTGAGTTGTTCATTGCGTGTATGTTTGATGTTGATTTTCCTGTAGTTTCTTCCTTCAAACCATTGGAGATTTTTAAGTTTGCAAATTGCAATTAGTACTGTCTTTGATGTCAAGTACAGTCTGCAAATCGATGGTTTTAATGGCTCATTTAACATGGCTTGAATTCAGGTTTTAATGGCTCATTTACAAGGAGCTTCTAGGCATCAATAGTTGATGATTTCGAATGATCTAGTGATGTAGCCAAAATGTACCATTTAAGTGAGGTGCAAACTTTATGTCAAGAACTGATTTTGTAGGGTTGAATAAGCTTAAAACTCAAACTCTTACAGCAATAGTATTTTTTTTATGAACTATGCTGCCTGTAATTTTACATTTTTGTCTTTATTGGAGGATGGATGGATAGTGAATATAAGACCTCAGTAGAAGCCTTGTTGTGTATCTACTGATAAAGTAAGAACTAATCTGTGGCTTTCCAATGGCATTTATTACATAAAAATATGAGGACCCAAATCATTCATATGCAATTTGTGCAGAGACTACAGCTCTATTAAATTTTATTGTTCTGATACGATGTCTTGCAGACATGTCGGTTGGCATGCATTTCAGTAACCAGACACAACCTTTTCAGCAGTTTTAAGTCCTATTACTTTTTGTAACTTATTTCGTGGTGCATCACCATTTTGATGTTTATGAAAGGGCATAGCTATGTATACCTCGTACCTTGTTTGACAACATTTTATACTATCAAATGTTTGGTTGTTAATGTAATTTTTAGTTTGTTAGTAATACTTTTAAAGCAACATTTAGTACATTCCTACTTATATAGAATGCATATTGCCAGGTTTAATGAATTTGATGACACTGGTGGACCAGTTGCAAAGGAGTTGATTCCCAAACTTGCGCTTGTGAGGAGAAATTTATCCTCCAAACTGGGGGTAGCGGTACCAGACATTAATGTAAGGCCATCTTTTCTCACACTATCAACTTTTTAGAATGGAATTTAATTTTTACTTGTATAATCTTTCTGGATAAAATGTTAAATGCAGGTTCGGCCAGTCATTGCCTCTACCATATTTTTAAAGGGGGTTGGAGGAATTCTATTTGTGCTTGGCAGTACATTTGGATCTTATCTTCTGGTGAGGGCTTACTCTCTTGGCTTTGAAATGAATACATGTTAATCTTAAATTTACTTTTCAGTTTTGATCTTTGTTTTTGGTTCTAAAGCGTCATAACCCTGATTACTTTTATTTGTAGCTCTTTTATCTGGGACTTTCTACACCAATTCTGTGTGATTTCTACAACTATAGACCTAATAACCCTGAATACAGTTTATTGCTGAGTGATTTCATTCAGGTATGTGCAAACTATTGTTATTCATGCGTTCCTATCTGATGATTTTACCTGAGTCAGAACTTAAAATGTGTTCACTTTTTTTATGGCAGAACACAGCACTTTGTGGTGCATTGCTTTTTTTTATAGAGATGAAATACTTGATTAGCAGGAAACAAATCAGGAGGAAGACCCCAAAAGCAAAGACAGTTTAGAGATTAGAAAAAAGAAGTATGTATCTGTTGCCAGTAAAAAGGTTATTAAATTCTTGGTTGCAGCGTTATGGAATAATACTTAAACCCTTTTCGCATTGATTATTTTGTATGTGGGCACATAATTGAATTATGGACATGCTTATGCGTTCTCATGGAATTCTTTTGTATTGGCAGTAAGAATAGCTATTAACAAAAGCTTTGGATAGATTTTCTCGTCAATCAAGGTTTGATGGCCAGGATACTCTGGCAAATATTTACACAGACCAATTATCTCACAATGTTCAATCCGGTACAATTTGTTTAATGTTAACATAATTAAATGTAATTGAAAGATATCCAATACATGATATATATATATATATATATATGTTTTTGGATCTTAACCGAGTCCAGAGAAACGTCAATCCGTCAAGTCTCTTCCCTCTGTATTTGCTGCATTGAAATGCAAGAACCTCATAATAAAATAGTGCAAACGAGTTTCCAAACACAAACTTATCATTTATGTACCAACAAGTAAATTTCACTTTTCTTGTCACGAAATTCTTCGATCCAGTAGACAAAATACTAATTCAACGTATAGTTCTTTGACTATTATCAATCCAATAAATTTGTGCATACAGTGAAGATCGACCACTGATATATTCCCTACCAATATTATTCAATTTTATAATAACTCAAAAAAATGTAGAAGTCTGTGTTAAATGCCGACTTGAAGCTACAAATAATTTCCTTTAGCCATTTGATAAACTAGAGACACCTTGTCCAAAGCCATAAAAACTGATACAGTACAAATATTTATAAGTGGTCTCGATGTTGGTTAACCAACAGGAAAGCGAAAGACAAATTTCACTACAAACAAGAAGGAAACAAAGCAAAGAAAAAGAGAAGGGTACATTACAAAAATAAAATTGTCCGTAAAAAATGTATTGTTCAGGAAGCATCAATTTCTCAACCAGTAGATGATATGTTCAAAGAATGTTACTAAGTAGCCACTATTGATCTGATTAACCACTAATAGCAGTTAATTATTCCTAAATTGGAAGTAGAGAAAATTTTGCTTCCAACCAAGTCGAAATTCTTCCTTCACCCCGTTATATACAAGACAAGTGCACATCATCAGCGAGCGGAATTTCGACGCAGCCTTGGAGGAAGTTAAGAACTTGATGATTAAATAGCCATCTAGATCGAGGGGGTGTTACATTACAACAAGATTTTTTTTTTTCACAAATGGATCAAACTACGAAGGGTCGACTCACAGTTCAAATAACTTCTTCTCGCGGCATAAAGTCCAGTCTAAATCATCCCCTGAAGCAATTAGACCACCACCATCAATGCTTAGGGACTCGGCACCTGAACATGACATCAAAGCTCGAAACTTTTCTTTGCCAAGGCCATCAATTTCCTGTTCATTATCCTCAGTTTCAGTAATTGCAATATCACTGCTCAATTTTTTACCATCTTTTGTTTCAATAATGACTTGAGGACCTGAAAATTTATTGATATCAGAGTCATTGACATTTTCCTCTTCATCTGACAAGCATCTACAGCAGTCACATTCATCTAGATCGTAAGGTTGGCTCAGTGACCCTTCCCTCCATGATATCCTCATTTGGGACTGTGAAGCATTCACTGTTGTAGAACTCGATAACCAAGGGTCCTGATCATCCAAAAATTTTGGAAGTTTACTGAGATCAATAGATTCACAAGGCATATCTAAACAATCAAATTGAAAACTTGAATTAACAGAATCCACCGGGGGCATCGAACTATTGAGAAGGAAGCTTTCTGATAGAAGTGCGTTTCTGATAGAATTATTCTCCTTTTGATTGTCTGCATGCACCAATGATGATCTAACATGTAATTCTGAACTAGAATCTGACTGTGGAGTTTGAATAACATTTCCACTGCCAAATGAATTCAGGGAAAAGGGTGAATTCTCATCAATGAGATTGTATCGATCGCTTTTTCCTTTTCCTGAGATACCTGCCCTACAAATAGGTGTGGGATTGGGAGAAAACAACAAGGATGAATAAGAAGGCGATAGCATGTAATCAGAGGGTACTTGAAATTCAGCAAGCCCATTTGGAGAAATCGAAGAACTGATTTTTCTCATGATACCATTGGCACCACCAGACAAATCACTGTTATCACTTACATCCCAAAAAGTCTTGGAACCGGATGATGGGGAAGTACTGGAAGCAAGAGTTATGGATGATGCTAGTCCCTGACTTTTATTTAGTCCATTTTCAAACTTCTGACTCAGAATGTTCTTTCCCTTCTTACTTGGAGAAGAAAGCCAATGCACTACAGCTTCAGTTGGCAAAGGTAACACGGAAGGACTAGCATGGTCAATACTGTCAATTACTTTTTTCTCATCATCATCAAAACTACTATCAGCTACTTTACCACTGCCTAAATACTTCTTCTCTACAGTGAGAATCCCTCTGGGCCTACATTTCCTCTTGTCAATAACACCAGAAACAACATAGCCAGCGCCATAACAAGCAGGTGTTACTGTTTTTGGAACCAGAGAGGACCCACATTGTATCTCTGGGGAAACAGAGTTGTGAATTGGAGGTGTTCTACTGATGCTTGCATTTGGATTCTCCTCCAAATCCTCAAAAACTCTAACATCTTTCAAACACGACCCTGTTGCGTTTTTGCTCGAAGGAGTCAAGTTTAAATCACCATGACACAATATGACATGGTCATGCTCACCGGCATTATCATTTCTGTCTACCAAGATATTCTCTTTTTCCTTTACCTGGTCTGATGAAGATGGCAACCTAGGTAAACACTTGCCACGGTCTTTGAAAGTGGAGCAAGTCTTGGACATTTGGTTTTGACCAGTCCTAGAACCTGATTTCTTCCCAGACTGCCATTGGTTGAGGCAAGGGGGCCTCTTCCTATGATTCCGTGGCTTATCCAATGCAAGTGTCTTAGTTTTCAACCCAGCATCACCCTTTGGAATGTTTTCCTTGGAGGATTTCGATTTAGAAAGTTTCAAAGCAGCTGCATGAGGGGCTGAGCTGGGAGTTTTAGTGAGATTCTTGGGTCTGTGGACAGGGGTTCTAAAGGAAGAGGATGACAAAAACCTGAGGCATCCCTTTGGGGCTTCAGTGGAGACACTGCTAGAAGCATAACTACTGTTGCTACTGGTGGAAATGCGGTTGAGATCCTGCAAAGGGCTTCTAGGACTTCGCTTCTTTTTCCCACAGGATGATGCAACTGTGCTTGGTGTAGGTGGTGGGGGCAATGAGGAAGATTTCTTCGATGAAAATGCTTTATTCATAGTGAGGCCTGCAGGATCTACATCACATTGAACTGATCTAGATGCATTAATTATTTAATTAATCAGTTAATTAACATCACATTGACACATTCTGCAAAAGCACATTAGTTTTTCAAACAAGATGAACCCAACGGTAATCTTCGATGGAAATTGGAAACCCAGCACCCAAATGTAATCATGCGAAAACAAGAATGAACAATTACTAGTACGGAAAATTGAAGCCGTAGAATTTCTAAGTTGGGTCATTCTCATTCAATTTCCATAACATTCTTTAAAAAGTTGCTCTGGGAAAAGAATGTGGTGAGAAATCGGAAAGGAAAGTATAAGTGGGTGTGACGTTACCTATGAAACGGTGTGATGGATCTGAGTGATGCAGATGAACCAGCAAAGGATTTCAAACTGCAACTCGCTTCAACCTTAACTGGGAACACTCCAACGATGAGTGTGTGGCGCACTTGCTTTGGTTTCGTTTTGTTTGAACATTTCACTTTAATTAAACTTTAAAATTAAAATGATAATATAATAATATTATAATAATACTTTATTTAAAGTTTAACTTAAGTGGTTTCATCATTCCAACCAATTCAAAAGCATGAACTGAAGACCGAAAAGACTACTATACCCTTTAACCCAAGTTCATAAATGGTTTAATACAGAAAATTCGTTTTATTCTAATTGCAGTAAAAATAAAATTGAAGCAATATATTTGCATATGGATAAAAGATTCATACGTTTAACTTAGGATGTTTTTAATTTATATTTATTTATTTTTTAAATAATTTGTTTAAAATTGTATTTCCTTTAAGAAATATTCATGATATCTATGGTAAGAAAATCTATGAACAATTTTTAGAAATAGATATCTTGTAATGACAATATAGGTAATGCGACGAATTTCTATCACATGCTCACTTATGGATTCAAAAACATAATTGACTCATTAGGAATAAATTTGTCATTATTTCAATGAAAAAAAAAAGTCTAACTTTTTTAGATTATCTCGTGTTATTGACATAAAGCATTTTTAGATTTTTTTAATTAATCTCTAACAAAAATTTAATTGATTATCATTAATTGTATAATATTCCAATAGTATAAAACTATTAAACAAAACATTTCATTACTGATAATCTTAAAATATAGAAAAACAAGATGTACTTATCACATTACAGTCATTCAAAAGATAAACTGAAATACAAGTTTATACATGACTAAAGACCCACTGGTTAATTAAGAATGCTTTTAGATTTTTGGGGTTAAATATACATACACAAAGCTCCGTCTTTTAAAAAAGTTTTAAACCTTTATAATTTTTAGTTTGCAATGATCTTAATCAACCGTCTTGAAATATATATCTTTAAATAAATTAGACTTATCACATATTAATTATATGTATTAATTATATGCATACATTAATGAAATTTTAAGGTTGTTACACTTAACATGTTTTTTAATAAAAAAATAACGAAGCATATAAACATTTCTAACTCAATCAAAGAAATTCTTAAAATTTTAACGTATAAAATTAACTCCTGGACTTATTTATATGACAGTAAGAATTTATATTCCTCAATTGATCAAGATAAATGGAGAGAAAACACATAAACATATAGGGAAAAGAAAAGAAAAATAAATTTAAAAATAAAAAATGTGTATAAATCAAGATTTTGATCAATTTATTAATACAGTCATTTATGGCTCTAAAAGTAAAACCAAGTTGTAAATCATAAATTTTTAAAAATTTGAAAAGAAATTTATAAAAGAATAAACTAAAACTTAGAAAAATTATACTTTTTTCTTTCAATATAGTGATGGAACTAGAGGTTTATAGAATATAGTATTGTGACGAAGTTGTGATACGCACTTTATGAACAACAATTGAAGTGAGAATAGACCAGAGGTGTTTTTGTTTTTAAGTTTGCCTTTTTATTAATTAAATATTTTTTTAGATAGATCCATTTTGATTCTTTCTAATTAATACAATTAGACACAATTTTAGACTGTTGTTTAAAACTAGTCACTGATTAATGATATTTTAATCATTTAAAGAGTAAAATATTTATTAAAAAATTGTAAATTATCGCTATTTAACTTTATACGAGCAAAAATATTTATTTTTTAAAAAACAAATATTTTAAAATAGAAATCTCATAGTCGGTTTAACCATTATGTAATATCATTCAACTTTTAAAATACTTTAATAACTTTATTTTATTACAGTTAGTATTAAAATTTATTTTTATTGTTAAAGTTTTTTTTTTAATTTATAAAACAATAATACCATAATAAATAATTCATATCAATTACGTTATTTTTCTATTTATTAATTAAAATCAAAAAGTGATAAAAACGTAGGGACTATATTGCATGAATTTGAAAATCAAAAAGATAACAAATGAATAAATAGTAAGAAGAAAATTAGTTAATTCTTTTTTAAAAAATAAAAACTATCATTACATTTCTAAATTGATGTAAAAAATAATTTGAAGAATAAATTATAATTTTAGTTTCCCTTCATTTTTAATATGTGGTTTTGATCCTTTATTTTTTGCAATCTTAATCTCCAAACGTTAACAAAATCCAATTTTTGTTTTATCATCAATTTTCCTATGTTTACATTTTATATCTTAATTAATTAAATAGCTTTTATAATATCTTAAATAAATTTATTACTTTTCTATAGTTTGATTGAATATATATATATATATATATATATATATATATATATATATATATATATATATATATATATATATAATGAAGCTTTAACTGAGATATTTTTTTTAATCTGTAAACTAAAATTACAAAAATAATTAGAACTTAACCTAAAAGTTATTATATTTTTAAATAAACATACTTTGGCTACTTAAAAATATAAATTTTTTTAACTTATGAGATTTGAGTATCTGAACCTTTATCAGGGACATTGTCAGATGTTTACTCAGTTTTGAACTGAGGAAGAACCGAAAAAGAAAAACAAAGGCTGAAAGGGAAAAAACCCACCAAATTTGAAAAACCTTTGTAACTCTATTCTCTCTCTGTCTAACTGCAACTACAACTACAACTTACTCTCTTTTCCATGGTATAATCTATTTCTCTATGAAACCGTTGCATTTTCAAACAAATTGTTCTCATATATCATGTTGGGGATGTTTTAATGTCACAGGATTACCTTAAATCCGCGCTTCCTTCTCAAATAATTTCAGAACGAGGCTCTAATCTGGTTGTTATCAACCCAGGTATGCAAAATATTCAATTTCGTTCACTACCCATTTGTTGCCCTGTTCCCAAAATAACACCAGAAGTTAACATATTCTAACTTGTTTGATACCATCCCCATATTACTCAGGTTCTGCAAATATTAGAATTGGCTTGGCTTCTCAAGACACCCCCTTTAATATTCCTCACTGCATTGCTCGCCACACCAAACAGACTGAGGGGAATGTCATAGATCAGGTTTTTCTGATAATTTGGTTGTTTTATTTTATACTCTATTGTATTCTGTTCCCCTCCTTTTTTTGCATGGATACATGTTTTAATTTAATTGTTGCTTTTTTTTTTACCTTTTGCATTTAGATGCTCAATAGTCATGTGGTGCCGGAACAGCACAAGGAAAGGGAAAAAGCTTATAATACTGTAAGTTATTACACACTTTGGTTCTGTTATTTTTTATTACAGTTTTGCTAATATGGATTTATACCCTTCTTTTGTTAAAAAAAGATTGCATCATTGTTGAAGATACCATTTCTGGATGAAGAAGCTCCCAGTAACTCTGTCCCTCGCAAGGTGTGTGGAGTGTTTATTCAGCTACAATTCAAATGATTAAACTGATCCTGTTTGTTTGTAGATCTGTTTTTCTTGTTTGCTGTGTCTGTGTTGTAATAATGTTTGGACCTGTCCAGATTTTCTCAGGATCTGTTTAAGCACGGGATTAATGTTTCCCTTTCAAATCTTTGCTTCTCAAGTAGTGTGATATCTGTGTACTTGATTTAATAAATATTTTGAGCTGAAGATAAGTGATGAACTTCAGTAGACAAACACGGTGGCAGACAAATATATTATTCATTAAGGAAAGAGTACTGTAATTATATTCACCCTTTTGAACATTCTTACTTTTCTATGGAGGTTTCTGCTATTTTAGTCCTTAATATAAGTAAACAATGCTATTTATATGCTTAACTGAGCTTTTATAGTTTATATACTATATATCACTTCTATTGTTTATACATATATGTTTTGAAGATATATATTCAATGCATGTCCTTATTCTCATGAAGTTTGTCGCTTCACTCATGTATCATCCTGACAGTTCTTCTTTCGGTGGTACTTTTCTTCTAATAGAAGTTTTATTTGAATAACAATGGAACAAAATCTAGCATGTAAAACTGGATTATAGAAGACAAAAGAGGCAAAATAATAGGTTATGCAGTGAGAGAGCAAGAAAGATAAGTATTGGGATGATTGTTTTAGCTGGCTATTCATTGATTCTACGAACATGTTAACGAGGATGGATTCTAAGGTTTCTGTAAGTCACGTTCCCATTCTCTTGTTCAGGCAAAACTAATCTATTTGGAAACTTCTATCAAATATTTATGATGTTGTTGTTGTTTTTTTTTTTCTGGGATTACTATACAACAATAAAACTTTAAGTGTAAACTACTTTTTTTTCTTAATTCATACTGTGACTTTCAATGTACATAATATGCAGATGGGACGTGTTGATGGACACAATCCTCATATTATCAGGAAAAACTTGCCCTTCACTTGGACTAATGTCATTGAAGAGGCCATTGATTCATCTGTATCATTAGGTAAGAGGAAATTGGCATGTTCTCATTGTGTCAATTAGCTTAGCATTTTATTCATTTAAGTTTGTTTTACCTGGAATCTAATATGAGCTGGATAGTACCTTTCATGTATTATACAAAAAAGAAGAAGTAATATTAGAGATGATGCATTACCTTATTTTATTATAAAGTATTTCAATTATTATATGAAAAACCACTTTAAGATAATTTTTACTCTTTTCCTTTTTTTGGTAACAGTAAATTAAAACATATTAGTCTTTCATTGTCTGGTTTGCTTAGCTGCTTGTTTTATTGGAACTGAGTTCCTCATTAGAAGCAACAAGTTGCAATGTTAAATGTTTTGTTATTTTAATATTAATTAGCACTATGTTATGAATTATATGTAAATTGGCACTTGTAGAAACTTCAAGTAAAGGTGAGAATGGTGAGTCTTCAGATCCAAAAGAAGGTACAGATTCAAAGGACATTAATGCAAGTGAAAGAAAATTCAAAGAGTTCATTTGTGGTGATGAAGCATTACGAATATCCCCAACTGAGCCGTATTGTATATGTCGACCAATCCGCAGAGGACACTTAAACATTTCACAACATTATTCCATGCAGCAGGTACTCACTACTTTCAAACTAGAATAATATTAGTGCAAGTTAGGAATTTTAGTTAGATCACACATGGTTAATTAGTGAGCAGAAAAGTGTATATATTACATAGTTTGAGAATTCTGTTTTGTAATATAGAGCTAGGTGTTTCATTATTATAATGTAATAGCAAAACATATCAGTGACCTTTATTTTTGTTTAATGAATTCATATCAATAGTTTTATTTGTAAAAATACGCATACCCTGCCTGCCTAGTCCTGCAAATTTCTAGTAGAGTTTTACTTTAAGTTTCTAAGTAATATGTTGAAACTGTATGCTTTGACTACTCAGGAAGACGTGATAAACAATCTTCAATAAATATACTATTACAGCATGACAATAATAGTGCTTTTAAAATATGCATACTTTACCTGCTTGTTCCTGCAAATTTATAGCACACTTCTTGTACGTATTACTAGTTAAACAGATTAGTCATGATAGAAAGAAAAATAAAAAAAGAACATGTAAAGCCTCTTGACAACCTAATGCTGTATGAGGGGATTTTCTGTGTCCTTTCAATGACAATTTGGCATTTTGTGCATATGTATCTTTGTCTTTGGTTTGATTACATAATCTCCACACTACATGCTAGCAAGGTTTTTGAGAAAGTATTGAGTTATTGTGATGAAGGTACATTGAAAGGAACATTCTTCTAATTGTACAGTGATCCTACTCATCCAGAATTTCGCACCTTCACTTTTTTTGTATTGATGTATGGAAGAATCAACACTGGATTCTCAATTAGAAGCCTCTGCTCAGTCTGAAATCTGAATAGATTTAATACAAAACCATTTGTGTCTTCACCTAATACCTAAAGCTTTTGAGATAAATTTGTCATTATAAATTAGTGTGTTTTTCCCTGGCGTAGGAGTCTGTCACACACTTCTCAGCTGTGCTATGTTTCTGAACTATCTATCTGCAAAATGATTAAGCTGTTAACCAGAGGTTGATCCATTTCCATACGACTTTTATTCTCCTGATTTCACTTGAGGTTATTTTCTTAGTTTGGAGATTTGATATACTGATTTGATGATTTCTTTCCTGTTATTTATGGATTTTTGGGCTTCTAAGTTATGTTTTGCGGCTTCTCAATATTCAATTGATTGGCAGCATGAAGATTATGAATAGGGAGATTCACAAAGCTAGAACAATATGAAATCATCATTCAAAACTTCCACCGGGAAAATGCCAATAACTTGGAAATTATTGGTTATGTTTAATGTTGAGATCCCGCATTGACTAAAGATGTGACCAATTATAACCACATTAATGGGTGTAGGATATCAAAATTTAACCATATCTTTAAGATTAGATGATTGAGTAGTGAGAATTTTGAGTGTCTTTGACACCATTCGTAACTCTTATTTTATATCACTGTCACTTGCCTATTATGCAGGTACTGGATGATCTACATACTATTTGGGACTGGATTTTGATAGAGAAACTTCATATTCCTCGCAATGAAAGAAATATGTATTCTGCTGTTCTTGTGATGCCAGAAACATTTGACAATCGTGGTATTTGGCAATCAGTTCGTTTAAACTGTGATAAATACTTGTCCTATATTTATTTGCATGTGCTTTTAGAATTCTTATTTTCCCACGCTTGATATAGTCATTTTATGTTTCTGTCCTTGCCACAAGCAGAAATAAAGGAAATTATATCTTTGGTGTTGCGAGAACTCTGCTTTGGCTCTGCAGTGGTACACCAGGTGTGATCTTCTATCTTGCTGTTATACCTTCTTATGATGATTGCAGGTATAAATGACTATTAATATATGAGATGATACACATTCATCATCGTGGTTATAGCTGTTTTGTTGCTGCTCTTGATAATATTATAACCTTATTTCTGCGGTTTTTCCAACTCCCTTGACTATTATAGATGGATACATACTGGTATCATTAGCAAGTCTCATTCTTGAGGAGTGGGTTCAATCCCTCAAGATTGGATCTAAGTATGTTGGTTATGAAAATTGAGGGAAATGAACAAATGTGTATTGAGCAAAGCAGTTCAGTTATTTCCCTTAAGTTTGGTGTTTTCATGGTCATAGATTTGGTTCATACTTTCAAAATAAAACCAAGTCTTACTGTTGGAAGTTGTTGCAGACAACTTTGTTCAAATTTCCGTAGTCTCAAACTTTTTTCTCTTGGTTTACAAATCTCTATGCTATAATGGTCACGATATCTTTAATCTACATAAGGGATCATGATTTTGATGGATTATGAAATTCATTTATAGAACGGGGTTGGTGGAGATCAAACAATACATCATCTGATCAAATTGGAAGTGAACCCTTTGTCAGGATTTCTTAATTAGCTTCTAAAAATTTCATAAGGTGTTATTTGACTTGACCAGGAAGGTATTGCAGCAGTTTTTGGAAATGGATTATCAACAGCATGTGTTGTGAATATTGGTGCTCAGGTGACATCACTTATATGCATTGAGGTAAATGAAACTTATTTTATTATTAAACATATCTTATTTTAACTTATTTGGGAGTTTTCTATTAGGATATCTTGGAAGATGGAATAACTAAATGATGTATAACATTTTCCGAGCACAAATCTGAAAGTTGTATTTATGAATTAATTGATATTTCTATGATCCACTACTCTTAACAGCAGAAAGTTTGGAACTAGATTAACAAAAGCACTGTATGTAGATCAACATATCACTGTATATTTATTCAGCATCACTTGATAGTAGATTAATTACAACAGAAAATGTATGTAGGCTCCTGAAGTTTACTTCATTTTGAAGTAACTACCCTGAATTTGTAAATTTGCTAATCTGGAAAATTGTGTTCAGTTCAGTTGGTGTATCATCATTGGTAATGTAAATAACAATTACTTTTCTGCTATTCTTCAATTTTTGAAAGAGGTCCTTATTTTCTAAAATTACACTCTTGGTGACATTAAAGTTAAAATCAAATCACTAGGTTGCTTTCATGTGTTAATTAATATGACAATAACCAAACCATTTGAGTAAGTGAGTTTATGCCTAATTCAACCTCACAAAAAAGTGTGGTTTGCAACCTACTTATATTATATATATATATATATATATATATATATATATATATATATTTTTATTTATATATATATATATATATATATATATATATATATATATTATCATTTGGCTATATCTCTAGATGATGTGAGATCTCCAATACAACTCTCACAATATTAATGTTTTCCCTCACTTATATGGGCTTTTCTTCTCCTGAAAAGTAGAAGCTCTTCCAAATGGCTTATATAGAAACTCTATTTTTGGTATTTTGTTAATAAGGAATGAGAAGCTTGGAAAATGTTAGGTCAAACACTACGTAGAGGGGATAGTCTGTGGATCAAATTATGCTCCATGCTGCTATCTTGGATTAGTAACTCTGGTCAGTGATATAACAAAAAAAAAATTCCACTGTGAGGTTGCCTTTAAATCTTATGTTGGCCGTGGTAAACATAAGAACTAAATATTGTTGATTGTGATGTTTGTTTTAATGATTTAAACTTTTTGCTGGTTACTGGATTTACTTTATCATTTCAATAAAACAACTTATATGGTAAAGTAGCTTCTCGGGCGACTTTGACACTAGTAGTTATTCTGAATATCATTTTGTTATTGGTCACATATACCAACTTTAACTTGTTTATTGGCTTGTGTATATTATTATGTTAACTGTCAATTTGAGTTCTTTTCACATTTGATGGTAGTTCAGATTGTTATGAAAAACAACAAGTCATTAATTCTCACATTTAAATTCTTCTCTTGTTGAATAGGACGGAGGTGCTCTACCTTCAACTGGAAAGACTTTACCTTTTGGTGGTGAGGTACAAAAGTAGTTCCATGCTTCTACCCATTACTGATGTTTTAAAATAATCCAAAACTTGGAAAATATTCACTTACCAGCATGCTTGATATACTAATTTTTGTTTTTCTGACTCTAGTTTTTCTTTGCTTATTTAGCAACAATGTTTCACATGTAGGGATGGCAAAAATATTTGTGTCCATGGGTATCCGTGGATAAAATCCGCGGCGGATAATTGATATCCGTGAATATTTATTATCCGCAAATAGTGTATATTTTAATACCCGTTTATAAATGGGTTGGGTGCGTACTTTGCCACAACCACAACCTTCTAAAACTGGAGCCACGACACCACAAAAACTAGTAGTGACTTGAGCTTTTCCATCTTGGATTTGAACATTGGTGTCATTGCACAAGAAGTTTCTTGATCATTTTGTGAAGCATAATTGGGTATTGTTGCTTGAGTCAGATTAAGAGAAATGGAATCAAGAACAAACTTCTTGCTGCACTTTTGAAGACATGACTCGTATGCAAGAAGAGCTTCAACTTCCTCAATAGAAAGAGGTCCAAACTTACTTTCAATAATAGATTCATAGTCTTAGATAAACCTTCAAGAATCACATCAATGTGTTGTTGAAGAGAAACATGGTCACCCACAAAGGCAAGATAGTCAACCAATGCTTTAGTCTGTAGAAGAAATTCCGAACTATTCTCAAGAGTAATGGAATGTAGTTTAGTGCAAGGTGGCACACTCCAGCTGTCTCATCTGTTTATAAAAGTACTCATGCACTTTATCCCAAATCTGATAGAAAGAATTGTGATAACATAGACTTAACCATGTCAATAGCATTTGATTTTGTTCCTATTGTTCCTAGGCACCATACGCTAGATTGATTTTTCAAGCAGCACGATCTGCTTCACAAAGAAAGAAACGGAGGTGGAATAGATAACTTATCTACAGTATTTTGAAAATGATGTCATTTGATGCATGGTTCCATCTGTTGCAACCAGAGCAAGAAGTTGGAATCATCTAGTTTCTCTGAAATTTTTATGAGGGCAGCAGATTAAGGTGAAATAGAGGAAGATTTTTAGCCATTAAGGATCTTTAGTCTCTTAATACCATATTAGAGTATAGACAGAAAGAGAGAAGAGGAGGAAGCAAGAAACATAGAGGCTAATTTTGTATTACTAATAACAGATTACAGGAGCTCTCTTTATATAGAGTAAAGAGAAGGACACAACTTTCAAGACCTAACTAACAGAAACAAAACAGCGTAACAACCATAACAGAAAACTTTCCAACGCAGCTAAAGAAAGCCGTGCTTGCAATGTATACTGATTCTCCGTTATGTAATAAATATGTTGCCATTTTCAATTTGCTTCTTTTTATGAAGATTTTAATATTATAATTCTTTGAATTATGTAGTGACATTTTTTTTTCTCCAAATTTTGTATATTTTTGGTAGTTTTTCATGTCATTATATAAATTACAACTTCATACTTTCAGGATATAACAAGGGGCCTTCTCTGGACCCAAAGACATCACCAGACTTGGCCACAAATTCGTACAGATGTTTTCAGAAAGCCTGTAGATCTGTTAATGTTAAATCAACTGAAAGAAACATATTGTGAAATCAAGGTGAGTTGTACTACTTCTCATTTTGCTTAGTTTGCAGTCGTCAGCCTGAGTATTTTAGAGCCCAGCCTTATTGAGTACGAATTTGACTTTTAATTTGAAAATTAGTTGCAGCATAATTGTGGCCATGTTCATCATATGTTTATCATGTTTCTAAATAACTTGAATATGAAAATTCTTTAAATAAAACAAGTGAGACTCTCTTTATGTGTCATGTGTGGCACCGCAGGTTGCATTTCAGCCCTAAACATCATTCTTATAGAAAAGGACACGTGATGTACATGAAATTCTGAGAGTAATTTGCTATTAAAAATACTTTTGTTGTGTTTATTATTGTTGGTAATGAGAAGGTTTATAGACTTGCTACTCCTCTTTGGTTTTCACTTGCTTCCAAACTTGGACCCTTTCTTTAATTATCTGGTGTCCTGTCTGTAGGAAGAGGAACATGATGCTGTTGCAGTAGTTCATTCATATGAGGACAAAGGCCCACCTATGTCTCACAAGATAAGGCTTACTGCTCTTAATGTATGTATCCAACATTTATTTTTGTTTTGCCCTCACTTTTAATTTGAACAATGCTATGACTGTGAAGTGATGTTGATTATTGCTTAGGTCCCTCCTATGGGATTGTTCTATCCAAAGCTTTTAGTTCCTGATGTGTATCCTCCTCCTCCTCGCACTTGGTTAGTGGATTCAAGAAATTATTTCGGTGCTGTTAGCATGTTTGTGAACAATTAATCTTATTGGTTTCCTTGACCAGGTTTCATGACTATGAGGATATGCTTGAAGATACATGGCATATTGATTTTTCCCGGAGGTCTGACATGTCAGATACCTTCTATCCCAATGTTAATGGAGGATTACCAATGTGGGAAAGCTATCCCATTTTTTCAGCTAAGCCAAAAAAAGAAGAAAAAGTGGGCCTCGCAGAGGCTATTACTAACTGCATTCTCTCAACTGGTAATTTTTTGTCCCTTTTTTTTTTCATTTTTTATGCATAAATTTGAAGCTTGTTTAACTGGTCAGTACCATGTCACAGGTCGCATAGACATCCAGAGAAAATTATTTTGTAGCATACAATTGGTGAGTTTTACATGTTGAGCTTGGTGTATAATTGTCTTGATATTACATACTGATTGATAGGAGCTGACATATTTATTTGGAATAGACTGGCGGCGTGGCTTTAACAAGTGGTTTAGTTGCAGCAGTTGAAGAAAGGTTTGTTCCAAATTTCATTGACCTTACCATGTTAACCTACCCGGCTATAAGCTAATTGGCTGATACTGATGTTTGGAATGATAATTCAATGTATTGTTTTATATTAGAGAAAAAGGAAAACTAGCCAATGAGGATTGGCTCAATTGGTGTGATATTGTAGATGTATTAAGTACATCTTTTCCTTCTTGATGTAATTATATTTTGCATGAAAACAAAATCTCTTTTATTATAATGATTGTATTATTTTTTAGTTTATTCATAATTTTAATGAGATTTGCCTACTTTTGGAACTGTTTCTTCTTTCCTCGTCCTGTTTTACATTATCCGTATCTTTTAATACTTTTTCTCTTACAGCACTGTACTGTTAGCAGTGCCCATCATTTTGTTTTTCCCTCGACCTGCTTTAACATCATTAATTCTATTTTTCATTTGAATTTCAACACCCTAGTGCGATGAATGATTATTTAATTATGTCATGATATTAATGGGATGAATCACTATTCTTATGTCTCAGAGTATTACACGCCATCCCTCCAAATGAAGCAATTGATACTGTGGAGGTTAGTTTACTATCATACGATCTAATGCTTATTTTTTAATTGTTTGTACTTTAAATTATACATTATAGATGTATCCAAATCTTTTCCAAGTGGTCATTAACAATAAAGGTTTGGCTACTATAAAGAATGGTTATTAAATTACCATGGTTTGACCTCTATGCAACCAAGGTCAGACTATTGAATTATTATGTAAAATTTAATATATGTTACGTTTTCTTTATATAATTATTTTTGTATATGATCTTATGTAACATTTGTACATGACTCTCAAGGTTCTACAATCAAGGACAAATCCGACGTTTGTGTCTTGGAAAGGCGGGGTGGTATGAATTTCTTCTCGGTTGATTTTTCAATTGTTTTTGTCATTGTTTTCCAATTCTACTTTTGAAATATTTGTTCATTGCTATTTGTATATAGCCTTAAATTATTGTAGACAGAACTTTGTTAATTATTTAGCTTTGGAAGTCATTTTATCATTATAATGTAATAGGGAAACAGAGAGTGAGTTTAGCATAAGGTAACGGTATTCATTTTATAACTATTTATCGTTTTACATATGTAAATTATCATTATTTTTTTAGAAATAAAATTATCACTTTCATGTACATAATAATAAATTTCTGTACATCAAGTTGGTACTTGGTTGGAAATATTCAAGGTGGGATTTTACATGACCTCTGGGATGGAAGTTAGTGTTTATTTATTGTGTTAATATAGTTAGTGGTCATATTCTGTGTTAACATAGATAGTAGGTAGTGGTCATATACCTTGTGTTGACACATCTTACATATGGCTTTGCAGATTCTTGGAGTACTTGATTTGGGTAGGGACGCATGGATAAGCAGAGAGGATTGGATTCACAATGGGATTCATGTGGGAAGTAGCAAAAAATACAAAGATTCCTATTATCTTCAAGCTCAAGCGATGTGTTATATGAATTCTTAACCATTGAAGACACTCAGAAATAACTATAGAAATAACTATAGAAAATAATGTTTGATAAGATGATTTTAGTTTAATTTACAGTTAATTGTTAATTCAAATGTTCGACATTTGCTATGAGTCTAAATTGTAGTTTGTATAGATTGAAATGATCTGATATTGTTAATCTATATATTCAAATATCTGAATAAATACGTTGCAAAGTATAATGAAACCAAAAGATATAATGGAACATACAGTTGGAGTCCCACATCGGAAAAACAAGGAGAAGGGGTTGAGGCTTCTTGTTATAAATAAAAGTGAATGTTACATTTATAAACTTAAAAAGGGTCGGTTGGCTAAATATGCCACGTTTGCCCTAGATAGGTGAATGCTGTATGGCTATCAAGACATATGGCCGACATAATTTATGGAACCTAAAAGGGTTGGCTCCCTTGGCCGACCCTCTAATTTAATTTAAAATTTTTATTATTAATTATTATTATTATAAATAATTTGTGAATTAGATTTATATAATGTTTAATTTTATAAAATTAAGTTGTTTAAATTATGAAATTTTATCATTTAAAGAACTTAATGAAGAGTAGTATTATAATTATAGTTTGCAAATTCAAATTTATCCCACCAATTAACATTTTATCCAATAATTTATTTATGAGATGCCTCATAATAGTACAACATTGTAAAATGACACCAATTAAAATATACATTTGTTTTATTCAATAATTTATTTATCTGATGCCTCGTAATATAACATTTTAAAATGATTTATTTATAAGACGCCTCATAATATAACATTGTAAAATGACTAGGATGGTTTAGATTCAAAGATTATCATAATAGTATTCTCAGCTTTGCCAATAGGGTTGATTTCACTCCATTGTCATTGTTCTATTTTCTTTGTCGTTGTTTTTCTATCCAACAACATGGGTGACCACTTCTGATTATTCATGTTGTTTTGGCTAACTATTCAATCAGCAACTATTGTGCTTTCTATAGTAGTCAAATATTGCGCATTTCTTTATCACTTTACCTGATGGCTTTCATCTCTAACACTACTTCTGAGTTGTGGTGGAGGGCCCAACTTCTAGAAAACATCTTTTTATCATAAATCCAAATATCACATTTTTTTTAATTAAGTATTTAAGGTAGTACTAATTACTCTGGTAATAGCTTTAGAGATTATGGGACAAAAATTTATTATATTTAAAAGTTTATTAGGGTATATTACAAGTTTCCAAAATTCTTTTAAGGACAACCTACCATATCATGGGCGTTTTTTAAAAAGTATTTGTTAAATAAAGTTTTTTTTTATAAATTAAAATTAATTTATATAAACTAATAAATGATATTATTGTTAGTTTCTTTAAAATCTAATTCTGCATACACAACATAATTTTATTTTAAGAAAAATATCTTTTTCTTTTCTCTTTTCTTATAATTAATTTTAAGTTTTGGTCTAGGCACATGTACAAGAAATTAATATTGATCAAGTTTTGATCTATTTTTTGCATAACTTGTAATATATA
>Ga0209589_1004562_pt1 | contig 23861 bp, 10 predicted proteins | sample CowpeawhiteBW_FD_187525 | JGI IMG/M metagenome (GOLD analysis project Ga0209589, IMG submission 187525) | Root nodule microbial communities of legume samples collected from California USA - Cow pea white BW (SPAdes) (version 2) | ecosystem: Host-associated > Plants > Roots > Nodule | place: USA...
CACTCTTTCATATATATATATATATATATATATATATATATTGGTTAAATATGTTTTTGATCATTTAACTTTTAATGAAAAATGTATTTTGTCTCTCTTGAAAACTTTGATCCAATTTAGTCCCAATTTTAGAAATGTATGAATTTAGTTCTCAGAATGTAACAATGTTAAAAATGCATCTACAAATGTCAATTAAATTTATTTATTTTAATGAATTACATTGAAATTTTTTTCAAAAGTTATTCTTCTTCCTCCACGTCTCAACTCCACGATTTCCCTTCTCCATTGCCATTGATCATCTTTTCTTATCACCTAGGCACAATCATCACAACTCCATCTTTACACAACACTCAGGATATGATCTTGCTCCATCATTTATTCACTACACCCTCAGCGCCCTCCATTCCAACAACTTCCATAGAACAAAATACCATAAGAGAAAAACCCTTTGGGGGAGGCGCAACAACATAGGACCTATGGAAGCAGGAGTCCACACGAGGGAAGAGGAGAAAAACCCTTTGGGGTTTTCTATTCTGTGAGAAGACGAACCTCTTTGAATTTCCTTTTTTCAAAATCTTTTTTTATTGAATTCATTCAAAAAAAAGTTGATTGACATGTGGATAATGAGGTGTCCAAACATTATATAGTCCATGGTAACGGACTGTTAGACAGCTCAGCAAATTCTTAACACTGTTAAATTTGGAGGACTAACTCCAGACATTTTTAAAATTGGGGAATTAAATTGAACCAAAGTTTTGAAGAGAGATTAATTTTAATTTTCACTACAAGTTAAGGGACCGAAAACATATTTAACCTAATCTATTTTTAATGATAGATAAAATTATATATCATGAATCTGGTTATTATCTAAATGGAAAAATTAAATTTTCCTAACTAAACTTGCCCTTGAAAATCACCAAAAAGTAATACCATCAAGCAACCAGGCTCCTGTTTACAAGTTGGTAAAATTTCCAAACTGAAACCAGCTTAGAGACCTTTTAAATTATGTGTATCCGTTTGATGGTAAATTTAATAAAGCAGGGAAAGTAAACAAAAAATATTGTGAATGCAGCCTGACCTGAGAACATGCTTCTTGATATCGTCCAACAGCGCATAGAAGATGCGTGCCAGAGAGTGACCTGTCAGCCCTCACCATGTTGGCTGCAACAACCTAAAAAATACATCAGATGTTATGATACACTGAATATATCAACTATATTCTTGGATGCCTAAACACATGTATGCCACAGTTATACTCACCTTCACAGCAAGTTCATGAAGAGACCTTGAAACAGCAGAAGAGAGAGCAACAGCACGAAGAGCGTTGACATAGAAGTAAGAGCTCTCTGGAGGTGTAGAAAGTGACAAACTAACTGCAGCTTCTAGATTTCCAACAGACACAAGCCTGCGAGCACCAAAAAATAAGTATTATAATTAGAGTATAATCTCATTGAAAATAGCAAAAGAAAAGAAACTTCACTGGTTTCTATCACAGCATTATCTTTTCTGTTTGAACAACACACCACTTTGTGAAGTGAAGGACCACAAATACAATATCTTGGATATTATAATATCAAATTATGCAGTCCTAAAAAACCGAAGGATTTGGACTACAACTAAAATACTTTCTAACATTATGTCACACTAAGACATATGTTGACACTCCCAACAAATCAATAAAAAGAAATGATGAATTTACTCACTCATGAATACGTTTCTGAATAGCCTCTTCACCTTCTAATTTTTCATGCCAGGAAATTCGATCACTAGCAGTTTTCCACAGCTCTTCTCTGTCAAAAGCCATTAACCGTAGTTGTCCTCGACTCTGCTAACCAGAAAGCTACAGTCAGGTAAAGAATCTGGCACTCAACTTTAACAGCAACTTCAAAAATTGGAATGTGGGGCACTACAACATATATCACCGGATAGAAACTTAAAGGAAACTGTAAGACATCATACCAATACATCTCTCCCTGTTTCTTCTGTCGGTTTTCCTTTTGGTGATATCCGAGAGTGCACAGATGTCCCATTACCAACATCAGAGATAGGTGCCGCTGTGGAATTTTTTGGTGGATGCTTTCTCAATAACTTGTTCATGAAATGTTTAAGTGCACGAGGCAACTGTAGCCAAAACAGAGCTTCTGAGGATTCACCAAATATAGTAGCTGCAAAAGCAAACTTTGCAGCACAACCTTTATCCACAATACTTGCATAGAACTTTGCTCTCTCATCGTCAAGAATGCAACCTTCAGAAATGGACATATTGGTAGCTTTTTAAAACACCAAAAGTATACAAATGGCAAACGGAATAATTATCATTATTAAGAGATATATACCTTCTTTTCTATATGGTTCCAATATTTTCAAAAGCATCTCCGGCACCACTGAGTCGCCAAGAGGTGGAATGTTGATCATGTATGTGCGAAGATCCCCTGTAGATGTAGGAGTTCCTGGAAGTGAGTGAGGCCTCTTTTCTATGGTCGTACTACAAGTATTAAACCAAGAAGGTTTAACACCCAATTGTAAGATCATGCGCAACGCCTGTAGCAACATTAATACATATTAAAATGTAGTACTATAAAAAAATCACAAAGAGCTGATGACCAATGCAATCGTAATTTGTACAAAACTAATAAAATTTGTACAAGTATTGCAAGAACGAGTAAAAGAAAACCCATTTGAGTGAATTATACAGACAGACTAAACAGGGATTATGGTTAACTTAAGTTCAAGGGAAGTGGAATATGAAATTCAAATTTGTTTTTTCCAGTAAGAGATTTTGTTGATCTTAAATGAAAACAGATATCATATTGCCATGACATGAGAAATTCAAAAGGATTCACACTATATGAAATCATTTCCATTTCATTCTTTAATATTTTCATGCTACTTCTCATATCCATCATTGACATGAAATCCGGTGTTCACAATATTTTTGTCTATAAAATGCAGACATTCACTGTTGGAGTTGGGTATAGAACTTTCGTAGCAAAGAAAAAATATTTTAGTCCATTATGTAGAATCACTAAATTTAGTTACGATCACTACCAGGGCATGTGGTGAAGGAAGTAGTATGGGACAACATATAGGCATTGACCGGAATCTCTCCTTTGTATTTCTGATGTGGAGTGCATAACCGGATCGTTTATCATTTCTGCATGAAAAGACGTGTAATTCACAGTCAGTCCGTTTTTAAAACCCCTGAAATTGGGACAACTATTATTAGCTCTCATCTAGATGATGTCGAATACTTGGTGATTCATTCACCTCGAAAAGAATACTAAAACTTCAAAAGGTTAGAAATATAATGAACTAAATGTCTCTTACTGTTGCACTGCATGTGAACACAAATATGTTCAACATTGCACGCACAGAGGACGGATACCAGGCTATATATTTAAAATGGAGGATAAGATTGGATTAACTGAAATAAAATTATCCATCCATGGGTGATTATATGACTTAGATTAACTCCTCTCTCCCTCACCTGTCGTGCCATTACAAGATATGTCCCCCTATATAGTCAAAAACATAGATGGATAGATTGAATACAGACAGATTTAAATACAACAATTAGGTGGCATCACGTCATTTATCTGAACACAGTTTTGATCAAGACATTTAAACGTCAAGATGAACGATTTCATAATTGCTAAAAATTAGTCCAGGTCACTAGAACACCATTACGACCACCAATCATATGTTTATATTGATGATAGTAATAATAAAAACAATAATAGCAGTAATAACAATAATACAAAAAAAATCATTTTTTTATTAGTGATTTGTGGCACTTACGCATTAATTTCAACAAGACGAAAGCTACCATCTGCTCCAGCAATGCACAATACCAGAGGATCATTCTTATCAGTTCGCAAGGGCAACCAATCAAGTTCCAATACAAGGGTTCCAGGAAATTGGGGTTGCAAAAGTGAATTGGCTAAGGGGTCTGGCGAATCCTGCAAAAAAGCATGTTGAGTTTTATGATCAAACAATTACAATATATGTTCCCAGCATTCCAAAAAGGGAAAATTTCTTTCCGACCTTTACTTGTTCTGCCCCAAAAAAGATTAATGAAAAATGAAAACCAGCAAGCTTTTTGGCCCTAATAAATTATTAGACTTTGCTCGAGTCCTTAATAAAATTTCTACTTTGTTTTTTCTACCTAGATCATATTACATGGCACTTTAAATAATGAAAGAAAGTGATTCAGATAAAAATTTTGGGAACAACAAAAATATTTGCTATTTTATCAAAAACTAAAAACATATTTAAACCACATAATAATATTAAGTTTATCAGTATTCAACCCCGCGTAAAAACCAATGTTACATAAAAATTAACCAAAGCTATGAAAATGTTCATAAGCATAAGCTGTACAAATATATAAGCCAAATATAACATGAAAGAAAAATTAAGTTACATCAATGATCCATAAAAACAAATAAAAACGTGAACTCCCATCTTACCAAATCAAATACAGAAAAAGTATTATCATAAAAAAGAACAGCAATTCGCCCCCGACTCTGGTCCCCGGGAACAAAAGGTGAAAATTTGATTCGCCGGATTCCTTCTCTGTGAGTGTTGAATGAAGAAGAATGTCCAGTCACCACATCCCACCATCTTATGCTCCCTGTTCTGTCTCCCATGACCTGTAAAACTAAATTGGTTAAAATCATCATTCAATATATAGCAAAACTGAATTAAATAGATATATAGAGAATGAATTCTGAAGTAACGATGCATACCACATGAGGCAAGCGGTAGGCCATTGCTGTTATCAATCCCTCCGATGATACAAATGAAGAAGCGGGCCATTTTGGTCTGTAGAAAATTTACTTAATCAGAGAACGCGAGCATAAAGGAAGGATTGCATATCTATCAATCCCAGAAACAGGCATACCAGCCAGCTCTTAAACGCTATAGCAGCATAGCAAAACCGGGTTGTCACTATTTTACTATTATAACTTATAATACAACAATTTATACTATAATACAAACAGTCAAAAAGAAAAACCCTAAATTAAAGAAAATTATGATAAATAATAAGTCATGTCACAATTTACACTCTCAATGACCATCAACCTAAGAACAAAGTAACAAACTAAAAGAACTGATAAACTAAGTTAAATATAATAGAAAAGAAACACAAGAAAATTGATAAAATTACCAAAATATTAGTTGGAAAAGAAGAAAAAACTGAACACAGTAAAAAATGGGTCTGTGAAGTGTGAAGGAAAAAGGGTCGTCAAAATAGAGGTAACTAGTTGTAAGAATGGCCAAGGAAGAAGGGTTTCAAATTCTACAAGTTTTTAAAGCAAGAAAGTACTAGGCTACCCCAAAAAACTTATTGACATTGTTTCATGGGTAAAAATGGGTTTTCAAAACTTTTATATAAGTGGCTGCACTTTAGTGTGCAAAAAGCAACTTTTGCCTCCATAATGGCTGTATTGAAAATCACTTTGCTCTTTGAATCCTGTAGCAGCCTAGGCCCCCTTGACTTCGCTACCCCACTATAGCACACTAATGACTACTATTCTGAAGTGAAGAAAAAGCACTACAAATTAATAGATTATAACAGAGACCAACTACTAATAAGTAATAGCTGCCAAAAAGAATGACAAAACAAAGAAACTTATCTGTGCTTTGATGATGATTAAATAATGATCAATGCATATTAAATGGCCCCATATATCATTTAAAGCGACACCATTGCAGTAATAAACTTTTTTTCATCATTGAATAAGTTCACACCTGAAATCACGAATTCTTCGACCTTGCACTTCAAAAACTCCAAGTGCCCCATTCACCAAAGCAAATGCAAAACTTTCAGACGTTTCATCGTGAGATCCCTCAGTACTTGAACCCTCTGCTTAAGGAAATCAACATCACTCATAACTCATAAGCTATTTTAATCATGCGCAAAAAATAAAGGAATCGTTAATTCTATATTAGCAGCTATGCTAATAATATCTAGGAACTTCAAGCAAACAACTTACTTGAATCAGAAGAGGAAGTTTTGGAAACGTTAGGTGCTTCATCTGATGTTCCAGATGCTTGATCTTTAGAAGGACGTGGGACTGTTGGAAGAGTCCATTCCAGTACAGTAAATGGAAGAGCTAATGATCTAAGCTACATAGATAGAGCAAGCATTATAAATATCCAGATAGAGAACATGTAGTGTCACCGAAAATAAATAACTATTCTACAGATAAAGAAAAAAGGAAAATGTAGAATTTGGAAGACTCCAAATTAACCTTCCTAATTAAAAAGGAAAACACTATGTAAAGCAGGGCTTTGAAATAAAGAAAAAAAAAATGAAGTCATCATTCATGAAAACAGGAAATTAATTCGTGATAACCAAGTTCTACGTGCATTCATAACAAGAATATTAGGAGGAAAATGTAGATATGCAAGAAGGTATTTAGATCTGCAGGAATATTACCAATGTTCTACTTCAAATTTAGGAATCCTAATTATTGTGTTATATGCAGTCAAATTCTGAAAATAACTCTCATTTGTTTTTGCGTTCCTCAGTAGTTTTTCCATTCTATGGAATACTTTGTTTGTCTTTTAGCAGTGAATAGGTTTGCACCAAGGATCTTCAGAAGTTCCATAGAGTTAATTTTAAGAGGTTTTGGAAATAATACAGATGATAAAGGGCGTTGGCAAAGTTCTCAATTTGTAGATTTTTGGTGTATCTGGTAGGAAAGAAATGCTAGATTTTTTATTTGGGGATTGTTGCCTATCAAGTTCATTTGAGTGTTACTTAGCTTCTTGGTGGTTGCTAATGGTCTTTCTAGGGAAGGGGTCTTTTGTAGATCTTTAATGAGATTAATGAGCTGTTTTACATGTTTTGTGATTTAGTCATCCTCTTTCTTGACATAGTTATCATAATTTATTACTTCTAGCTTTTGTTATCTCTCCCTTCCTTCTTAATAAATTTTCCCTTTATATATCAAGGGGAAAAAAACAATTCCAGTAAAAGACAGGAAAAAAGGTGCCATACAACAGTCAAGGAAAACTTAGAAAAAGAAGGGGAGAATGATGGTGGCAAAAGCAGGTTAGAAGAGAGAAAAAGCCCAGGGACTTCAAGTACATAAACCAACTTACCATGATGGGATTTTTAGTCATTGCCCAAACTTCCACAGGTGCATCACGAAACAAAATTAGAAGATACCTGAAATATTATGGATATCCAACTATTGAGAGCCATTATGTAATCACAAATCTATATATTAATACAGGGTGGAAAAAGATAACAAATCCAGGATGGAAAGGACATATAAACATTTAGTACAAGAGTTTGATAAAATTGAACTAATACTTCTGGCATAGATCCCACCTTCAAAAAGAGGGAGGGTGGGAGGAACTTGTTTCTTTTGCTATTGTTAGATATATTGTGTTTCATGTTAATTAGGGAAACATTGGTCTATTGTTTATTATGGAAACATAGACATTGTTTGATATTGGTAAATATTGTTGATATTGTTTGTAACAAATATCTTCTATTTACCATATTTATGTTTCGTTGTCATATATACTTGTATCACTCTTTATTATAAATATATTCACCTTATGGTGAACACAAGGGAGATTAATCCTATACAGTTTTTCTCGATATTTAACAGCTATCAAATAGAACTTTTAGCATATTTGATGGATAGAAAATCTTCACAAACCAGTTACTATCAATCAGAATGTTGGATGTGAAAAACAAAAAGGACATAAATGAAGCAAATCTTTTCTTAAAAAAATTTAGACACCAAAACTGTTCTCTAACACCAACAAAGATATCAGCATTTGAGCAACAAAAGATAAGTTCTGAGTCAGTCCCAACAGCCCCATCAACAGCAAGGATTACAACATTCTGTAGGACACCATTTTGCACAATCAGCGAGGGACGTGTAACATATACTAACATCTCAAAGGTGAGATACACGAACGAAGCATATATTATGCCTCAACAAAGTATGATTCCATATAAACTCTATCGTTTATTAAGTAACTAAATTCCATATTCCTAGTACAAAGTTGTCAATATTATTATTACAAGATATAAAATAGAAACAGAAAAGCATGCAAGCAAAAGAAGATTCAGAAACTAAACAGAAAAGTAAATAATAATAACAAAATTGTAGCTTCCAGATTCACCTTCCAGATGAAGATGTTCTCAAAGCTCTAATAGGTGTGCGTTCTGGCTTTTGCATAACTCGGAACATCTTGTTAAGGCCGCTTCGAAGGCAGGTAACAACTAACTTGTTAATATATCCTCCAGACTTTTCATTAGCCTGAGTCCAAAAGAATATGCATAACAATTGGACAACAACCAAAAAAATCTCCATGAAATTCTAAATTGAAGGAGGCATTAAGCAGTAAGATCTAAACATAATTACAAAAAAAAAACAAACTGCAATTGAAAGAATGAAACTATGCAGGAATTAACATAAAGAAAAACTTGTTCAGACAAGTACTGAATTTATACCATAGTATAAGAAAATGAAACCAGCCTGGAATTTCCCAACCATCGTAGTCCCCTAACAGTACCATTATGAACTGATAAACTTGAAGCAACAGCATTGGCTGCAACATCAACAACATCTATTGTCCCACTCTGGGTTCCCAAAGCAACCAGGGGAACAGCTGCTGCTGGATAATTTCCTCCACCTTCACATAACGTTAGTCACTAATCAACACAGGAAACATGTATATATAGTAACCACTATATTTAAAGTTTCAAACAAATTTACAAATTGGTGGGAAGATAAACTAACGGGCCAGGGTAGCTGTAAGAGAAGGGGTAGGTACTGCCAGCATAGTCACTGTTGAGGAAAGAAGCTGAAGCTGTCCAACTAAGCCAATCTGCATTAGAAAATAAGTAAGAAAAAAGTGAAGCCTAGCAGAATCAGTCAACTTAAGAAATTGAAACCAAAACAGGAAATCCAAATAGGTGTTATTTCGCATTTAGATGCTGTTTATCAGCAAATAAAAGTCAGGATTCAGATTATCACATGAAACGTTAGTCATAAGTCAAGTAATAAGAACTCCAACCATAGGTTTGGAAGATGTGACCCTAATATCGTCCTCTCGAAAAGATTCCATTGGTGGTGAAATTTTACTTCCATGCAGGATAAATGATGCAGGAACTTAATTACAATTTGACCAAATAATATATTTTGCATCTTTCTATAGCTTCTTTATTTTCTTGGGAGACAGAGTACAATGGGAAGAATGGTTATGCACCAAGATTAATGTTTACAGTGTGTCCCACTCGGTGCAGAAATTGATTTCTCTTCAATTAGATGCAAAATTGAAGGTACTGTACCATTGTTCACTGATTTCATTATAGAACTGTAATTGCCTATCATGTTTGATGTACTTCTCAGTGGTAGCCAAACTTGATCCAGAATAGTTGCCCTAGAATACAATAAGTTGAAATTTTGGAGATAACCATAAAAACAAGGATATCCTAGGAATTGAATTCATAACTGAGACTGTAATTTTGTAATAAGACTTTCTTTTATTGTACTAAAAATTAAAAGTACTTGTTGTACTCAACTGATTATTTATCCATAATTATATAAAAAGAAAACATATATATAAAATATAACTTTTTCCGACCATATTCTTGCATTATTGTTTCTTGTATGTATCAATATTTGATAATTTATACATACATTATTTAACACAGCTCATAATAAATGTCTACTACACTTCCACTTTTTTTAGCATTTTTTGCATGCATATGATATGTAAATAAAAATATATCTAAGGCATGGTGCAGCTATTATAGCCCGTTGTGACACCTAATTTGACTAACACCGGACTTGCACCAATTCAATTCAGATGCACACCGACAATTAGCTCACCCAGCCCCACTCAGCCCTTCACAAACTGGGCCACCAGCCCAAGTTTTAAAAATAGTTACTTCACAATCACAATAATTATATAACAACAAAACAACTACATAAAACATAACTTTTTTCTAGCATATTCTTGCATTATTGTTTCCCATATGTATCAACATTTGATAACTGTTAGATATATGGTTTTATGTTAATTAGGAAAACATAAAGGAAAAATAGACATTGTTAGATATTGGTAGATATTGTTGATATTATCGTTGATATTGTTTATAACAATATCTTCTATTTACCATATTTATGTTTGGTTGCCATATATACTTATATCACTCTTTACTAAAAATACATCCACCCTATGTATGTTTTAGACACAAGGGAGATCAACCCTATACAATTTTTCTCAATATGTAACAATAATTAATACATGCTTAATTTAATACAGCCCATAACAAATGTCTCCTATTGTGCTGCTATTATAGTCCATCGGAACACCTATTTGACTATATAGTGTAGGTAACTTCAAATTACCTAAAATAACCCCAATATTTCTCAAAAGGAGTGTAAAGTCAACAGTTGGTGTATAAGTGTTGTTGAACCGGCCTTACATTATTTATCCTCCAATTGAAAAGAAAACTCAATCTCGAGCTTCTATTGTTATCAGAAATCTTCCAGCCCATATATAGTAGGCGGTAGGAATGTTTGAAGAACTTGAATTTCTTTCCAGCTTTGTTCCCCAGATTCATCAACATCAATGCTTGACAGATTTGCTTGATCAAATGTTAAATGATATTTAAGTATAATAGAATCAAATGATCAAACCTAGAAAATCACAACTATTGCATTACCATATTTTATGTTCAAAAAACCGTGGGTCATAAAAGTTACTTCTTGATCTACTCCAGGAGCTGATTAAACTCAAAAAAAGAACTACTTCTTTCTCCACAAAGTTAGATAGACTACCTCCAAGGATATCGTCAGGGAAGCTATGGTCGACTGGTGGAGATATCTAATTTCACACATTATCCCCCGTTGTTTGATCAGTATCCTTATAGAAAATACACCACCTAAAACCTCCAGCCACCTTATGCCATTTTAGTAGCAGATCCAACATCATCAAAGGGGTTTCAATATATCCATCTTCAATTTTATTTTTCATGGTTTGAATGCAGAAACAGCTATTGCACATGCAAGAATAAGGCTGCAAATTATATTCAGTTATCCTCCATACCTTCACATTCTAAAGAGCCTTCAGCATCCGCTAGCTTTTCTTATTTGTTTTACATACCACCATTCAAAACACCAGAAGAATTTTGTGCACCTTCTGGGACTGACATATGGACTCCCACATATTCCCATTGCTTCAAACTATGTATTTAATGTAAGAAATTTTATATAGTACATTGTTGAGAATAAAAAAAAATAGGGTTTGAGATTAATTTCCCTTGTGTATAAATCACACATAGGGTAATCTATTTATAGTAGAGTACAATTAAAAAGAGTAACTGAAAATAAATAGAGTAAATAAAAGATATTGTTTAATATCTTAATAATATCAATCAATATATAAACAATATCTAACATACATCATCACTCCTCTAATTCAGCTCTATATCATCAACTAGATATGGCTCTTGCAGTAGTACACAAACTCCAACCGAGACACAAGGAAAATTAGAGAGAGAAGGAAAGGTGTATAGCAAGTAGAATAAAATAAGTTATCCTCCTCAGAAAGACTTCTCATCAGTGTAAGAAGGGAATCCTATATGAAGGTTCCCTTGAAAGAGTAATTGTCTGAGCAACAAAGAATAGCCATAAAAACTTTTCCATCCCATAAAAGTGTAAAGCTAATGAGGAATGTAAAATACATGCATTTTACCTTGTCCAAACAAAATTGTTCCATTACAAATCTTTCGAAGTTGCAGTAGATGTATCATTATATTATAATACTAAACAGCCTAATACGCTTACCTAAAAATTATCATTATAAACATTCATAAGAATATATCAAGAATCAATATAAATTTTGGCTGATCCCCTTTTTGTCCAGAATAACAAAGTACTTTTGCCGTACTATTATTAACATTTTGAAACTTCAATACTTCATTTCATATTATGAACCACCAATCATCAATGTACCGTACATAACAAAGCAAAGCAAGTTTGTAAGTATGAACTTGCCTTCATTGCAATTTCCTCGTGGTCGGAGCTTGAGCTCTGCAAATGGTTTCTATTGTTGTTGCCACCCTCCCATTGCTTGCCTACATTTAGGTCTCGTCCACCCACAGAAGATGCTGAGGTAGTAGAGTTGGCCCCAGGAAGCGATACTTTATGGTCATCATTGACCAGATCTAGCTTCTTATCATCTTTTTGCGTGTCTGCAAGCCCTTCAGCAGCCAAGAGCCAGTTCCAAATTTTTCCATCATCAGAAATGGAGATCAAATGTATCTTAGAAACAATATTAGACTCATAACAAAAATCAAAAGGATTATCAAAATCCTCGCGAAGGTAAGGAGAACTAGGTACATCAGAATAATCCTTGTCAATATTCTGGAATGTCGAATCTGATTGGCATAAAAGGACAGAGAGTATTGCAGGAGAAGGGACAGAGGTACCGACTGAGGGCATCAACTCTTCCAATGAGTACATAGAATGTGCCTGTTCCCCACTGTGAAAACAAACAGATAAGTGTATCTCTTAGTTTCAGAAAAAAAAAAATGTAACACTACTTTGATGAAGTTAAAAAAGAAAAAAAAGTCGTAAATAAAAAATATCATAAATTTCTTCAAACCCTAATGATGACTATAAATTTGAGGATCACAGACCTCTTATAACAGAGCAAACCCAATATGGTTACTGAAGCAATTCAAAAAAGAAAATAGACATTTAAAAGAAAGTTGATTATATACAGTTGCTTGTAACAATGATTAATAGACTTATTCCAGCCTGAAAACTAAAAGAGCAAATTACAAGTAGAAAAACAATAGGCCTGTAATGCCAATAAAGGAAGCTATCATCGAAATCTCATGATCACCCTTGATCATTTCACTACCTCACTTTCAGATCTCATGGACAGGGAGGAACAGCTTCAAAAAAGGGGAATATCATTACAAATGCCAGCATCTCCATGCAGTTATCTCAAACACGAGGAATAAAGGATTCTTCACACTTACAACAACCAAAGTTAAACAAAAATTTGCAAAACAATATTTGCTATCTAATTTCAAACGAATAGCCAGTATATACGTCTTGACAAAACACGTTTCTGTTACTCTCTTGCTACCACTAACACACACAAACTTACTACTCAGTGTTTTTACCGATTCGTGATTGCACTTACATATATACTCATCCGAGTTCAGAGGAAAGGTAAAATAATTAATTGAAGACGAAAAATGCTCACGTTTTCCTCCTCCACGTGCTGAGCTTGCCATCAAGATGAGCACAGTAGATCCACTCGTTACTCGGATCAGGCAACACGTCCAGAAACTTGCCGCAACCCCGCGGCAACGCGGTGGAAAAAACCACCGTTTCATACTCCAAGTCAAACACAACAAACTCCCTCGGAAACGTGACGAACAGAATGTGCCTCCACTGCTGGGAGAACGCCAATCTCACGATATAGGTAGGAAACGCCGCCGCCGCAGGCGACGGGATGGCAGCGGAGGACGATCCGGATGTAGAGTCTCTCTCGAGCTTAAGAAATTCGCTTGAGTCGGTGGTAATCTGAAGCTCCTTGATGACGATAGCATCATCGGAGTCTCCGATGAGAACGATAGACAGCAGAAAGCCACGGAGTCCGACGGCGCAGATGCGGCGCGAATCGAAGGGATCGCGGCGAACGCAGGAGAAGTACTCGGGAGACGCGTCGTATTTCCAAACGCAGCGTCCGCTGGTGGCGTTGTAGATGGAGAGAGTGGACGGTCCGTTAATAGCAGCGAGAAGGTACGAATCGGGGCGTGTCTGGACCCAACACAGGTCTTGGACTCCTAGTTTAGAGTCGGTGTCGAACCAGAGGATGGCAGCCTTGAGGCGGAAATCAAGGAGCGCAATGCGGCCCTGCCGGTCTCCGGCAGCGAGGAGGAGGTGGTTGGAGGAGGGCTCAGAGGAGAGGAGGTGACGGCTGAGAGGGAGGGGTGACCAGCGGAGGGCGGTGACGAAGGGAGCGGCGGATGCAGGCGGGGGAGGGATGGGGAAGGAGGTGAGTAACTGCATGGAACGGGTGTCGACGATGGAGATGGAGCTGCCGGAGGGGAATGTCAATAGGCCGTGCGGGCTCAGATCTGCGGATCCAAAGTTGTTGCGACTGGGTGGGCCTGGGAGCATTGATTCCCATGACTCTTGCGGCTGGGCAGTTACTGTTGGTGGTGCTCTCGGACTCGCCAGCATAATTCACTTCACTCCACTCCGATTCCGATCCACACCGTGCCACCACCCTCTCCACTATTCTACGCTGAAACGTCTTCTGTTCCGTTTTGGTTTTGCCTTTGATCGCTCGCTTCCGATTTTCGTTGTTTTCCTTCCTGCTAAAGAAATGAATGAAAACTTTCAACGGTACCTTTAACATTAAAATATTAAATTCTCATTTCCATTTTCTTTAATAGATAAACCATCAACTATAAATTACTAATAATAATAATTTTGTATGTGCAGAGATGTTTATTGGAAAGTAATTTAAAATAATTAATTTCGTTTGATTATAACAAATAATTATCTTTTACGCAAGACAAAATTATGTAGTAAAATGAAAAAGAAACCATGGTTGGAAAGTTAGTATAAGTTTTAATTTATAAATCTTTACGGTAGCAAAATAGCTTATCTATAAATTATTATACTTTAAGATGCTCTTAAAGTTACTTTCAATTAAGTGAAAGTGTAAAAAATTGATTCGAGACTAAATTTAACTTTTAATTTAATATGTCCTGATAGAATTTTGTAACCAAACTTTGTTTATATTGTCAATTAAAATTACGTGATTATTAGTATGACTTTTAAAGTAAATAAAAGTACACAAATTTGGTACGTATAAGAATTTTATAGTCAAACGCTTCTCTAATTTAACATATTTTTGCTAAGTCAAAACATGAATCGTGGTTTTAATTTGTTTTGATAAACAAAAATGTATGTTCTGAGAAGTAGATGAAAAAATAGTTTGACCAGATAATGAGGCTTATCACAATAGAATAATTTTGTCTCTAGTTTTTGGATAAATTTAAAAAATTAGGATTTAAAGAATTCGTTAAAGTATCAATGACTTCATTCCTAAAAAAAATTATTAGAAAATTTTATGATATATATTTTAAATTATGATAATGTTATTTTCAGAAATAATATTTGGATTATTAATTATTTTTAAGATATGCTCAATTATTTTTTAGATAATAAATCTTGAATATTGTTTTTAATTTTGGTTTGGGTTGATTCTAAAAATGTAAAAATGTTTATACATATAGGTAATGAAAGTCTTGTATAGTGTAACGTTTTACTTTTCTTCTGTGTTAAATTAATTTAGACGGCAACATAATTTCTTTAGTTTTGCTTCCTATTCTCAATTTATATGACAAATCAGTACATGCATACATGTTTCTATTAATTTTAACCCAATAATTAAATAAATAGATTTTAGTAAATTACATCGATAATTTTAATTAATAGCATAGATAAATTTTATATATGTATTAATGTTATTTATTCCTTGTTTTTAATCATTTTATGTTTAAAAATATTATATACATGTTATCGTTATTTTAAAAAATAAAACATAAATTAAAATTTTATTAAAATTTATTCCAAGTTGGATTTCTTTGTAACAATCCAAAAATTAAAAACAACATTTAGTAATTATTAAGTATCACATGTCTCCATAATATTAATAAGGTATTTCAAAATAAATTCATACTTATCATCTTCATAAATATTGAAATACTTAAAAAAATTTAAAAAATTCATAATTACATTAAAATATAAATATAAGAACTTAATATAGTTTTTATTTTCAAAACTACAATTTATAATTCCTGTAATATTTTTATCCTAATTTTTTATTTTTTCATCACATCTCCCGTGTCACTTATCACCATCAGCTCCTATATCTACTCACATGTATATAGAGAATATACGATCATCACAAAAGTCAAGGAAAAAAGAGAACACACAAAATGCAAGAATAAGCTAATTATTACAAGAATAAATCTCAATCTAAATATTATATCCTTTTACAAAGACTATATAATTAAATATTTGAAATATATAAATATCAAATAGGAAATCAAAGAAACATATAACTACCATAATAAATTTAGACTAGTGTATTAGATTGACATATGAGACATTGCACCTGTCATATTGCCTCAAGTGGAACAATCCTAAAAGTCATCCAATACTGTCATGGTTAATTTCCCTAGATCTGTGAATATGATCCTGTTTATATCATATTGACTGCTATGTGAAGCTCTTTCAATTCTCACCACCTAGTTATCATCTCCATATGAGTCAGATACTAATAAAGTCAGGATAATCTCGTATCACAAGTCCCCTCCGATATACTTAGACTCATCCTATATTAGCATTTTTCCTGTAAATAGCTAATTTGACAACCCAACACTAAGAATCTTTGCATATATACATGCATTGTCAAACATATGGTAATACATTCATAATCACATAGGAAACACACAAGAAAAGCCATTTAGAAAGTTATAACTCCTTCTTTTACACATGATAGAGGTCATAAGTAAAATCATTTTACTACATCAAAGTCATTCAAGCAACCAAACCCATAGAAACCATCGAATCACACATTTCACAAAAATCATACTCATTTCCCAAAATTTCTACTATAAAAACTTTCCAACATTTGTTTTTACAAATTTCATAACACTAACAATAACAACCACAAATTAATTTATCTAGCCCTGTAGTTTCACCCACCCTTAACAATTACAAATCACAAATCAAATTTCTTCCTCTTACAATAGCCTTAACTTTCTCTACACAAAATAAAATCATCACCACTGTAGACTTCATTCGTTATAGTTTCATTTCTTTTGGAGACTTTTTCAAGCTTTATCAACATTTTCACACACAAAAATCAAACCCCTATTTTATACTTTAACAGTAAAGCACTAAATTTGCAAAGAAAATAGTTTTCCTTACCTTACAGTCTTACCTAACATTGTTTTGTTTTCCTTAAATAGTTTCACAAATTAAAACACTCTATCTACACAACAATGTGCCAAATGATTATCAAGACATAACATTAGGGTCTCAAACACAGAAAATTTTATTAAGGACGAATGGAAGTAACATGCAAAGTAGAAAGGATTGCATGTAGAAGAAAACAAATTGTTACATATAAAGAATGAGTAAAATTTCAAACTCACAATTAAGATAAATTGAATGGGAGTTTTGGTAAAACTCTTTGTATAGATTACTCTAGCGATAGTGAATCTGTAAAAGGATTATAATTAAATCATAAATTTATGGTAAGAAAAGAGGATTGTCATAGAGAAAATAAGACTATAGAGAAAAAGAAGCTTTTTGAAAAAGAATGAGATATGATTTGTTGTTCTCACATTCTTCATTTAAATTTTATGAACACAATTTACTATAATCAAAGAATGAATCTAAGTCCAAATGAAAAAAATAAAAAAATAAAAAATATAATTTAAAAGCATAAGGAAGGAAGGTAGGAACAAGTGTATTAGTTTGATCATAGACTTAGACCAAAAAGTCATCCTCTTTTTACAATGTTCTAAACACTTATTTCACTTTAAAGTCATATAATATCATCGTTGAACTTTGATTCTAGAAATATTAAAATGGATTCTAAATTTATAAAAAAACAATTGAAATAAATTATGGTGAAGACAAATCAAAATAAATATAAAAAGATACATTGTATTTTATTTCTTTTGTTTTTCGAAAGCAATTTTTTCAAGTAAAATCTAATATTTAAGCTTCAAATATTTGTTGGTTCCTCGTGACTTTTGTATATGACTTGGATTTTTTTTTTCTGTTCGGTACTTTGATAAAAAAAAAAAAAACTACTTCTATGCTATTGTTGATTGACATTTGTAAAGGATAACTTAATTGTTAAATAAAACGTCAACATTGGAGGAGTAGGATTGAAACATGAGTTTTTTTTTTTTTTTTTTTTTTTTTTTTTTTTTAATATTTTTTTTTTTTTTTTTTTTTTTTTTTTTCATTTTCTCGGTAATACTTTTTCTGTTTTTAGTCTTCCTATCGAACTTTAAAATTTATCCGGATCCTGAGACATTTACCGACATATTTTGTTATAAACTATTATGTTAAATAGATAACACAATTTTTATTTTTTTTTTTACTTTTTAGAGAGAATACAAGTGTTAATCAACGTGATAGATTTAACTCATCTTTTTACTGTATCATATTTACTAATTTAATATTTAATTTGTAGAATACGAAATATTATAAATACGTTGGATCCACATCCAATAAAATGCACATCATGATACATGATTGTTATAAATATTAGGTTTCGTCATATGTATATGTCCTTTGAATTTAACATATTAAGGCAAGTTATATATTAATAAGTTATATATTAATTTTATTTGATTGATGGGTTAGATGCAAATTTCTTGTTTATTTTATCTTTTTATAAGATTTTACATAGTTAAACAATAGTTATACTAAATTAATTTTACAAAAATGTGTGGTTATGATCAGGTGTGCATGTGTGTATGTGCTTTGATGAGTCAGGTATAAATGCTTTTATTTAAAATTTTTTTGGATAAGATTTTATTTAAACGGTTAGAATTAAATTTGTATAGTCTCCATCAAATGCAACTCTATATGCACAAATGTAGGTGTAAATGCAATTTTACATGCACAAATCAAATCTGTGTGTCTTTATATATATAAATTATATTTTTTAGGGTTAAATATGTTTTTGATCCCTTAAGTTTTAGTAAAATTTGAAATTAGTTTTTCTTCAAAACTTTAAACTAATTTAGTCTTTCATCTTTAAAAATGTGTGAATTTAGTCTTTTTAACCAAATTTTGTTAACTTTATTTGAGGTTTCAAACACGTTTTATGATAATATTTGAGTTAACATTGAAGTGAAAATGTGTTAAATAGTGTAAACAATTCAAATACTATCATGAAATGTGCTTGAAATGTGAGATAAACTTAACAAAATTTAGTTAAAAGGACTAAATTCATGCATTTTTAAAGATGAATAACTAAATTGGTAAGAGTTTCGAAGAGGAACTAATTTCAAATTTCACTGAAACTTGAAGGACCAAAAACATATTTAACCTTATTTTTTATATATAAATTATTAGTTTTTAATTAAAAAAAAAAAACTCTTTATGTTTTCCATTTGTTTTATTTGCTCAAAACATGTACAACTGATAGTATAATCTTAAAAAAAATTAATTATCATTCAGTATTATATCATAAAATAACTATCTATCGTAAGTTATCAATAAATGTCAAAGATTATTAGATCAAGTATATTGATTAGCTATCATTAAACATCACAAACACAACAACATAATAATAAAATCATTTTAATTCAACGAGAGAATATCCTTAATGACATCAAATCTACAACCTTGGTTATGCAAGCAAGCACCAATTCACGTGCCAAATAAAACATTAAACCACTAACGGTTTCATTTCACTTAAGGAGAACACTTTACACCACCTTGATATATACCATGAGGAGAAAACAACGATTTTTAACACCTTACCAAGAACAGTGGGAACAACTAAGCTACATGCAATGCAAGTCACATTCAATAAATTTCAAAGATGAAAATATGATCACAAATTTTCGAGACAACGAAGCAACCGTATAACCTTCAATTTTCTATCATTTTTACTCTTCAACTTGTAAAGTAAAAAAAAAAGATGTGAGAAAAAGACTCGGTATAGTCGTGGGTTTTGAGAAAACTTGTAGGAGAATCATACAACAACATGAGACAAACTTTTCTAAACTTGATATAAATAATGTTAATAATATATAAATATAATTTTAAAAAATCTATAAATATATATAAAAAGATAAGATGAGAAAACTTCCTGGTGTGGGGATTCATGGTTCCCCTATCATAACCAACATCAACTCCTGTTTGTGTTTCTATGTTGTTTATATCACAACTTGATTCCATATCTCCTAAATGAATTAATCCAATGTATGGTATAAATGGGTTAACATGTTTCGTAAATGTAACAAGACTCGTTATAAAATTGTAGTGACTCCGTTTGAAAACACTAATAGTGATCATCCTTGTCTCCTAAATGTCACTATATTATTTTTTTAGTATTCACATTCCACTGGAGGTTAGGAAATGTGGTGTGAACTATAACATAAAATTGTTCTGAGAAATTCATGTGAGTGTATATGTGGAGATCCTGATCGTTTTTATTAAGAGGAAAAGACAATAAATTTGAAAGGAAATGAGAACAGATATAATGTTAAAGCATAAACGAAGGAAACGTTTTGTCTGATGTATTTCTTTACTAAACTTGGTTAAATAAGATTGTCCGATACAGGAGCGATTTAAGAGTTTGAAAGACCTAAAGTATATTTAAAAAGTAAGATCCTTTTTAACTTTTTTTAATGTAAATTTTTTTATTTAATTATCATAATTAATTTCATTTAATATTTTTTTTAATAGATGATAAGGATAATTCATTTTAATCTTTCTTGAGACGTTGTTAATCTTAAATAAGTTATTATTATCTTGAGTTTTGAGAAACTTGAGAAACTCTTTTTGATTGAAGCAACTGATATTGAAATTGTTGACATTATTCTATAAGCTATACATGCATTTGGAAATGAATATATTATTTTTATATAATTAAAAATGTTAGTTTGTTTAACATTTTCCAAACCTATGGTTTCCCTTAAGATATTTAACTTTGAAAATAAATCAAATTCATCAATATCCAACAAATTATCATGTTTTAAAGATATTTCAAGGTTTAAACATTTTTCTCTAAAAAGTGTAAAATCTAGTGACTTTAATTTTTTAACACTAAATAAAAAACCAAAAATATCTTCATATATTTTAAATTGTTCAAATCTACTTTGAAGTGTGGTAATTGCCTTATCTACAATATACAAAAAGTAATCAATACAAAACGATTATTGAAGAGATTTTATTTTTTCATTCTCAACATATTCAACAAATTGTTTATTTCTGCGACTAATAGGTTTTTCACAAAACTTATATTTTATATTCATTTAAAAACAAATTTATTGGCAGAAAAAAATGCATTTTTCAAATATATTTTCTATGTATTTAAAAAAAGAAAACAAAATATTTTAATTATTCAATAACTTCATCGATGCAGATATATTTTGATTGTAAATTCTTACTAACCGGAACTAATTGCAAATAAAATGTCGTACAAAACATTTCGTGCTTAACAAAAATCAAAGTTTTATACCTCATAAGTTGTTAAACAATCATCTTCACTTTTTATTTTAGGATTATCACTAGCTTTAACTACTTCAAATAAAACATCTCTTATTTATAAAGTTTGAAATCTTACAACTTTCGTACTTTCAATATGGCTTTTCCAATGTGTTTGTGAGGATGATTTAATAGCTAAGATGTGTATACGGTATTGTAATATATATATATATATATATATATATATATATATATATACACACACACACATTGTAACACACAAAAAAAAGATGTAGCTTTTGGAAAAAAGTTAGTCATATCACAAAATATCAAGTTTAAACTATGATAACCACACAAAGTATAAAATGATATAGGATTAATATCAATAATTTTTTTTTTCTACACACCTTAATGTTTTCCTTTCATATATCTTTGTCCTCTAAGGTCGTTAATATCATGTTGAAGATATTTTAATCCATTTACAATAACATCAAAAAGACCTTTTTCATTTGTATCATCTACTTTTAAAAATTCTAAAAAATACTCATTAACTTGTATTGGAGTTGATGAAATATCTACACATCGTAATACAAAAAAACATTTAGTTTTGATGACTTATATTTGGAGAAGAGTCAAGTATGATTGAATAATATTTTGCCTCCCTTATTTTTTTTCAATTTTTTTTTTGATTTCACTTGCTAACAAGTTTATCAACTCATTTTTTATATTATGCACAAGGTAATGGTTGTGAATTTCATCATCTTTAATTCGACAAATATGTTTTTGCATGATTGCATCAAATTATGCAATCATTTCAATTACACTTAAAAATTTTCATTAGATTTATCAAAAGTATAATTATCATATAGTATCTCAATCTCATCCTTATTATTGTTAAGTTTATAAAGAGGGGTATCACTGAGGATATACAGCACCAATGAGACCTGAACCTGACCACATAAGACATTAACATCACTCTCAACCCAAAACCTTAAGACAATGAGTTTATGGATCTTTATCTTTATATAATGCTCTACTTTCTCATTTCTAGTCAATGTGAGATTTAGACTCACACTTGGATTCCTAACAATCTCCCCTTCAAGGGTGAGTCCCTTCAACCACATTGGTACACTCTCCCTCCAGCGGAAGCATTCCCAATCACGAGTATTTCTGCCCTTTTCTGTACTGCCGTTCATTTCTTAACGGGACATGCTTAACTAGAACCCTTGCTAGGAAGACTTTCGATACTAGGACCATACTGCACTCATCTGAGTCGATTTTAAACATCGGCTCTGATACCACTTGTTAGATTTATAAAGATGGGGTATCACTAGGGAGATACAACACCAATGAGACCTGAGCCTAACCACATCAGGCACTGACACCACTCTCAACCCAAAACTTTAAGGCAATGGGTTTATGGGTCTTTATCTTTATATAGTGTTCTACTTTCTCATTTCTAGCTAATGTGAGACTTAGACTCATACTTGGATTTCTAACAATTATTGTGGGTTTAAGAATTACAATTATCCTCGTCAGTAACTACTTATCTTTCTCTATTGTTGATTTCATCTATATCTATATTGTTATTATCATATTCATTTAAATAACATTCACCTATATTTTTAATTCATTTTTTTACTTATTTTTATATGAAAGACATCTTGAAATTTATAATATTAAATTCGAATAATCCATCCTCCATCCATAGTTAATAATATTCAAAATAACTTGAATCCAATTAGCCTAAAAGAGATAGTCAACTATAACTAGGAAATTAAGTATTTTCGACAAATTAGAAGTAACAATTATATTTAAAAATAGGCAAATGTTATGTTGACAAAAAAAATTGACAAATTTTTGTCGAATTTCCTAATTAGGTAAAAATAAAATACTATTTAATTACTTCATTTTAATTAAAAAATAAAAATGTAATTTATTTAATTCTATCTATAAAAACTTTATCAAAAGGAAAATTTATCAAAAAAATAATTTCCCTTAAAAATAATTCCATTAGAAACTTTTTAGATATTACAGCACGGAAACTTGTGTTAATTTAAAGAAAGTATTAACCCTGCAAAATTATAAAGAAAAAAGTTTAACAGGACAACGCCAACAGTAAAAACAAGAAACTTACGGAAAAAGCGTAAATTAATTGAATTATTTTTCTTACAAAATTAATTATTACTTTTCAAGTTTTTCAGATGGGACATTATGATATCTTTTCTCTTATTTTAAAATTTGTTATCATTTATTTAGTGATAAAATTATTAAAATTACTATAATTTAATAAATATAAATGTATGATTTTTCAATGATAATGATAACAAGAGGAGTATGAACAAATATTCTCTAAATTTCAACTGATCGTATGATGCAATCTGACCGTCTGAACAACCACCAATAAAGAAGACCACAACCTGCAAAAACACTTGTCCCATTAAATTATAACATTATTATAATATAAAAGAAAATAAACGATTAGATAAATAATAAACTACTTTTAAAAGTTAGTCTTAGAATCAAATATATATATATATATATATATATATATATATATATATATATATATATATATATCTCTCTTATATC
>Ga0209589_1004568_pt1 | contig 23832 bp, 17 predicted proteins | sample CowpeawhiteBW_FD_187525 | JGI IMG/M metagenome (GOLD analysis project Ga0209589, IMG submission 187525) | Root nodule microbial communities of legume samples collected from California USA - Cow pea white BW (SPAdes) (version 2) | ecosystem: Host-associated > Plants > Roots > Nodule | place: USA...
TATATATATATATATATATGTATATGTGGACAATGTGGCCTTCAATTTGTTGGGTCAACAATATATTCCCATTTTTAGCTATATCTCATGCATTTGACGGATTATTAATGGGAATTATTTATAAATATTGATTTGATTCTTAATTTGTATAATTTCAGATATACCGAGAAAAGGAGGATACCAGCACTCATAAAGTGGTATACAGTTCAGTCTCGGTTAAGGGTCCACTGCATGGTGTACCAGTGAACGAAAATTATCAACCTTTGGGAGTTATTGACCGAAAACGTCTTTCAGCAAGAAAGAACAGCACCACATATTGCTATGATTTTCCACTTGTACGTGCTATTTAATTTAATGAATTTAATTGAAATATAAGTGTTCCACTTTTTGTTATGACTGGATGACACAAGAAGTCAAACCATGTTTCCTGAAGAGATATAATTCTTGCAGGCATTTGAAACAGCTTTGGAACAGTCATGGGCAATCCAACAACCGGGATTTCAAAGAGCCAAAGATAAAAGTCTTCTAAAGGTAACAGAGCTTAAATTTGCAGAGAGAGAAGGTAGCTGGGGTTCTCCTCTTGTTCCTGTGGAGCGTTACCCTGGACTCAATGATGTTGGTATGGTAGCCTGGTTTATGGATATGCGTACCCCTGAGTTCCCATCTGGAAGAACAATATTGGTTGTTTCAAATGATGTGACCTTCAAGGCTGGTTCTTTTGGACCGAGAGAGGATGCTTTCTTCCGTGCAGTAACAGATCTTGCGTGTAAAAGAAAACTACCTTTAATTTATTTAGCAGCAAATTCTGGTGCCCGTTTAGGTGTAGCAGAGGAAGTCAAATCCTGTTTCAGAGTTGGTTGGTCTGAGGAATCTAGTCCTGAGCATGGCTTTCAGTATGTATATTTAACACCTGAGGACTATGCTCGGATTGGATCTTCAGTTATAGCACATGAATTAAAGCTTGAAAGTGGAGAAACCAGATGGGTTATTGATACCATTGTTGGCAAGGAGGATGGCCTTGGGGTTGAAAACTTGAGTGGCAGTGGGGCTATTGCTGGTGCCTATTCCAGGGCATACAAGGAAACTTTTACATTGACATATGTGACTGGTAGAACTGTTGGAATAGGTGCTTATCTTGCTAGACTTGGGATGAGATGCATACAGAGGCTTGATCAGCCCATAATTCTTACTGGTTTTTCAGCACTAAACAAACTTCTTGGTCGGGAAGTATACAGTTCTCACATGCAACTTGGTGGACCCAAAATCATGGCTACAAATGGAGTTGTTCATCTTACAGTTTCCGATGATCTTGAAGGCGTTTATTCTATTTTGAAGTGGCTTAGCTACATTCCTTCTCATATAGGTGGTGTGCTTCCCATTGTTAAGCCTCTTGATCCTCCAGAAAGGCCAGTGGAGTATTTACCAGAAAACTCGTGTGATCCTCGTGCTGCCATTTCTGGAACCCTGGATGGTAATGGAAGATGGCTGGGAGGCATCTTTGACAAGGACAGCTTTGTGGAGACACTGGAGGGATGGGCTAGAACAGTTGTTACAGGAAGGGCAAAGCTTGGAGGAATCCCTGTGGGAATTGTTGCTGTAGAAACACAGACAGTGATGCAAATAATACCTGCTGATCCTGGTCAGCTTGATTCTCATGAGAGGGTTGTTCCTCAAGCTGGGCAAGTCTGGTTTCCTGATTCTGCAACCAAAACAGCCCAAGCAATATTGGATTTCAATAGAGAAGAGCTCCCGCTTTTCATTCTCGCAAACTGGAGAGGCTTTTCAGGAGGGCAAAGGGACCTTTTTGAAGGAATTCTTCAGGCTGGTTCAACTATTGTGGAGAACCTTAGAACATACAACCAACCCATATTTGTGTACATCCCAATGATGGGGGAACTCCGAGGTGGTGCATGGGTGGTTGTTGACAGTCAAATAAATTCAGACCACATTGAAATGTATGCTGATCGAACAGCTAAAGGTAATGTCCTTGAGCCAGAAGGAATGATTGAGATAAAATTCAGAACAAGGGAATTGTTAGAGTGTATGGGTAGACTTGATCAACAGTTGATAACTCTGAAGGCAAAACTTCAGGAAGCAAAGAGTAACAGGGACCTTGCCGCCTTTGAATCCCTACAGCAGCAGATTAAATCCCGTGAGAAACAGCTTTTGCCTGTGTATACCCAGATAGCAACAAAGTTTGCTGAACTGCATGATACTTCCTTAAGAATGGCTGCCAAGGGTGTAATTAAAGAAGTTCTGGACTGGCGTAACTCCCGAGCTGTCTTCTACCAGAGACTTCACCGAAGAATTGGGGAGCAGTCACTGATCAACAGTGTGAGAGATGCTGCTGGTGACCATTTGTCACATGCATCTGCAATGAACTTGCTCAAAGAATGGTATTTGAGTTCTGATATTGCCAATGGTAGAGAAGATGCGTGGTTGGATGATGAAGCCTTCTTCAAATGGAAGAACAATCCTGCAAATTACGAGAATAAACTAAAGGAACTGCGTGTGCAGAAAGTGTTGCTTCAATTGACAAACATTGGTGACTCAGCTCTGGATTTGCAAGCTCTACCTCAGGGTCTTGCTGCCCTTTTAAGCAAGGTAAAGAACTTAGAACTTTTCATTTCATTAGCTATGTCGTTAATGTTTGTTTTTTTAAACTGTTTACGTTTATTACTTGGTTCATTATATCTTGGAAATTTTGGTGCAGTTGGAGCCATCGGGTCGTGGGAAGTTGACTGATGAACTTCGAAAGGTACTTGGTTAGAGGACCCTGTATGTGTCTTATAAATGTAAGGGATCCTCTTGATTCCCAAGGGAAAGAAGGCAGCAGCATATCCCTCATTACTGCAGGGATCCGTTGCTTCAAAGTGTAAATGACATTAGTCTTGGATTGATTATTAATTTATGCAGTTAGAGGATCAAAACCAGCATCGCCATGTTCCATCTATTTATATGCTGGTTAGTTAATTCTCTTCCTACATTTGAATAAAAATGTAATAACGTGTAACTTTTATTTCTATGCATAATAACAATTTTGGGTAGTCGATATATGCTTTCCATCAAGTTTCAAATCACCATTTACGGAAAATACTCATAAACCTATCAAGTTTTGTAACATCTGATTGATCCATACATTTATATTAGGGATTTAATGTTCTGATTTTTACAAAGTCGAAATTATGACAAAATGTTCAAGTTAAAGCTAAAATTATATAACCTTTCTACCATTACCCCCTTCAGAATTGTTAATTTTAAAGCACCATCAGTTCAAGTCTCTCATGACCAGTGGCCTAGTTCGTATGTTCTTTCTGGCTTCAAATAACAGTCGGTATAAATCAATTTTTGGAGCAATTTTCTTACTAATATCAACCCCTTTAATAATTAGTGTTCTTAATTTGACAACGTTTTCTGCTACTTACTCGTGATTTTAGCCAAAAGGGTGAAGAAAGGTATACAATCCCCTACTACTCCTCATTTTTCATGTTTGCATAATGTTATAATGGCAAATATTTTTGCATAAAACAATAAAATAACAAATAAAAGACCTCAAAATTAAAAGTCTTAAGCGAAGAACGAAAAACTTGGACATCAAATAGGACCTGGGCAAACAACTAAAGACCTCATAAAGACAATCATTTAATCGAAGAGCTTACCCACCCCTATTTGAGGGTTATACATCCTTCTGAAATTTGAGCATAATACGTGCTCGGAATATGGTCAAACTCAAGCATGAAGAAACACAAGGAACACACCGTGAATTGGGAACCAATCAGTTATAGGCCAATAGTGCCTTGGTGCGTATGCGTATATTCGACATAAATGATCTTTTTTTTAACTTAACATTGAAACTAAATGACTTTGGATACCGTGAAATTAAGAACTTCCTAAATTGCGTTTACGGATTACCTATTTGCAGTTACAACGTTGCATCATATTTTTGGACAGTTGATTTAAAAGTTCTACAACTCAATTTAAAAATCATCCCAACCAAACAAGGAGGGGTTCAAGTGATAATATATACCAGTACGAGAAACATACAACAAAACTGATCACCATGGCTTGAAATCCATGGGAAATGTACTGAGCCAGATTGAACTTGGCGTCCTATACATGAGTGAGAAATGTAAAGGAAACTAGCTAAAAATCACCACATACGTATTGCGAGTATTTCTACTTACCAATACAGAACTTGCCAAATATATTTGATAAAACCTCCTCCGATATATTTTCTCCACTTATCTGTCCAAGGGACAATGCAGCATCCCTCAAATCAATTGTCCAAAAATCCAGAGGCAGTTCCTCCTTTATTGATGATTGTAACCTTGCAAGTGCTTCCTTGGTCCGAACAAGTTGTTCACATTGTCTCTGAATAATCGTTATATCAGCAAACACAATCCAGATACAAGACCTCCCCCCCAAAGAAAAAAGAAGCTTATTTAACTACTCTTTTGTGAGTATGAGGGTGCATGTGCAAGAATGTTGTCATGTAACAGAAGATAAACACTTGAGAATTGCTTGGTTGGAGTGCAAATGGAATAGTAGAAAACAGAGAAGTCTTTGTTGAGTCCAGCAACATCGTTATTTACCATCAACCATTTTCTTCTTAGCTAAGCATAATTTTGACCATTACTTCTAGCTCAAATTTACCAAATAAAGATACATGGTCTATTCGTTCGTTCCTTCCCTTCCCATTCAAAAGGTTAAGAAAACTTTGAAGCTACTAATTTGTAAGAAAGATGGAAAGCCAAAATGATAGCTTACCTGATTGACAGTCCATCTGCGACCCCCAGCAGGAATGCCTTCAAGACCCACAATCTGTAATACCGCCCTCTCTAAGTCTAGTAATCCTTGACCAGTAACAGCACATGTAAACACATGTTTGCTGAAAATTTTATGACTCTGAAATCCTTTGTCCCATTCAGTCTCAGCACAAGGTTTACAATCTATCTTGTTGACCACAAGGATTACTGGGGTGGATGATCCAGTTGATTCCTGTCTTACAACAGAAAGATTAAGTAAAGATTGCAGACTAATATGAATATGCATCTTTTCTTTTCTCACAGCATGGCAGAAAATAATAACAGGTACCAAGCTTAATACTAAAAGAAAAATGAAAGGTGTAATACAATATTTATTATGTTTAAGAACATTATCTTGCAAGAATGTAATTTTTAGGGGTAACACTACAGGATCTAAATGGCCTTTCTGGAGACATGTAATTGATCCCACCTAGCCGAAAAAAGTCTTTTACCGTTCTTGACTAGAGGATACCAATGCATTTAAGGCAGCCAGGTGTCTGTATGCCAATTTATCATGTCATATCATATTAAGAATATGTTTGTGGTAACATATACAGTTTGATGCTTCCCAGTTAGCATAGATACCTTGATACCACATTCGATGCGACTATTTCTCCTTCAAATAAAATGTTTACGCTTCTATTTATATCAAAATAGTAATTAAATATAATGAAAAAAACGAGAAAGGAGGAAAAAAATTATATGGTCAAACCTTGGTGGATTGAATCCTTTGGAGAAGTTTGGTGTCTTCACATGTCCAACCTTCAACAGCACTCACAGTCATGATAATTAAATCAGCACCCCTAGCAACGGCTTCAGATCGCTCTACGCCTAGTAGGAGAATAGAAATATAATTTCAGTACGTCATGTGAAGTAATGATGTTAAGGTAAGTAGCAAAACACAAGACGCGAGCGAAAAAATATATCTAATCCAACTATATAGCTAAGTCAAATCAGGTAAAGTCTATAGCCGTATATCTATCTAATTTTCGCTAGATTTTACGAGTGTTTCATTTAAACTACACTTAAAGCAAGCAATTATTATTACAAAGCTTGTATAAAATTACTTTGAGCTGACTATATTTAATTTGTCCAAAAAAGAAATTCATTCAATAAAGTTTAAGATATTATAAAAAACTGAATCACTGCATGAAGCCAGTAAAAAACCTGGATTTAAACAAGTTGCAGACACCATAACATCACATTTGAAAGAAAACTTATCTGTCTATATTTCAGAGTCTACAATACATGATGCAAGAGAAAGACGATGATACAAAAACAAAGGAAAATTACACATATCCTGAACTCAAAGGAGAAAAGAAAGAAAGCCGCACCGATCTTTTCCACAATGTCATCAGTGTCCCTGATGCCTGCTGTATCAAGGAGGGTTATAGGAATACCACTGACACTGATGCTTGCTTCAATCACATCACGAGTGGTTCCAGCAATTTCAGTAACTATTGCCCTCTCACTCTGCATGCTACAAGAAGATCATGCTCAATAAGTAAAACAATCACAATGCTTTACACACACACACACACATACATACATACATATACATATATGTATTTTTTGTGTGTAGTTCTTCCACTTAAAGATAAATTATGGACTTGAGACGCAGATTAAGTACAAAAATACTACGTGAATGATTTCAGTTGGCCAACAGCAAAGTTGATATCTACATAAAAGATTCAACAATAAATATCAAATTTAAGTTTTCGAATAACCAAAATCACAATGACATACTTTGCTCCATGCATTCAGAAGGCTTGACTTGCCAACATTCGGGCGGCCAACAATAGCTATCTGAAAGAATTTCATATTATTAGGATAAAAAATAGGAACAGTCATCCTCATATTCACATAGACATAGAATGACAAATGCATGTTGTATCACAAAGTAATTCAAGCCTAATCACCTTTATAAAACCAGCTTGTAAAGTGAGGATTATCCCACTTATATAATTTGTTCATCTCTTCAAGTTTATGTAAAATTTCCAGCACACTTTTATGCCTAATATTGGACATCTCAAGCGTTGCAATAAATATTTTTGAGTGATCCAATGGCAGGTAACAAGATAGGTCTTATAAACCTCATTAAGATACGATTTGTTTCCATCAACTAAAAATAATGTCATGTAAGTGGAGATAATCCTTACTTTACAAATGGGTTGTGTAGGTTTGAGTTAGGTCAAAACCATTTCGTAAGAGAAGAGATAAACTTATGTACCTATTACAGCATACTATGCGCTGTGTTCCAAACCAAAAAAAAAATGTGAATACCGTAAGAATGTTATGAATACACCGTTTCAAACCATACCTGCAATCCAGACTGCAGAAGCTTGTCATAGTTTGCAGTCTCCAATGCATTCTCAACGTCTCGTGACATATCATGGATTTTATCCATAATCAGATTCAAATCCAGAGGCGGCATCTCATCATCGAAGTCTAAACGTGCTTCAATCTCAGTAAGCAACTCAATGCACTGACTCCTCAAAGATCGAACAAGAGAAGAAAAACCACCCTGTCATCAGACGCAACCAGCCAAGTCTTACACCAAACATGATGACGATGATACAGTAAAATACTGAAACAGCGTCGAGTTAAACATACCTGAATTCCTTGCAGTGCAGCATCTGCAGCCGCCACAGATTTGGCGGCGATTAATCTTGCAACATTTTCGGCTTGTGAGAGATCCAAACGACCGTTAAGAAAAGCGCGAAGAGTAAACTCGCCTAAAAGAAGCAGAGACATTAATAAGCAATTTGGATTTGGGTGTCGAGCGAGGGTTAAAAGAGCATTAAGTTTATTCAAAATAACAGAGACGCACCTGGTTGAGCAAGCGTTGCTCCGGCTTCCAAACAAGTCCTTAGAACGCGGCGCAGACACACTTCGCTCCCGTGACACTGAAGCTCCACCACATCTTCGCGCGTGTACGACCTCGGAGCCAGCATCGGCACCGCCAAGACCTCATCGATGACGTTGCCATCGGAGTCCAACACGACGCCGTATTCGACGACGTGGCTGGTGGGCCGCCACGAGTTCCGGGCGGGCCGGAACACCCGACCCGCAATAGACACTGCTCCAGGGCCCGAAAGCCGAACGATTCCAACGGCTGCAGGTGGCCCTCCCAACGAAGTTACGATGGCCGCAATTGTGGTCCCACTCCCAACAACCTCGTCGACACACTCTCCCGCTCCCAACCTTTCGTCTTTCTTCACCACTAACTTGTAACTGTCTGAGCCAGCACGGGATTTAACGGTTCTGGAGGTTTTGGAGGGAATAAGATAGTGCCACGTGACGCCACAACTCAAAAGCAATGCCATAGGAAGGCGCGGCGGTGGAGCGAAGGTGGCGCACGTGTTAATATGACGAAGCACAGTGCGGAGAGCAGCCATTGATCCAGTTTCGGCTTCTGTCTGGCTGAAGCTACTGTTTCTCTATCTATCTATCAATCGTTCTTTTCCGAAGAAGGGCCCATTTTATCTGTTCCTAACCTGTAACATGGGTTTTGGCCCATCACTCCCTTGAGGCCGACGAATATGTATGACATCTATTAAGACTATTTTTATTTTACTTCCTGCACCCCATAACTACTAATGCACCCTCATTTTTTAAACAATCTCTATTGCGTTATTAAAGCATTTTTCTTAAAAAGAAAACAATGGTTGTTCGATGGATCAACCTTTTAGGTTATTAGGTTGACGGGATAGTTTAACTTGCTAATGAAATATGGTATAAAAAGGCAATTTAAAAATTACCTATGATTTAAAAATAAAGGCACATTACTACACAACTTTGAAGGAATATATAATTGTCATTAAAAATATTCATATAATAATCTGTAGTAAGATATGTCAACTATTTTAGAATATACATACTAAAACATAATTAAGAAAAGTTGTGTGCTTTATCGTATACTATATTATGAAAAACATGGTGAAAAACTCAATGGAAAAATTAAGGCGAGGGAAAAATACAAGATAGGAATGTATTGAAGGTAGGGTTTATGTTTTGGTGCGCGAGAGGAAGGGAAAGTGCACTGTAAGATAGTTTCTCTATCTCTGAGCAGCACAAAGGGACCTTTAGAGATTGTGGTTTTCCTTAGTGTGTAGGTAGTTTTACTTAGTTATTTACGAGCACAAATTAGCTGAGATTATGCTAAGTAAGTTTCCTTTCACCATTTAATTTTTTTTTATCTCTTTTAAGCCTTTGAATTTTCAATGAAACACTATGGTTCAGTTTCAGTTCTAATTTACAGCTCATGAGTTTACTTGTTTAATTGTTGCTTGCATTTAGCTTTTAAATTCTAAATTAGTTTACATTCTTGTATTGCTTTTTAGTTTTAAAGTCAGTCTTGCATTTTTTTAGTTAGTGGGTTGAGCTCAGGTTTATAGTATGTACACACAAATAGGGGTGGGCATGGATTGGATTTTTAATGATCCAATCCACATCCATTTTATATCATGGATTAGATTTTTGATTCAAATCCATTTCTTTAGCAAAAGTAGTTTGGATTTTTTTAAAATCCAGATCCAAATATTTGGATAAAGATTTAAATCCAATCCAAATATTTAGATCAAGTTCAAATTCCAGAATCCATTTTTTATAAAATAAATTTAAATTGATTTTTTTAAAACTTGTGTCATTAAGGCCCAGATGACCCGGATGAGACCGACGACCCGGACGAGCCCGACAACCCAGAGGGGCCTGACGACCCGAACGGGCCGGACAACCCGGACGGGCCCGACAACACGAACAGGCTCAACAACGTGAACGGGTCGGGCGACCCGAATGGGCCCAATGAATCGGACAGACCCGTCTAAACAGTCGGGCCTAATCGGGTAGTCAGACACGTTCGAGTCGTGGGGCTCGTCTGGGTCGTCGGGTACGTCAACGTCGTCAGACCTGTCCGAGTTGTCGGGCCCATCCAGGTCGTCGATCATGTCCAGGTCGTCAAGCCCGTTTGGGTCGTCGGGCCCGTCCGGGTCGTAGGGCTCGTCCAAGACGTCGAGTCGATATGAGTCGTAGGGCACGTTCAGGTAGACGCGCCTGTTCGTGTCGTCGTGCCATCTGGGTCGTAAGGCCTGTGTAGGTCGTCAGGCCCGTCTGGGTCGTCGGGCCCATCTGGGTCGTTTGAGTCGTCAGGTCCGTTCGGATCGTCCGACCCATGGGTCGTTCGGCCCGTTCGTGTCGTCGTGCCCATTCGGGTCGTAAGGCCCGTGTAGGTCGTTAGACTCGTCTGGCCCGTTCGGGTCATCATGCCCGTCTGGGTCGCTAGGACCCGTCCAGGTCGTCCACCCCATCTGGGTCTTCGGGTCCGTTCGGGTTGTCGGGCCCGTCCGGGTCGTCGAGCCCGTCCGGGTCATCAGACCCGTCTGGGTCATTCGGGTCTTCGGGCCTGCCTGACCCATTCGGTTCTTCGAGCTCGCTTGAGTCATTTGGGTTATCGGGCCCGCTTGGCCCGTTCGGATCTTCGGGCCCACCTGCCCCGTTCGGTTCATCGGGCTCACTCAAATTTTTCTGATCGTTGGGCCCGATCGACTCGTTCAGTTTTTCAGGCTCGCCTAGTCCATTCATATCTTTAGGCCCGTCCAACCTCTTATGGTCGTTGGGCCTGCTCGATCCGTATAGGTCGTCGAGTAAGGCCCGTCCTAGTCTGAATTTAGCATAGTCCATCTCAACCTTTAGTCTAACCCAACTAAAAATTTAAATTGAAAATTTGGATTGAATTTTTTGGATTATCCATATTTAAAAATCTTGATTTATAAAATGGATATCCAATCCATAAAATATATAAAATGTAGATTAGATTGAAATCCAGATCCATTAAATGGATTTTAAATGGATTGGATTTTTAATAAAATGGATTATAAATGGATTAGATTGGAGCAAAAGTGGATTGGATCAAGAAAATTAGATTTTTTGCCCACCCCTACACACAAAGATCATTTAACAACCAACACTTATTGTTAACAAGAAAAACATATATGTCGAATCCAAATTAAAAGCATTGATCAAACCTTCTAGTTAGGCAACCCAAAAATTGTTTCCCACCATTCTTAACAGTTTTAGTCACTCTCAACATTGCAACCTCTCTATAGTGGCAAATTGGGGTTTCATTGAAGCCCCAAGACCAAGCATTAGGAGAAGAAATGATGTGATTTTGTGTCCCTCATGAACAAGATGAGCAAGGGTGATTGCGATTGCAAGACATTGTTCTGGGAAGGAGAAGACAACACTTCAACCAACACCTATTCACCAACAAACTTCCTCTAAGAAGGAGAAGAGAAGAAAGGACGAGACAAACAATGAAAGAAAGAATGATTAGGGAAAACTTGAAGCTTCTCCACTAGAAAGAAATAAATTCATACGTAAACCACCCATTGTCATGATACAGTTACAAATTTGGACACATATTCGTTATTGGTGACACATTAGCTCACTATTAGTTAACATAGTTTCTAGAAAACTACCGGCAATGACTTGATTATTGCACTTAAATATATTTGGGAACGAAATTGACACAAAAATAAAAACGGGGAATAAATTGACACATACCCACCAAAGTGGAGACCATCCGACCAATTAAGTCTAATAAATTTTAGGTTAAATTACTTTTTTGGTCCTTTTTTTTTGTCAAAAGAAGTTTCAAATTGGTCCTCCAGTATTTTTTTTTGTCTCAATCTGGTTCTTGTTCTTTTAAAAATAATTCAATTTGGTTATTTTCGTTAGTTTGACCAAATGGTGTTAAAGTTAATGTCACATGTCAATTTGTGTTTTTTTTAACTTTTATTATTTTTTATACATGTCACTTCATATTTGTGCCATGTGTCAAAAAGTTTCAATTTAGTCCTTATTTTTGTAAAAATAGAGCAATATTGTTCTTCCTTAAATTGAGACTCAATATACTTTTTGTATAAGTCTTATGGTGATAATCTTATGGTGATATTTAGGACAACTGATATGGGTAAATTGATATGGGGTTAATACTTGAATCTTGATAATTTTGCTATTCAACTTATTAATTTTAATTTGTTCATCAAATTTTTGGTTGCATGATTTATGTTTCGCTTTACGTTGAGATCTAATAATCACATTCAAACTCTAACTAACATAATTTCAAATATGTATTTCATTTAGATTTTAAAGTTAATTTAAAAATATTTCTAGAAATATTTATAAAAAATGTTAATTTTAGTAAGAATATCACCATAAGATTTACACAAAAAGTAGATTGAGTATAATATTATTTAAGTTTTACAAAAAATTAAACTAAATTGAAACTAAAAACAAATATAAGAACCAAACTGAAACTTTTTGACATGTGGCACACCTATGAAATGACATGTGTAAAAAAAATTAAAAAATTTAAAAAAAAAAATCACAAATGGACACGTGACATTAACTTTAACACCATTTGGTCAAACTAACAAATAAGATCAAATTGAATCATTTTAAAAAAAATCAAGACCAAATTAAGAAAAAAAACCTAGAGAACCAATTTAAAACTTTTTAATAAAAACAAAGACAAAAAAAAAAGTAATTTAACATAAATTTTAATACATTTTAAAATGTATCATTTGTTATTAATTAAAACTGATTGAATATCATACAATTTCGTAATTCTTTTATTTGCTGAGTTCCATTTGTAATTTTTAATAAATTTATTTAATAATAAAACTGTTTCATTTTATAAAATTTTAATATTATATTAAAGAATATAATACCACTTTAATACATTGATGTTTTGACAGACAATCGACCAATATATATATATATATATATATATATATATATATATATATATAAATATTTTTTTTTTTTTTTTTAACATATCATTGTCACATTTATTTTTATTCTTATTTATTTTCTATTTTTCTCTTCCTCTACCTAAATCCACATGTGGGCATAGTATATATTTTTTTAATACTCTTTTGGTCCCGTGCTAACTATACATTTTTACTTTAGAAAAAAATCAATTTGACTAATGATTTTGTTTTTTAATATTTAAGAAATTAGTTTTGTATCGTTAATTCATTCTCAAATTAATTACTTCATATGTTTTAAAAAAATATGTATGATTGGAGTGTGAAATATTTTAGTAAAATTGTTAGAATATATATTAATCAGCAAATGAAAAAGAAACGGCACAACAAGCTAGGATTGTCTTCTGTTTGTCCTTTCTCTTATTTAAAAGATTATTTCAAATATAAGTTCCCAAGAGTTGTTATAAGGATCTCAAACTATCATTGTGTTTGTTTATTTCCATACTTAGTGTTTTAATTGACTATTTTTTATTTATATTAAATTGAATTTAATAATTATAAAATTATAAAAATGAGAAAAAATCATATCTACCAAATTTAATTACTCATTATAAATTTAAAAATAGAATAAAATTACATATTAAATATTTATTTTATAAATTTTAATTATATAAAATAAATCCGTAGATTTAAGTTCTAACTAGTTAAGGCAACTAAAGGCTTCCTCTACTTTTTATATTGGAATCTGACGCTTGCATACTTTCTTTCGAGAAAGTGAAAAACTTTTTACAATCTCTGCTTGTATGAATCTGGCTTTGTTTCGTCTCTTCATTCATGCAAGAGCCAAACCTGTTGCATCTGTCAGTACGTAATAAAAAGAAAGAAAAAGAAAAAGAAAATCCATCTGCTCCATTTATTTGATTTATCTATTCTTCTAATTCTTTTAGTGGCTCAATGAGAGAGGAAGGGATGATGAACAACTACTTCCCTTCTGAAAATGAGACCATAAATAAAATATTAACTTTAATCTACACACTTTTGGATAAGGATCCTAGAACCAGCACTAACTATGGCAGAATTTCTTCCACTGTACCTTTTTCTATCTAATCCTTTACTACCCCAACTAATACACTGAAAATTTGTGGTCTCACAACAATATTTGATCTTTTTCAAGGGTCCTCAACCACCTTTGGAGAACAATATGCAACAGCCTCTGCAACGGTGAGGAAGATCTTGTCCTCTCCTATTGTGTTTGCAAAATTGGATGCGTAAAGCTTGTCTGTCACTACTGGACCAGGATTTGCCAGAACAAGCTTGCATAAGAGGAAGAACAACTTGCGGTAAGTTACATAATATATCATTTTCTAATCACTCATGCATACAATATTATGAGCATATTATTCTTGGCCACAAGTTAATTAGTTACCTCAATTCCTCTCATTTCAAGGCTTTTGTGTAACTCTTGGAAGGCTTGGATGCCACTTGTGTCGATATCAGTAACGGCTGCATCATGAACACGAAACTCAATAAATAATAAAAATTTAACAAGACGAAAATGAAGGTTTTACTCCGGGAATTTGTAAGGGGAATAACGAATTAAGGATTAAAATAAAGACTCTCACGTGACATTTCAACTATCAAAAACTGGATTTTTGTGGGGTATTCTCCTTTCACTTTTTCTTCTTCATCCATCAGCCATCTTAATGTCCTGCAAAAGGGTAATTATTAGGCGACATGAATATGCTAAATTGAAAACCAGTTTCATAAAATTACGTTATATTCCTCTTTCTTTATCAGTGTAAGATATATCGGATAGAGACTGGGTATTTTTTCATGAGTAACACTGTTAGTATTTTTACATCCACATCTAAATTTTGTAGTATGGTACGTATGGGTGTTCCTTATGTTTTGAATCATATATCTGTTCTTAATCCTTAGGAATTTAGATTACTGCCAAAAAGCTTTTTTCAATTAAATTAGTGTACAGATTGGATTGTTTCACTTCAGTTCATTCAAAAGAGTAAAATATCGTAAACGAATAAACAAAGGAGGAACAAGGCTTTACCTTTCTTTGACATAATTGGAGTTGGAAAAATATACTGCAGAATCAACTCTTACAATCAGTACACCTGGAACCTTACTAGCTTCTGGATATTGTTGGATGTTTCTATAGACATTAGTCCTAGGAATCTTCCCCAGAATTGCGGTTCGGGGTCTTGTTACTTGTAGTAGGATCTTTGCAAAGGATATCGAGACCTGCCATAGAATGTAGCAATATAACATATACGAAATAAACAAGATTAGTCAGAAATTACTTTGACCTTTTGGAGCATAAGATAAGCATTGATTATAGTACTTACAGCAATTAGAAGTCCTATCTCAACCGAGACAAAAACAACCCCAAAGAATGCACCCATGCAAGCGACAAAGTCAAACTTATCTATCTTCCAAATCAAAATTGCTGCCTCATAGTCTATGAGGTTGATGACAGCAGAAATGATGATGGCAGAAAGAATGGCATTTGGAGTGTACTTAAAAAGTGGAGTGATGAATTCCAGGGTTAAGAACACAACTACTGACATCACAATGTTAGAGACTGCAGTTTGGCAGCCAGCCATGAAATTTACAGCTGAACGAGAGAAAGAACCTGAAGGTAACAAAAGTATAGATCAGGGGCTACAAAACTTTATAAATCACTAGACCACAAGATAAATATATAGTTTCAAATCCTCTTTATGTACAGGTAGACATTAAACTCTATAGGAATAGATCCAACTTTATCTGCTTAGTATTTTGTTTTTTCCATTTTTGTTTGATATTTTAAAGCTAAAAGTATATATTTATGAAACATGACCTCCTGTTTCATATTTCTTAAACTTGCAATTTTTATGACAATAGTAGCTAGATTCATAAACCTTGTCTACGAGCTTACCAGTTGCCACATAACAGGAAGTCATCGAACCAACAACATTCATTGCTCCTAGTGCAACCATTTCTTTGTTTCCATCCAGTTGATAGTCCTTCATAGATGCAAATGTTCTTCCAATTGCCGAGGCTTCCTGGCCATCGAAATGTAATGGTTTAATTAGAACTACAGGAGTAAAAAGGACAACTCTTCAAGAGAGGTATTGGTGTCAAAGTTACTCACAGTCAATGCTATCAAGCCTGCCACGATGCCAATTTTAAAACCTTTTCCAAGATTTTCTCCTGTTAAATAAAGATCTTTAACAGATGATGGATTGATTCCTTTTTCTATTTTTCTCACCTTCACATATCAATGGACAAAAACTTCAGTTTTGATGTAACTAATATTATGACACTCTTGCCATCAGTTGTTCCTAAAATACGTTATCAGTCTTTTGATGAGAATGAACATATACTTACAATTTCTACTCCTTGCTTATCTGCACGGGTTATGAATACAAAAAAAGTGGACAAAATAACGGATATCAATGGAGCAATTGCTGGCAGCCAGAATAGTGTCTTGTTTTTCTTTCCCTGGCGCACATAATATGAATGAATGAGAAAACAATGTACGAAATCCTAATTAGGGAATAGTAGCAAAATGCATAAAGGGGTGGTATAATGTCTTACAATGTATTTGGTGACCAGAAGAAAACTCAAAAAGCTAACTCCAATGACTATAGTTTGCCAGTTCCACTACAAGATAAAGTGTTATAAATTATTAGTCAATTTTGTGTTCAACACACAGATAACAGTAACACTAAAAGTTGGCTATCTAAATTTAGGCACGGACTTGTTCAGATTAGGATTCCTGTAATTAATAATTTGCATGTATATTAAGAGAGAGAAGGAGAGTATACTCCATGATGGGCTGTATGGATTACTGAATGCAGCACAGAGACAATATCAGTTTTCGTTGTGAACATTTTAGATTTAATGCCAAGAAAACCTTTGAGCTGTTGAAGGGAAATAGTGATGGCAGCACCCCCCATAAAACCGACAATAGCAGCATGGGATAGAAAGTCGATCAAGAATCCTAACCTGGTTGAATAAGTAAATAAATAAGGCAACAATAATATTATATGGTGTGATGTTAAACAGTGTAACATTAGTTGTAACTGGTAGCAGTTGCACAAGACATAAACTTCAGTGGTTGAAATGTCCAAATGCAAAATCCATATATTGGGTGGTAGTGTTGTCATACCTAAGAACACCAAGCGTTGCTTGAGTAATTCCAGCAAAAAAAGTGGCTGTAAAAGCAAGTCGCTGATATTCTTCCGCATTTTTAATAGGATCAATCTCATTACTAAGTAGGGTCCCCAACAAGAGAGAAACCACTGCTACAGGTCCTATAGCAATATCACGAGAGCTACCCATGACAGCATAGATCAATGGTGGAACAAAACTTGAGTCTGTAAACGAGTAGAAAGAAAAAATGCAAAAAGAATCAGTCTAACGTACAAATAAAAAAATTGAGCTGCTGGTGAGAGGCAAATAGAGTCTTACACAGCCCATACTGTGGAGCCAAATGTGCAAGCTTGGCGTATCCAATATCCTGTTTTTCAGCCAAGCATTAGAAGTTAGAACCGTGAAAAATGGGGAATGCATCATGAATTATTCTCATAGCCTTCAAAACTTGAAATCCACGGTAAAGCAAACATAAGTACCTGAGGAATGCAAAGACTCGCAATAGTGAGACCAGATATTAAATCCCCTCTAAATTTTTTAAGGTTGTAACTTCTTCCCCACTTAAGTATTGGAAATATGGCCTCAATACCGAGGATGAACTTCTTTGATTTAGATTGATCTTTGAAGGGTCTTAGAGGATCATCAGCAAAGAATGTTTCTTTTATGGTGTCTTGGAATTCCTTGAAGAGGTTCTGTCTCGGAGGAACTGCCACTTTGTGGACTTGTGGTACCTGACCATGTGAAGAAGACGACATACTTCTCAGATCGATCTCTTTGGTTTCAAGACTCTGATCACCAGAACGGCCCATTGAAGATCTCAGCCTGGACCTTCAGTCTGTAATACAGGGAAAAGTCATAACCAGAAATACTGGGAAAAAATAAGGACATCAAGGAGTGTGATTAGCAATCACTAAATATGGTTTATACTGCATGCAATAATGAAGTCTACCATGTTGCTTAAAGCTCTAATATATAGTCCAATAATGAAGATAATCAGGCACCTACTATGGAATTTTAGATGTTGATTTGTGACTGATATATCCTACTAAGTATGAGAAAATTTTGAAATGCTTACTAACCTGAATAGAAGGCGAGGGGATACGTGATAGAAGATTTGAATGGTCACTGGTTGAAGCTGTAATGCCTTCTTAAACGGGTAAGGTTTGGATTATGACCTCAAAGACTTAATCTTTCAGGTCAATGTTCTCAAGCTGAGATTGGAAAACAACACCATATAATGTGTGAACCGGATCGCATGAATACTTGTCAAAATCCTGCATTACAAAACAATGCTTAATATTCAATCCTGACCAAACTACCCAGGAATTAATTCACCCAAGTCACACTGTCTTCTTCTAGCAAGTATCTATCGTAACTTCAGAGGAATGACGGAGAATACGATAAGTATTGTACGTTTTGGGAACAAACTTAGTACATCTAGAAGTTAATAAAATCACATTACAACTTGCAATTTCTAAGTGCTTTTATAAAAATTCACGAAGTCAATAAAGTTCAAATAAAGAAAAAGACAGAGAAGTTAAACATGTCAATGGCAACCATCCATTGGAAGTACTAATTCTTGGGAGTGGAATTGTTAGCCGATTTATTAAGTCAAATCTCAAGACTAATTTGATCAAAAACAAAGATTTCGCAGATTTTATGATGACTACCAACATGTCTAGTGTAAGCTAAAGATAATCAGAGAATACAGTTCACATTAAGGAAGACCGATGGCAAAAATTTGTATCCAGTATATAAGTAAATGGTCTTCGTTTGCACCTCTTCACAAGCACCAGCACAAGCACGAATGAACTCACGCACAAGTCCCTCTCACTTTACAAACCATAGGTACAAAATTCTCAATTATCATCCTTTTTAATTCCTGAACAATTAAAAACACGTAACTCTCAGACAAGATTAGAAAGGAATCAAATTCTTAAACCTCAATAAAAATTGAAAAAAAACCGTAAAGTCACTCCAAACGGAAATAAACAACATTCAAAAAGTCCAAAGTCCAAACCGTGTTTTGACTGTCCCACAGAGTCACAATAATTGAATCTCAATAAATCGCTTCCTAATGTGAAAACCAATAATAATTATTACATCCAAATCAAATTAAATGCAGATCCATAATTTACATCCATGTAGTTATATATCCATGATATGCATTCTACAAATACTGATATCTAATAGCATTATCAGAATTTACTTGATTTCACTTATGTGGCTGCAGTGTATGACAGTAAAGAACATGACAGCATAATTTATTCAGAACCAGACAACCAAAATGTGGACTTTTCCAACTCTCAGCCCTTTATGATTTCTGAACCACCAAGTGTTATTCCAAAATCGTTTGGAGAAAGAATAAAGTCTAAAATAGACTCCCAATAAACACATCCTTCCTTGGCTTCTCATGCAAGCCATTGCCAGTGGAGGATTCCAATTACACTAACACCAAAAGTATTCTTTTTTCTTCACAAACTCACTTTAACCCTTCCCATGTCAGAATTCGTCTAAAGCAAAAAAAAGAAATTACAAAGACAGAAGGACCTGCAACACACGGAAGTGAAAAAAAAGAAAAGAAACACTAACTAACAAACAGACAGTTTTTTACATGCTACTATATATACATATATGCATATGCATATCTCAGGAGGGAATTAATAACCAGAAATTAAAAGAGTAAACTAAACAGGTTGGGCTTCCACTCCCCACGTACCATTACCATCGGTTTTCCTTTCCTTCTCACATGTCTCTCTGAAAAGACTGCACTTCTACTTTTGATCGTAAAAGCAAGAGCAGACAAAGTGACAAACGCAGCAGGACTTGGGAACGGAGCAGTTACATTAAAGAAAAAAAACCAACAGAACCAGGCACAGTCAGCGAATAGTTTCTCCTTAAACATGTTGTGTTACAAAAGGACTTTGTTACTAAATTTATTTAAGGAAAATAAATAACCCCAATCACTGTCCAGGTTCAATGAATCATCCGGGTTCAGTTCCAGGTGTATTAACTCTTGAATAACCTACAACAAGGTTTGGTTAACAATCGTGAACCTCGGAGGACAAACCCTATTTGGTCGCCGATAAAAAATGTGTATCCAAACGTCCGACAGCAAGAGAGAACAGAAAAGAAGATCCCAACAAAAAAAAACGAAAAGGTTAAAGCTTGATAATGTCCCCACGATACCTTTCCATGGAAGAAAGAGCGCACTTGGTTTACAAAGCTTATTTTAATATGAAGTACAATTTATTATTAATTCTAATGATTACCGTATTAATCCTTGCATGGTTCGTTGCCGTGGTTGGAGTCTCACATTTTATATTTCTAAAATAAATAAATAAATATTAAAAATTTGACACTTCGAACACAAACAAGATGGAGTAGTAATCACTCTATAAAAAATTTTGTAACTTGCAACTTTGGAAGTGTGATTGAAAATTTAGGGGTAGGAAATTTAGGCTAGCTGTGTTTTTTTTTTTTTTAATTAATTTATTTATTTATGAAAAGTGAGTGGGACAATCTTGTTTTTGCATTGTGTTGTGTTGGGCTTGGGGAGGGACCCCACGTTTATGTAATATGGTTTGAAATTTAACGAAGGACGACATAGCGTCCACATTCAAAGTTGGCATGTGGTGACGATGCTCTTGCTGGCATCTCAATATTCAAAGTTTGAAAAAACTCTTCCTTCGTTTCTTTCCAAAGCATGCAACTTTTTAACTTTCACTCCGTGATATTAAATAAAATTTAAACAGTTGTCTTATTTTTACTTTTACAAGAAATTGTTATCATACTTAATAGATAGATTCTGCTCAACTCTACAAATTAGAATATTGTGTATATTTATTTAATTATAGAAGCAGTATTTCTATTGTGTATTAGTCAACTCTACATATTTCATTATAGAATATTGTGTAACATTTTGTGGTTTTTTCCGCTACAATTTTTTTAAATAAAAATCAATTTTAGAGATAAAAGATGATCGGTAGTAACTAATTTATAAACTAAATATCATTTATTATTATTATGATGAATAAAAAATTATAATTAATTTGTGAATTAGATTTTAAATTGATCCCTGATATTATTTGTTCAAGGGTTTGGTTATTAAATAAATTGATGTCTAAATTGATCATTAATTAATATTAGTGACCAATTTTTTTAGTCATCAAAATATTGGTAGTTAATGTTAATGACTAATTTAGAAATTAATTAAAATATTAATTATAATTTTTTATTCATAATAGAAATTATTTTAGTTACCAATAAGTTTTAGTTTATAAATTGATACATAAAATAATTATTTTTTGTCATTAAACTTAGTTATTATTTAAGAATTTTATTGTAATATATATTTTATTTATATTATTTATATAAATATCATGTTTCTATAATTAAAAGGTATGTTATTCTTAATTTTTTATTTTGTGATTCTTTCACTTATTATAAAATTTGATTGATTTAAAATTTTAATTCTAAAACAATTATTATATTGGTGTATATTTGACTTTAGTTAGGATTTGTTGATTCATCATCGTTCCATTGATTATAGAAGCAGTAATAACGGAAATTGTTGATTGTGTCATTTCTTTGAATAAGGTTGTGGGTCTTGAAAAAAAGTCAGATATAATACCTTCGTTTTTGAGCTTGATCAAAGACATTAATATCCGAGTAGAAAAAAAAATCTTATGGTTAAGATTATAAGAGATTTATAAAATCAAAAATCATGAAGTCGTAATAAGAATAGTAGATTTTACCTTCTATAATAAAATGACAAATTACTAAAATAAAATTAATTCCTCTGTTAATAATTCACCAAACATAAGTTTATGAAATTAATCACTTTGTGAATTCTTTAGAATTCTAACTATAAGAGTTTTAAGAGTGTATCAGAAAAAAAAATACATTTTATTTTAATTGATTGGAATTAGTAAAAATGTTGTAGAAAGAACACCTTTTATTTTTAATTAGATTTTATTTTAATTGAAATTTATTAAAATATACGAATGTTAGGTGATGTTGCAACTAACAAACTAATGAGGTAAAATTTTAATTATATTATATTTTACTAGGTTAAACACGAAAAAAATAAATTTTAATTAGATGATATTATGACTGATAATACAAATAATAATGATTTTTTTATTGCATTAAATTTCAATTATGTTTAGGTTTTCTTTAAACGAAATATATTCACCTAAAGACGTGAACAACTGGTGCAGTAAAAACTAATAATTTATACAATTCTATTAATCTTATTATATTACAATTATATGTAAAATCTAATTCAAAATATTATATAAATAGTAAAATTTTAAGATTTTATAATTTAAATCTCTATTTTAATTAACTACTACAATAATATGTGTTTAATCAACTAAATATACTAACTAGAGCTGTCGAAACGGGTAATCCGGCCCGACTTGACCCGACCCACCACGGGTTAATGATTTAGTAAGTCAATCCAGCCCGACCCACTTTTTAGCGAGCCAAAAAATTTCGAACCCGGTCCGGCTCACCACGGGTTGGCGGGTTAAACGGGTTGGCTCACGGGTTTACTTAATTAAAAAAGATTTTTTTTTCCAGTCAAAACTAAATTGTAATTCTAATTAAAATTTAAATAAAATTTAATACAATCAAAGTACAAACCAAAATAAAAACAAATACAAATCATTTATGTGTTGGATAAAAAAACAACATAACATGACCCAAATGTAAAGCCCAACTTAATAAAAAAATATATAAAAACACTTGTGTGACCCTTTTATCTGAGGTCTGAGGGTTGGTGACCCAACCCGGCTCACCACGGATTCAATCCGGATGAGCCAAATTTTAAATGAGTCGGGTCAAAAATTAACCCATATTAAAATTTATAAAAAAATTTCAACAAAACCCAATCCAAACCCGTAGTAAGCCAGATTGGCTCACGGATTTCAACCTTTTTTACCGCTCTAATACTAACCAACTCTTGGTCATTGATTATACTTAAAATGTTTTATTTAGTTAGAGAATACTGTGTTTATAACAGGTTAACAACACCTTTTTCATGCGTGCCAGATGTTATAATTTCATTCGACAAAGATATTTTTTTTAATATAGGCAATGACAATGATTTCCTTCTTCGATATATTTCATAACTTTTTTGTTTTTATCAACGTCATAAACTGTCTGTCTCCCTTACTTCTTTTGCCACTTTAGAAATACTTGCCTTTGCGTCTTTGCTTCTCATCGTAGTTTTTTTATCCTTTATTCTTTATTTTTGTCGTTTGTTATATTCTTTCTTCTCTTTAGCTTTTTGATTCATTCTTGCTACTTTCATTTTGTTCTGCGTCTTTGATTAGTACTTGTGATGGATTATAACAATCTATATCTTTAGGGTAGGTTAAAAATCACAGAAGAAACTTCCATTTACACTTTCGTGAAGAAGTTAAGGCCTTTTATCAAGCCCTCAATATAATTGAGGTGGAAACAAAATGTAGTGGTTGGAGTTTTTCGTCTAGAAGAACATGTTTGTAGAAATTCCTAAAATGATGGTCCTTTTTTCTTTTTGTATGATATTGCGTTTTGCTAAGTTGGGGTTGCTATTTTCTCCTAACCCTTTTGAATGTTGATGAATGTGGTATAATAAGGTCCTCACAATCTCAGTGGATGCTTATATTTTAAGATTAAATATGTTTTTTATCTCTTAATTTTTAGTGAAAATTGGATTTAGTCTCTTTTTAAAATCTTGGTCTAATTTAATCCTCTAACTTTAAAAATGTTTGGATTCAGTCATTTTAACCGATTGTTTAAAGTTTATTTAACGTTTTAAATGTATTTCATGGTAGCAGTTGAGTTGTTTACCCCACTTGACATATTTCCGCTTTAATGTTAACTAAAAAACTGTCTTGAAACACGGTTGAAACGTTAAATAAATTTAACAAAATTTTGTTAAAAGGATTAAATCCAAACATTTATAAAGTTGGAGGACTAAATTGAGTCAAAATTTCGGAAAGAAACTAATTCTAATTTTCACTAAAAGTTAAGAGACAAAAAACATGTTTAACTCTATATTTTATTATATTAATATATATATATATATATATATATATATATTATTTTTATTT
>Ga0209589_1004569_pt1 | contig 23826 bp, 12 predicted proteins | sample CowpeawhiteBW_FD_187525 | JGI IMG/M metagenome (GOLD analysis project Ga0209589, IMG submission 187525) | Root nodule microbial communities of legume samples collected from California USA - Cow pea white BW (SPAdes) (version 2) | ecosystem: Host-associated > Plants > Roots > Nodule | place: USA...
AGTCAAACCTAGTCAAAGGTCAACAAGTCAACTAAAGTTGATTCAACTAAGTCAACTTAGGGAATCAAAAATAACAAACACAAATGAAAGGGATGAAGGATTAGTGAACTTCCTTTCTAAACATGCTAGGTCTTCTTAAGCATGTGTCTTCATCCTTGGTTGGGGTCAATCCTTCATCAAGTGGTGATCAAGGAGTAACTAGAATACCTATCAAATTAAGTAAGGAATCCATGTTAGGGGAGTTCTTATTGATGTTTTAATGATAATTGTATGTATTCGTGATATGCTTGAATGTGTGGGAATGCCAATTTTATATTTCAGACGCATTTTGCTCGGGTTTCTAGACACAAGCTCCAGACACTGGTTTCTGGGTTTTCTTCATGAACCGCCTGGCAGCAGAGAATGATCTGCCAGGTGACGCAAACTGGGATGCCTGTTTTGGTTGCTTTGGATTTTTCGTGTTATCCGTGATATAGTCGTGATGATCTTTATGCTTGAATATGGATTTTATGGATGTGTTTGACTACAGGTAATATTTATATGTTGAGTGTAAGAATGTTGCAGGAAATTGGGAAATTAGGGTTCATGTTGGGTTTGAAAATGAATAAGCATGATCTTTGTCTATGATCAGTGTGTTGTTGTTAGTGAGAAGATGTAAAAATGGATAAAATATGAACCCTGCATGATGTGTGTATGCGAAACTATGCTAGAACAAATGTTGGTAATACAATTAGGGAGGGGGCTAGGGGTCACGACTGGTGTGGATAAACCTGGGCAGAACCCAGTTTTTCATGCACCACCTGGCGACACTGAGGCTGCCACCAAGCGACCCATCAGTACAATGGAAAGTTTGATTGGTTTGTGTTCTTGTCATGAGGGGCGTTTAATTGGATGGTAATTAAATGTGTTGTGGTATGTGATAGACTGGGATTTAGTATGTATGTCATTTAGTAATAATTATGAGATTAAAATGTGTGAGATGGATGGATTGGGTGTTTCCTATATATTGGTTGTTGCAGTGGTAGTTTTGTTATTCAAGTATATGTGCAATACAGTTCAAATCATGGTGGCATGAGTTATATGAATATTAGACTATAAGATTATAGGACCTAGAGTATAGTGAGTGTATGCGGCAGGTTTAAAGTAATAAATGATGAAGAGAATGTGTGCATGATAAAATTGAATTAGCACGATTTGGGTGTGTAGTTGTAATTTGGGTATGGTACTTTAAACTGTATAATTGTTGTGGCAAATGGTGGGTATCATATTGACAATTTTGTGGCTTGTTCCAGTAGTGAATAAAGTAAAGCATGTTAAGACATGATAATACTTGAATTGGGCATGAGTTATTTGTATTCATTGAGTTTTTGGTTATAGTATTATGTCTGAAATACTATGATTGATATAAGAATGACGCACTATATGCTTGGGGTCTCTTAAGACCTAAGGAAAATGCCAAAAACCAGTAGCATTGCGCTACTGGTATGGCGCCTGGCGGTGTGGGGTGAGCCATCAGGTGATAGATTTCCAAAATAGTGCCAGTGGCCACTGCCTACGCGAGGCACCTGGCGGTAGGGTGGAGTCCGCCAAGTGGTGACGAAGCAGTGAGGCTTCTATTTGGCACTTGGTGCCTGGCAGTGTAAGATGCCCGCCAGGCGGTCTGGAACTAGGTTCCGCCTAGCGACACGAGAGGCACGCCGGGCGGTTTTGGTGCATAGTTGGTGTGCGAGGGGGATTTCTACACAACTTTAGGTGATGTTTTTGATGCGATGCTTTGGCTGGGGATCCAATTACGAGTGTATCTTGTATTGGGGTAACATATGGCCACTCTAGGTTGTAGCCTGGTGGGTTAGGAAGTCCAGTGGAGTGTGTGAGATCTTGGCTCGTATGGTGAGGTTTCAGATGATTGCCCTCTTCAGTACATCTGATAGAGATCTGGTAGTTTGGGAACAACTACGGACTTATGTTCGTTTTGGGGAACTCCACTTGGTGTCGCGGTGAGAAGTCGTGGCAAATATATTCCCGCGTGTGGACTATCAGGTGGTGGCCTATAGTCGGAGGGGTGAGTAGACACTCGTGTGGCAAAGATCAATCATTGGCCTCACCCAAAGGGTGAAGAAATAATAGACGTCTAAATCAAGGGTTGAAAGTTAAGGGACTAAGGAAAAGGGAAAATGCTAACACATGTTGAAATTTTGAGATGTTTTAATTATTGTCACATTTTAATTGTTTATTTAAATGAGCTCACCCTATCTGTGTGTGTTTGGCAATGATCATGTAACTTGTTACATGGGAGCAGAGGTTGATGCAGGTGAGCGTGAGGATGCGTAGAGACGGAGTGGGGATCAACCATGGGACTATTTTTACTACTTTTAATATGGATTTTTCTTTTGTAATACTTTTAGGGATGGTTTGATTTTGAAATAGTTAAACTCTGCAGTTTTATTTATTAATGACGCGATGATTTTGGAATTTAGTTTTCCCGCTTTTTGGGAAAGGTGTTGAGAATAAATGAGGTTATTTTTATTATATTTAATTTGTTTTATTTTAAATAAGTAATTTCCAGCTAGGATGTTACAGATTTCAACTTAAATTAACCCTAAACCTAGCTAAAAGTCTATTATAATTAAAAAATTTCATTGTTGTGTGTTGTCACCACATTTCATCCAATTAACAATTAATACATTTATTATTAAAATTCATTTTGCAATTAAAGATTAATACAGAGTTGTAGTTGCATCACCACAACACCACCCAATTAAAAATTTATATAATTAAAATTTCTCTCTTTCTTCAACTATAAATTTTGGATATACATGAAACATTTATTTTTCCTATACAATTTCTTTTTAATTCTAACAAGTGACAACTTCTTAGTTAATAGTCCAAATGGAACTATTTTTTTTTTGAAATCCATTGATTTGAATGATTTATGTCAGACGAATTAAGTTTATTGAAGTATTGAGAAAGTGATGAATTTTGTAAACTTAAGTTTGATTAAGTATTGATAAGAAATTAATTTTAATTTAATGGATGTGTATTTGATGATATATATTATGTTTGTATGAAAAGTAAAATCTATGATCCGTGTTACAATCCCATGATTTACAATTATATGAACTTTTCACGATGCTAAGAATAATCTCCATTTTAACTACCTTGCTTCTAGCCATAGGTGCGGTGGCTAAATAGTCCTCGATCATACACTCCGTCTTAAGAAGGATTTGTCCTCAAATCTTTGATGGTCAATGACAAGAACCTTTGTTTATTTTTCTCCAAGGTTGAATACCCATTTATGGGAAAAATAAAAATAAAACTTGAATATATCTTTTTATTAAGACAAAGTTAAAATAAGTGTGCCAAGGCCCTTTATTATTTTTGTAAAAGTTGTTATGATAGAGACCTTTATTTTTAAAACATGCTTTCCATCATCATCTTATATCAGTTACCACCGAGGTTCATGGGCTAATCAACCCTATATACATCATATGACACCCAATACACAATATTTACTCTAATTGATTCGTACTTTTTTACTCATTGAAGCATTGGAGAGCCTTTTGTAGGTGAATCTCCCTTCTTATCTCTCTAGGAGCTCGGTCCAAATTACTTGACAATAGTATCTCGACATCCTAAGAATGTTGACTACGCCTTGAAGACTCTTCGGTCATTTCCGATAAGAACGATAAATGTTTTAATTTGTATTCTTAGCTCATCTGACTTTTACTCACTTCTTCGTATTAACTTTTTGTAATAGATTTCTTGATGACTCTAAAATGGAAACATGAATTGCATGAAGTAGCAAACACATTTTGTTAAGAACTAAAATTTAAACCTAACTCAACCTTACAAACTTGGTTCGTAAGGTGAGGTTTATATCCACTTATATATATATATATATATTGTAAATTCATCTTATCTCCCAACACATCTCTTTCACGTTAAGGCATATACATCTCGAGTGTGTGATTAGACATTAATAAGTAGTTTGATAATGACCCATAGTTGGTGCAACAATAGATTGAATAAACAACAAACTTCATTAATATAGGCCAAGCATAAATGGACTTTAAATCAAACTTAACCTTACAAAATTGCTTCGTAATGTGAGGTTTGCATCGCCTATATCGACTAGAGATAAGTCCAAGTATAAGTGGGTATAAACCTCATCTCAAAAACTAATTTTATAAGGTTGAGTTAGACTTAAAATTCACTTAACATGATATTAGGGTCATGCTTATCCTAGCGAAGTTTGTTGTGTGTTGGGTCTATTATTTCACCCATTGTCAGACCACCCATTAATGTTTAGTCTCATGCTCAATATGTATATGTCAGTGCAAAAGAGTGTGTTGGAAGTCCTGCATCAATTAGAAATAAGATAACTACATAAGTGAGGACAAACCTACCTTATAAGCCAATGTAAGGTTAATATAAACTTAAAAGTTCACTTTTAACATATAAAGTTGTTCTTACAAGGATGATTTATATTCTTCAAAGTCTCCAAAACGGGCTTCAAGGGTCCATAGTCTTCACTTAAGGGGTATCTCGTCCTCAACTATCGAATTAGGGGGGAGGCACCTGAAATTAAATTACCTTCCTTTCTTAAAGAGTTTGTTTGGATGGAGTAATTGAAATATTTTAGATTTTAATTTTCTTGTTTGGATGAAGTAATTTAATTTGTATTTTAAAGCAAACTCAACTCTATCCTTGAGCCTCAATTGAGTTAGCTCAATGATATGATCCTTACCGTAAAGATGACAATCTTTTCTGAATTTGAATATCTTTTGTAGAGAACAATTAAAATAAGAGTAAAGAACGCAGAATGAGACAGAGATGGAATGTGACACAATCTAGCAGATTGATAAGCAAAGGAAGATTTGTCACAAAGAAGTCCCTCTTTGATAAGAACCCAACCAAAAGAGTAGACATCACAATCAATGATAGATAAGTCAAGATGGCACAATCTAATCCAGGATTGATAAGTCAAGACGCTACGATCGGGATTTATAAGTCTAACAAAGGATTGTCACAAAGATCTCTATCTTTGATAAGAACCTAATAATATTGATGCCATAAAGAACCCAGCCTTTGATAAGTGAATGATGATTCGCCACAAAGACCATTGTCTTTTATAAGAACCTTAAGGCTTAAGCCAAGAACCAAGAGAATCCTCTATTTAAATAACTAATTTTATTAAAGACTAAAGAGTGATTATGAATGTTGTAGACCTTTGTATTTATAGGCATTAAAAGATAAAAGATAAAAATGAAATAAAATATCAAAAGATATCTAAAATATCAAAAGATATCCAAAAGATATCCAAAAATATCAAAAGATATAAAAAGATATTCAAAATATCAAAAGATGTCCAAAAATGTCGAAAGACATCAAAGGTATCAAAAGATATTAAAAAAATAATAAGTCCACCTATAAAGGCCCAACAACCAACTTGATAAATAAAAACAAAATTAAAAGTCATGTTAAAAAAGAGGCCCAACTATTTATGCTAAAAGTGAACTATAAGCCATGATCTTGATGTTCCAAGGATATTCAACTTCTTCTATCATCTTAAGTCTTGAAGATATTTGTTCTTCCATCTTTTGACTTCTTGACCTTGTCATAGGTCCCTTGAACTACCATGGCTCCTCTTCTTATTCGTCTTGTATGGTTTCCATGGATAGTCTTCTATCATACCCTCCTTCTTGAAGCAAAGTTGTCCTCAACTTCATACCTACATCAAATGGAGATAAGTCATTGATATTGAAACTAGAAATCACCCCATAATCCTAAGGTAAATCAATAGTGTAAGCCTTATCGTTGATCTTCTTAAGAACTTGAAATGGTCTATCTCTTCTAGGTAGAAGTTTAGATTTTCTTCTGGAAGGAAAGCTTTCCTTCCTTAAGTGTACCCACACTCAATCGCCTAGTGCAAATGTCATCTTCTTTCATCCTTGGTCAGCTTTAGTAGCTAACTTTTCCATCTTCCGTTCTATTTGAGCCTTTACATCTTTATGTAGGCTCTTGAAAAAAGTAGCCTTTCAAAGACCATCTTTGTTAGTCATAGCATCAATAGTAAGTAAAGGCAATAAATATAAAGGAGTTAAAGGATTGAATCCATATACTACCTCAAAAGGAGACATTTGAGTGGTAGAATGAGTTATCTTGTTTTAAGCAAATTCTACATGGGGTAACCATTCCTCCCAAGTTTTCAAATTCTTATTTACAAAACATCTAAGAAGTTGACACAAAGTTCTATTTACCACTTCAGTTTGTTCACCCGTTTGTGGATGACAAATTGAAGAAAATAATTTGGTATCTAACTAACGCACAACAATTTCCTAAAATGGCTAACAAACTTAACATCTCTGTTTGACACAATGTTTCTCGGAATACCATGTAATCTTACCACTTCCTTGAAGAATAAATTGGTTACATGATCAACATCGTCATTTTTGTGATAAGGAATGAAGTGAGTCATCTTTGAAAACCTGTCAGCCACAAAAAAAACATATTTTCCTCCTTTGGATCTTGGAAGGCCTAAAACAGAATCTATAGATATATTGGTCCAAGGAGTGTTAGCAATAAGTAAGGGCATAAATATTCCATGATGTTGAGATTTAGATTTACCACGCTTGTAAGTAACACATTTATCACATAAATTTTGCACATCACGTTTCATACAAGGCTAAAAGAAATTATCATGCAACATATCTAATGTTTTTTGAACTCCAAAATGTCGCATTAACCCCCCTTCGTGAGATTCCTTCATAAATAATTCTTGCAAGGAACTTTTAGGTGCACATAATTTATGTCCTTTAAAAAGAAACTCATCATGTTTATAAAAATCTTCGAAAGCTCCATTTTCACATTCCTTATAAATATTCCCAAAGTCACTATCATCAGCATACAGTTCCTTTAACAGTTTAAACCTAAGGATTTTAGCTTCAACCATGGATTACAATGCATATCTTCAAGATAATGCATTAGCTAGTACATTGGTTTTGCCCTGTTTATGTTTGATAACATAAGAAAATTGTTCAATAAATTCTACCCACCTTGCATGTCTTTTGTTTAGTTTACCTTAACTCTTGATGTATTTAAGGGATTCATGATCACTATGAATGACAAATTCCTTAGGTAACAAATAATGTTGCCAAGTATGCAAAGCTCTTACTAAGGCATATAACCCTTTAATCATAAGTAGAATAGTTTCTCGCTGCCCCTTTAATTTATCACTAAAATAAGTTATAGGATGTCCTTCCTATAATAGAACACCTCTTATACCTACATTGGATCCATCACACTCAATTTCAAAAGACCTTTCAAAATTAGGAAAAGCTAAGATAGGTGCATGTGTAAGCTTATATTTTAAATTATCAAAAGCCTCTTGTTGTTCTTTTTCTCACCTAAACCCCACCTCTTTTTTAACAATATTATTTAATGTCAAGCTATGGTACTAAAATCTTTCATAAATTGCCTATACAAATTAGCCAAGCCACGAAAACTTCTTACCTCACTTACATTTGTAGGAGTAGGCCAATCTCTGATAGCTTTGACTTTTTCTTCATCAACCCGTACTCTTTTAGAACTGACTACAAACCCAAGGAAAACAACTTCATGTGTACAAAATTACATTTTTCCTCGTTAGCATATAGTTTTTCCTTTTGAAGTACTTCTAAAACTTCTCTTACATGACCCATGTGTGCATCAAGTGCTTTTTACTATATATCAATATATCATAAAAATATACAACTACAAATTTACCAATGAAATTTTCCAACACATGGTTCATCAATCTGATAAAAGTACTAGGTGCATTAGTTAGGCCAAAGTGCATAACCTTCCATTCATACAAACCAAATTTAGTTTTGAAAGAAGTTTTCCATTCATTTCCTTCTCTCATTCAAATTTGGTGATAACCGCTTTTCAAATCTATCTTTGAAAACTAACAAGCCCCATGTATTTCATCAAGCAAATCATTAAGTCTAGGAATAAGATGTCTATACCTGATGGTAATGTTGTTGATAGCCTGACAGTCAACGTGCATCCTCCATGATCCATCCTTCTTAGGAACAATGATGACTAGCATAACACACAGACTCAAACTTTCTCGAACTCATCCTTTCTCCATAAGTTGCTCCACTTGCCTTTGTATCTCTTTGGTCTCTTCTTGATTGCTTCTATAAGTTGGTCTATTAGGAAGTGTTGAACCTGGAATGAGATCCATGTTATGCTCATTTCCTCTTTGCGGAGGTAAACCATGTGAAAGGTCTTTAGGAAAGACATCCTCATATTGCTTAAGAAGTTGCTTCATACCTAGAGACAAAGAAACTTGTGTAGACGACAAATTAATATTGTTAGTCATAATAAAATATAAATGTTGTTTTGTTACTACAGCTCTATTTACCTCTTTTTCTCTCAAGAAAAAGTTTTTACCACTCTTTTGTTTTTCACTTTTACCACTTTTTTTCTTGCCTTTTTCGGAATTTTTATCTTCCACTCTTGTTTTCTCTCTTCCTTTTTTCTCTCTTGCTCTCTTTTGATTTTCATTTTGACTTGGTCCTCACTAACCTCTCGAGGTGACAAAGGTGTTAAGGCCACGTTTTGTCCTTTAAACAGAAAAAAATACTTATTAGATAGATCGTCATGTGTCACATTTCTATAATATTGCCACGACCTTCCCAACAACAAGTGAGTTTCTTCCATAGGTACTACATCACATACTACTTCATCAACATATTTTTCTATGGAAGATGGAATAATCATCTGTTTATCAACCACCTACTCACCTTCTTCACTTAACCACTGCAACACATAAGGACTAGGATGTATAAATGTTTCCAAACTTGGCTTCTCGACTAGTCTTTGACTGGCTACATTGGTACAACTCCCTCCGTCAATGATGAGTGAACACACCTTCTCATTATGAAACACTGAAAATGAAAAATATTCCTTAGTTGAGTCTCATACTCCTCTTTGTTCTTGTTGCTCAACATCTTTCTAACCATTAAAAGATCCCCCACCAATGGTGGTTCTTCTGCTTAATCATCTTCACTACATGTTTGCTTCTGTTCTGAAGATTGACTTCCAACATCTTCTTTCTCCATCAACATGACTCATCTGGCATTGGGATATTGTGATGCTATATGTCCTTTTTCCATACATTTAAAACATGTAGTAGGTTTAGAATTTGATTTACCACTTGTAGATTATTTATCTTTAGTGTTGTTGCTAGTAGAAATTGTTCCCTCCTTTTTAAATCTTTCTTTATCCTTCCATGAAGTGGATGATTTTCTATCGGAACTCCTTTTCTTTAGTTATTGCTCTACCTTGTAGCTTGATGGAAGAGATCTTCCAAGGTCTCGTACTGATGAATTTCCACTACGTCTTGAATCTCTCTATTCAGTCCATTCAAGAATCTAGTCATTGTAGTCATTGGTGTTTCTTCTACTTTAGCTTTCATCAATGTAACCTCTCTAACATCCCATCCAGATATTACAAATTTTAAATAATAAAATAAAGAAATAATAATAATACCTCATTTAATATAACTGGAATTCCAAAAACGCGGGAATTTTAAAACTTTATTACATCATATAGTATCTCAAATCCTAAATTTCTAAACTCAATTATAAAAGCTAAGTTCAATACTTCAAACGATTATAAAATCCTTAAAATTCGCAAAGTAATACAACTCTGAAATGTAATTTCCCAAGCTAGCCCATGCTTTGGCGCTATGCCTCACCAGATCCACCTATAACATCATCTGCTCCCATGTACCGCGTACACGATCATCACCAAACACAAGCAGATAGGGTGAGCTAACAATATAAAGCATATATAAAACAAATATATAAACGCACAAACATCAAAGGAACTCCATCCTTTGATTCGAACCCACATGCCACCACCATGTTATCCATGTTCTACGTCTTTAGATGAATATCTCAAGATGTCTTGCTACCACACCTACAAGCCACAACTTGTAGAACACGTGCGGGAAACCTGCTACAGACTGTACTCTGTAACACTAGGTGGAGTTCCCAATACGAACATAGTTCATGATGTTTCAAGATTACCAAACTCGTCAACTAATTACTGAGGAGGGCAATCTATCTGGACACATCCGTATGAGCCACAACTCGCACACTCACATCAGCAACACTCGTCAACCTGAGCCACAACTCAAGAGTTCCTCATGTTCATCCGCCATCCCGACCCACAACTCAAGAGATGTCTTTCTGAGTCACAACTCAAGGAATGCCACGTGCTTAACCCCTATCCCGAGCCACAACTCAAGGGATATGTTCCTAGCCACAACTCAAGGAACATCCAGCAAGCTGACCTTTAAGGTATCATCAAAGCCTTGTTGACCATGCACATCAAAAGCAAACAGTCACTCTGCCTCTACATTATCACTTGGCGCTGCTCTTGAGCCACCAGGCAAAATACACTTCCAGACTGCCTAGCGGGGGACATGTGTCGTCAAGCACTAAGCGCCTTAGTTTCCTTTGTCTGCAAGTATCGCCTGGATAGATGTCCCTCACCGTTAGGCGCTAAGTGTCATAGTGACCTTCTAGAATTGCAATTATTTCCTGGCGGTTCAAAGCTCACTGTTAGGCGCTACACTAGTATTACTAAATTACTGGTTCGATCACAGTAGGGCATACATCCACCTTTATCAAGTAGCTTAAATCGTATTTCACATCCTAGACCCCCTTTCACGTTTCCTTTTCCATAAGGTTTCATCACCTAAGCATACCATCACTCATGAAGTTTATATACTCATCCCAATTCACTCCTCCCTTGTCACAAGAGTACCCTTTGGTCCTTTTATCATTGAAACCATACCTCCTCCAATTCTATTCCAAGTTAAGTCTATCATAATTCACCCAATTACAGCAACCTATAACCCTTACCAGAATTTAATCCCAATCTTATTTTCCACTTCTCTAATTACTCCTTGCACTTGTTAGTTTTGAAATGGTGAGTTTAGCCAAGAAGGGGGGGTTGAATTGGCTTTATAAAACTTTTTCGAAAGCTTAAAACATTTTTCAATTGAATCTAATAGTTTGGAATGTTTCGATGTAAATGCACCAGACCAGTACACTTTCAGTCGATTAAAATATAAAACAACGGACTAAATTGTTCTTGATGCTATGAAACAGTAGATTAAAAACACAAATCAGTCGGCTAAAATATTGGAGAATTATGCAGAATGCAGAATTCGCGAATTCAACTCAAACAACAATCTTTTACATACAAGACATGTTCCAATCAGTATTTATAACAAGTACAAAGCCTCAGATTACACAAGAACGCATTAAATCACACCAAAGATCAAATTGCTTTGTTTTCTTGAGTTTTTAAAGAGTTTCAAAAAGAGTGAGATGAGGGAAAGCATAATGCACAGCTGTTTTTATACTGGTTCACTCAATCCAGTTTTCCAGGACAACCTGAGCCTGGTTTCCACTATATTTAAAAGTTTTACAAACCACAAACCAAGATTACACTTTTGAAAACCAAAACACACAAGATTTTTTACTCACACAAAAATCTAGACACTCAACCTACAAGAATCACACTTGCAAACCTGAAATCACATCAGGCAAACCATCCAGAGGCACAAGAACATCCAAACCTGATGGTAGTTGTCCCTAGCCAACCATACATGTGTTTTTCAAGCTACTAACAAGCCAAAATGCCTCCAAGATCAACCAAGATCTTCAAAACAAGAGTTCCAGCTGTGTATTGTAGAGAGAGAACACTTTCCAAAGATGAATGACAAGGTTTCATTCAGAAAAACTCAAAATCGCACCTTTGTTCACGAAAACACAGCTTATATAGTCTAGTTTAAGTGAAAACAATTGATTGAATTTTCCGTACAGTCAGCTGATTTCACCTGACTTAAGTGAAATTAGTCGATTGAAAAATAATTCAACTGACTAAATGCATTAATAACATAAACTATATACAGCAAGTCTTTTAACCTGTTAAAACCCATTTTAACAGATTAAAAGAGACACACTAAGGAACACAAGACATCTAACCTATGTCATATAGCCTATCAACAATGTATAACACTAACACATTACAGTTAACATGTTATATACAGATTTAACACACTAAAACTTAATCTTCAAGAGGATCTTCATCAATCTTCATCAAACACTTAAGATCTTCATGTACATGGCTTTATCAATTCTTTGCTTCAAGCTTTCTTGTGCCAACAACACTAACTCCTTTAATCCCCTTGTTACCACTCTAGTATTAGCATCAAAATATAGTCATGTAATCCCATCTCACTCTTGCCTTTAGGTAACTCATAAGCATTCCACAATGATTCCTTTAATTCAAAAATTTAGTCTACCATCATCTTAGTAATATTCCCATTACTGCTATATTTCCATCTCTTAATCCTTCCAGTTACTCCCTGTCTATAATAGAGGTGCTAACCACCCAATCATTTTGTTAAGACTTGATTACTCAATACCCCGTTACTTAGTTCATGCTACCCAAGTCTACAGACTTCAAAGTAATTTGATAACCTCATCTACCGCGTCACGCACCAGAAACTGTCTCTGCTAGTCCACTCGTGTCGCTTGGTGGTACCTATTAGGCCGTTAGGCGGTGTATCAGAGTTCTTGCCTAGAACTTTGTCTTTGCATCCAGAAGCACTTCTAGATTTTCTTCCAATTTGACCCAACATCACTGTTCACATAGTCTAGAGGACTTGATCATCCCATTAGTTTTCTATATTCAACTTAACTCTGTTTAGGTATAATTACAACCCCATTTCATGTAATTCATCTCAAATTCTCAAATTTACAACACTAAACATTTCCTACATCCAAATCTCATCCAATTATCTCGATTAGCAACATAATTAAGCAATTGCAGTCATCCAAGATACCACTAGTAGCTATAATCCACTTTTCTCCAACCAGATTCACCCAGAAATCACCAAAACACCAAAATCGAATCAATTTGACTCGTGTTGCCTGGCGGGTGTTCATCACCCCAGGCCCTTCATTCAAAAACTCAGAAAACTAGGTTAGGAAACACGCATCACCTGGCAGCCAAATCATGCCGTTAGGCGGTTCCTCTTCAGGAACCCAGAATTACACAGAGAAGGCATGAGTCGCATGGCGGCTTTGAAGGCCCACTAGGCGGTTTCTGGAAATTTTCCAGAAACATGAAATCACGTATATGGGCACAATTTAACATATCCAAATAAACATCCAATAATATAAAAAAGCAAAACAACAAGAAAACGCAAGGTCTAGCTCCCCTAACCTGGTTTCCTTGCTTAAGTCTTGGAATTTCTCAAGCCTTTGTGCACCACAAAAAGTCCAGCCCTTATCTCCTTCCAAGCTTGCTTCCAATCTTCTGCACTTGACCTCCAACTCACTCTCAAATTCCAATTTCTAGTGCAGTTGATTAATATGTCCTTACAACCCTCTTCCTCTCACTAAATTTCCCTTTTACCCCACTTTCAAGCCTAATTTTAATTGCCTTAATGACTAAAACGAAAATTGACATTAAACTAGGCATAATGATCATTCAACTGCTGTTTTGCAATACTTTTCCCAGCCTTCTTAGTTTCCCTTCCTCTGCCCCTTCAATTTCATGCCAAAGAGAAATTTGGCAAAAAGAAATTTATTTTGCATAGGCCAAGGTTCAAACCCCCAACCATACAAATGTCAAATCAATGCACAACTATTCAATCAATCCATGTTTCATGATAATTCTTATAATTCAAGGATTATATTATCACTCATCACGATCAAACATATTATTAAAATAATAACAACTAAACAACACACAATTGGCACACATAGAACTCGAACCCAAGTCCTTTCAAGAAAACTAAGTATTCTCAACCATTTGAGCTAGTACTGTAAGACCAAGGAAAATTAAATAAATAAATAAATATTTATTTAATAAATGTGAGGGCGAGAATCCCTAGGTTAATGAATGTAGAAAGAAAAGATAAAGAGTAATGGTGCTTTAAGTGGTTGAGCATGTGGAGTGGTGTTGAGAGGATGTGGGTTCAAGTCTTGTGTATGTCAATTGTTTGTTAATTTAAATTGTTTTATTGTTTTACGTGTATGCTTGAGACTAGAGTAGTATGATAAAATCATAAATAAGTATGTCTTACCAGACAAAGAGGTTAATTGGACTTAATTAGGCATTAAGAACCAAATTAAATAGGAGATTTAATTTAATTTTTTTTTTAATTTAATTAGTTAGTTTTAGGGCTGAAAAACCTAAAAACAAAATTTAGGAGAGTGTTAGAAGGCTCGAAGGAGTGCTTAAGGGTGGAGATCAAAGGGGAGATCATTTCTGGTGCAAGGAAGGATTTTAAGAGCACTTTTGGAGCGGGAATTCTAGGTTCCATTTCTTTTATCGTTTAACCTCTTGATGTTTGTTGAATGTGGTTTTAGAGAGAGTATGTGTGTGCTTGTGATTTCCGTTGTATTGTTCTCTTTGTGATCTCATCACTGCTATGATTATTCTGATTCTTCTTTTTTTTACTCGATGTGATGTTTAGAGTTTTTCTTCTAAATACGACACACTTATTATTATTGTTATTACTATTATTATTATTATTATTATTATTATTATTATTATTATTACTATTCTAATTATTTATTATTATTATTATTTTATTTTAATATTATTATTATTATTATTATTTTTATTATTATTATCTTATTATTCTTATTGTTATTTTACTATTATTATTATTGTCATTATTTTTATTATTATTATCTTATTATTCTTATTGTTATTGTTTTATTATTACCGTTTCGTTTTATTTTATAATTATTTTTATTTTTATTGTTTCATTTTATTACTTCATTTTATTATTATTATTATTATTATTGTGTTTGTTATTGTTTTTATTTTTATTATTATCATTATTACTATTTTATTGCTCGTGCAATATTTTGGAAGCAATGATTATGTGTTTTTCTTGGTTTGTATATTGTTTGGTTGTCCAGGATTGTGTGTTGGGTATAACACTTTATTTTGATGATTTTATGTGAATTTATTGTGATTCTCCTAGATGTATGAAAGCAAGGATATGGATTTGTTTTATGTATGACCCCATGATATTGTGTACTTGAGTTCAACTTAATGATAGGAAAGTGTATTTACTTGTCATGGATGCATGTTTTGCATGAACTAAGTGTCTTGTGTAAATAGGTTCATTGGAACCTATTCTAGAGTGCCAAAAACCAGTAAATTACCAGTTACTGGTGTGGTGCCTAGCGGAACGATGTCAACCGCCAGGAGATAGGCCACAAAGTGAACTCTAGAGCAAAACCCGAGAGCTGGCGCTTGGCGACATAAGTGGTCTCGCCAGGCGGTGTGTTGTAGAACTGGGCCTAGACCAAAATCCAGTGGGCTGGCACCGCGACACCAAGTGTCTTGTCAAGTGATCTGGAACCAGTTTTTGCCAAGCGATGCAAAGAGGCGCCAGGCGGTTCCAAGTGTTGAATTGGACTACGAGGAGGATTCTACACAACTTTGGATGGAGGTTTTGATGCGATGCTTTGTTGGGGCCCCAGTTACGAGTGCAACTTGTATTAGGGTAACACGTGGCCACTCAAGGTTGTAGCCTAGTGGTTTTGGAAGTCCAGTGGAGTGTGCGAGATCGTGGCTCGTACGACGAGTTTGGTAGTCTTGGGACAGATACGGACTGCAGTTCGTATTAGGGAACTCCACTTGGTGTTATGGATTATGGTCGTGACAAATTTATTCCCACGTGTGGACTATTAGGTGGTGGCCTGTAATCGGAGGGGCAAGTAGACACTCGTGGTAGCAAAGATCCATCAATGTAATCGTCAAAGGGTGTAGAATCAAGAGGCTTCTAGAGGAAGATTTAGAGGTCAAGGATTAAGGGTTGTGGCTTGTGAGTCTTAGGAAAAGCAACGCTCTTATCGGGGTTTGGTGAATGGGGAAGGGTTGTGCTCTTGCCGGGTTTTGGTGAGTAGGCAAGGGTGGTTGCTTGTAAGTCCTAAGAAAAGTGATGCTCTTATCAGGTTTTGTTGAACAGGTAAGGGTTGTTGCTTGTTCTTCCTAAGAGGTGTTGGGGCGCAGGAAAGGAAACTATAGTTGGTTATGAGAGAATAGTATATTATGTGATGAGACTGGGAAGTATTAGAAGTGTTGGAATATTGAATGGTTATTTATTTTTTTGTGTAGTTCATTTTTATTCTGTTGAGCTCACCTTATCTACTTATGTTTGACGATGATCGTGTAATGCGTTACACATTTTGTAAACATTTATCTTACCAGACTCGAAATTTGTAATCAACAATTATAGTTTGTGAATTTTGGTTTATTACGCTATAATAAATATTTTAAATTTTCCCGCGTTTTAGGAAAAGGAATTATCATAAATGTGATTTTATACTCATTCCCTATTTTAATTATTTAAATTAGTAATATCCGGCTGGGATGTTACAAATACTTTTTCACATCATACAAATTAACATTAATTGTCATAAAGGCTCCCACCATCGCATTTATCAATTAATTATTTATTTAAGTAATTAAATTTCGCAGATCTTACAACCTCCATCTCTTAGACATACTTTTCAATGCTTTTATTTCCTTGTGCCAAGCGTTGCAATTTTTTGAAAAGCTCCTTCATATAATAAGGAGGTACAAATCTTTCCCTCATAGCTTGCTTCATTTGCGCCTATGAATTAATTTGTAATCTTCTTCCTCGGGCTATATCCAAAGTGATTTGATTCCACCAATTCATAGCGTAGTTAATGTATCTTCATCCTCATAATCATAAGAACTAAAGATATGGTCAAGCTTCACAGCGGATCTTGACCAAAATTATTGGGGAAGCCAAATAATATACTTAAAATTTATATATTTACCATTACTGTTACTTATTCAATAAAAAATAAATAGATAATTTAGTATAGTTATAACTATAAAAGAAACTACACATATACGAAGAATTTTCCATTATTTTTTCATATTCTTGAACTTATCAAATTATTCAATCATAACTAAATTTTTCAGTGTTTTTTTTCAATATAAATAACTATATTATCTACAAATATTCATTTTCCATTTTACTAATGTGCACATATCAATTTAAAAGTCATCACAAACATTTTATTTCATTGTTATGCGGTGACCAACTATATTGTCTTGTTTTGATCTTCACTTCTCTTTTATCAATTTTAAAAAATGGATTTATTCTTTTGTTTTTCATCAATTTACCTATTTAAAAAATAAGTTTAAGACTAAAAAATAATTTATCATAATCTAATAAAAAATTAAGAGACAACAAAAAATTATGATAATCAAGTCCACTTAAAAATTGTCTATAAAAAATCACATAATACATTACTTACTCTTTTATATTCATAAAAAATAATATACAAAATGTCATGAGATAAAAAATAGTGCTAAATATTAAAATAGTATTTTACTATTAAATGAGATAAGTTTCTTTTCTTTAAAAATGGAAGAAAAGATATAAACAATGAGAACAAAAAATCATGAGTTTCTATTTAACTTTTTTTTTCTTTAATAACAAAAGAAATTAGGTAAAGGTGAGAGATGACTACAACATATGAAAAACTCAAAAGACAATAAGAAAAAAAAATTATCTTAATAGTTTTTTTAATTTATTATATTTGATTTTATATTTTTCTATTTATTAATATTAAATATTATACTTTATAAAAAAATAAAAATAAAAATTAATTTAATTTCATTAATTCTTCAATATAATACTATTTAATTTAAAAAGATACATTTAATTTAAATAATTTTAAAATATACACAATTTAAAAAAAATTAAATACATATAATTTAAAAAATTGAAAAAAAAAAAATTGGAAAAGTGTGAGGGGGCCGTGGCCCCCGCTTGCTCCTTAATAGCTCAGCCGCTGACTGTAAAAAGAACCTTATGGCCAAAGACAGGACCCCAATCTCTTTATATACCAACGTCCATCAAGTTGGTTTTTATTTTATCTTATCTTTATTATATTTTATTATCACTTCCTATAATAATAACCAATAAGTCTTTAGATTTTATTAAATCACAATTGGGTCCATCATAATATTTCAAATGAGTCACTAATAGAATTAATTTGTCAATTAATTCTAACACTCAACTCCTAAAACCCTAGGTCAATGGTTTCCGAACCTTTGTTTGTCTCTTTCAACAAATTTATTCTAATGTTTTCGTTCCAAGATTGTGTTGCCTCTGGTCTTTGCTTTAGAAGCTTGCAGCAACTTCGCGAGGGTTCGTTTGTCCTTCACAGGTTCGCAATTGATTTGTTGGTGCTTTACGGTGGCGACTACTTTGCTAGCTTTCGTAGTGGTTTCTTGAGTTCAAGACTTTCAATGAGTTTTACTCTAGAGGAATTGTGGTTCGCCTCTTTCTTTTTTCTCTCTTATATAATGAAAGAAAATTTTTCTTGTACGTTCTTTTTGTATGTAAAATTTCATCTCTGAAAACTTATGTCTGACTTGAAAGTAGTAAGAGTAGTTTCACTTCCAAACAGTAGAGAATATAGAATAATTGTTAAGATTTGTGGCTCTTTTGGTGTTTCTTTGGTTATGTCTGTTAGATTGAGAATTTAGAATGCACAATCTTTTGGTTTATTTGCTACTACTTGTTCCGATATCAACAATCAATATTTGTTTACATGATAATCTTTTGAAGTTGAATTTGTTTTACAACTTGAATGTGGGATATATGATATTGCTGGCCACCCTGGCCACGACTCATGGCTCAATAATGAGCCTCAAACTGGGTAAAGTAACCACCAGTGTGATGTCCTCAGCAGAAGCAGCCAAAAGGGTGCTCCAAATCCATGATCACTTTCTCTCAGACAGAAAGATCCCATATGCAATGAAAGGTCCCAACCATGACCACTTCAGCTTTCCCTTCATCCCAGTTTCTCAATAGTGGAGAGAGTTGAGGAAGCTATGAAATGGCCTCTTGTTTTCCAACAAGAACTTGGACGCCACTGAACGATTTAGAAGCAAGAAGGTTCGAGAGCTTTATAGTGACATTCACCATAACAACTTGAAGGGTGAACCTGTGAACATTGGAAGGTTTGTATATTTATCAAACACACACGGGCACACACACATTTGGTTTGGGAAAAAATGTTTCCTTTTCAAATTTCTAAGTTTTACTTTCTGAGAGGTTTTGATCATGCTAACATCTTCATAGTCGTCTTGTTTATTTTCAATCTATTTCTCTGTCTTTTAACCCTATTTTCAAGCTTTCAAGATGATAATAAATTAGATGTCAACACAATCTACTCAGAGGATTTCATTCAGTCTGTTGAAAAAGATAGGGAGATGAAGGAGTTGGTGACCAACATCATGAAAGAGGTTGGAAGGCCAAATTTGGTTGATTGTTTCCCAGTGCTGAAGATAATTAACCCTCATGGAATCAAAAGACGCACATGAAACTACTTTGAGAAGTTTTTGAACATATTAACCTAAAAAGTGTTTTCCTTGTACATGTTACTTTTCCTGACACATTTTTTATAGTTTAGTGTTTAGACCAGATTTATGCGGCACTCATATAAAGAATCATATGCATTCTTTTTATTTATATATATATATATATATATATATATATATATATATATTATTTTTATTTTTTTTATTATTATTATTATTATTATTATTATTATGCATGCTTATAACTAGTTTATATATATAAATATTCATTCATCTACAACAATATATAAAAAGATTTTCTCTTTTGTTTCCACTTTTTTTTTCTAGTTTTACTATCAATTATTATTTTAAAAATTAATTATTTTATAAATAGTTTATCTTTAACCGTTATTCTAAAAACCTCTTTTATTTTAACAGTTATTTTAAAAACCTCTTTATGCATGCATATTTTAACATATATTATCTCTTTAAAAGTGATTATTGTTTCTTCATATCTTTCATGATTATAGGAGTAACACTCATGTAGTTTGAGAAAAGAAACACTAACACAAAAATAGTCATTTACGTAATTTAATTTATGTATAATAGTGAAATAACCTACATAAAAAAATTGTGTTAATCAATTTTGTAATAAATGAAAGCCATTTTAGTTGACCCCTTATAAGCCAACATAAATTAGATGATTTACATTGGACACTATGGAGTCCGACGTAAATTTTCTATTTTATGTTAGCCAATAAGTGGCTCAACATAAATTTCTTTGTATAGATCAGATACAAGTTCTCCTCCTCATTTCTCATGTGCAAAACATGTTGGAAACTCTTTTTCTAGTTAAAGTTTGTTCTCCAATTAGGAAATAATGTTGGTTTCAGACTCATTTTTTACTAAGTCTTCCTCTTTCGTGGTGGGTTTCTCATGGGAAAATCTTTTGTTTGATTTGTTTTGTTGTTTAGGTTTGTCTACTAAACTTTACATTTTCATTTGTGACTGTGACTGCTTGTTGTAGAACTCAATTGTGGGTTTGCACGAATCCTCTTTTCTATATGTTATGTTTCTCATTGTAAGAATATGTTGTAATAGTAAGAAAAGTCTTCATCTTTTTGACTTTCATGGTATTTAAAATCAATATCGAACATCAGTTCTCACCTTTGTTCATTTCTACCACCAATAAAAACAAAACGACAATGAAATGAATATTTTTGAAATTGTTTCCTTTGTGTATCAAATGAAAAAGATTTTAGCTAAAGTTGAGGAAGAGTTAGTGAGTAGAAAAGTCAAATTAAGGACAAAGGTTGAGTCACTTAGTGAAAAGATTCACTACAACAAAATTTATAATACTGCCTATTTTAGTAACTAATAATTTTTTATTTTTGTAAATTGATATATAAATTGGTCACTATAGTGACTAAACCTTTGGTCTCTAAAATTAGTTGTTAATGAAACATTTTCTTATAATGATGTTGAGGTATTGAAGTTAAGTATGAACTAAAAATTAGAGATTTCAGTCTTTTTTCAGCTTCAATGTCTATAGCTTAATCTTCTTCCCATATGACCTAACCTTTGTCCTATGTTTGACTTCTTTGTTTACTAATTCTTTTTCAACTTTATCAAAATCATTCATTTGATACGTCATATGCAAAATTGGAACAAGCTCATAAATGCTCATTTCATTGTAAGTTTTTTTTATTGATCACATGCTTTTACATTAGGCATGATATATAGTTTGATGTCAATTTGAGCTTTTACATTACACTTTGAATAGTCCAACGTAAATTTTTGTCAGTTGTTTTTCATGCGACGTGAATTTATGTATCATGCATTAATTTTGAACCTAAAATAAATATAAAAAGTCTAAAATAATAAACGTACAAAATTTTCACTGTGTTAGTGATAATTATAGGTGATAGACGTACTTCTTTTATAATAAAATTTTGATTTATAGATGTCTTAAGTGTGACTTCAGAAAGAATTGAATGTGAAAAGAAAATAAAAAAATTGGGGTGAACTAACGTGAATTCTTTTACTAATATCTTTTTCTGTTTACTATCAATCAAATTATCTAACGGTCTTGGTAAGAAGTCTTATAACTCTATTTCACCCCTTCTAAAATCTATTTTCTGCTTCTTAGGAATAAAGAAAAACTTATATTTCAAAAGTCTAAACTGATATCTAAACCTATTTTCTCATATTTCCCGAAACTTAATTACCACTTGTACAAACATCTTTAATTTTCTCGTTTCTAGAATCTTGAAATAATAACTGTTGTCTCACTCAAGACATACAAAGTGAATATAGTTATTCTTCTTTTATCTCGTTGGAATCACTCTTTTTGGCTAATCCAATATATTGTTTTGCTTGAATATTGAAATAGTATATTCTTAGTTAGACCTTAGAGATGCATTATGTAGTGCAAAAATTTTTATATACTCCTGTCCCATCTCCTTTTTATCTAATCTTGATAATTTTAATCATTATCTCGATTTATTCTTAACATATCAAATTTAAAAATGTTAGTGTCCCAAAAAATATTAAAAATCGGTGGATAAGATTCTATTTGAGTACACAGCAAAAATCTCTTTGAGTATTTCTCCTTTTATCCATTGAAGCATCTTTTAGGGAGAAAATTATGGCAAAACATCGTATTATAAACAATACTGAAAATATAATGATTAAAATATTACTCACATTTAAGAGGCCAAAGCAACAAATAAGTCCCTCAAACCTAAAATATTACTCACATTTATTCTTGTTAAAAATTTCTATAACTAACGAATCCAAAAATAAAATAAAAATATCTTATGCACAACTATCAAAGAAACAGTTGTGTCAGTGGCAAATACTGTTACCATAGTTTTGTTAGGTCTTTCAAGAGAGAATTATTGGAGAGATACAACACCAATGAGACATAAGCCTAATCCACACATAAGGGATTAAGACTATTCTTAATCTAAAACCTTAATGCAATAGGTTTACGCGTCTTCATTTTTATATGGTGCTCAACTTTCTCATTTTTATTCAATGTTGGATTTAGACTCCATATTTGGATTTTCACCAATCTCCCTTTCAAGTGTGAATCTCTTCACATTGACACTTCTCCCTCGAGCTAACTACCAGATAACCCTTTTTCCGTACTACCATTCTTCTTAATAGGACACGCTAGCTTACCCGACCCAATATCAGAACTTTCGATACAGGGAGTTGTCTAAGTTGGTCACCGCACAAACCTTTGGCTCTGATACCACTATTGGATCTTCCGAGAAAGGATCACTGGGGAGATACAAGAGCAATGAGACATGAGTCAAACTCACACATAAAGGATTGGTACCACTCTTAATCCAAAACCTTAAGGCAATGAGTTTATAGGTCTTTATTCTTATATGAAAATTTATCATTTTTACTCAATGTTAAACTTAGACTCACACTTACACTCCCAACATATTTAAACGAGTCTGAATTCGTGTGCCAAGGCCGAAGATGTTAGAACTCACATACAATATGCCTACAAAATTACAACATTTAATATCCTGTTAAAACCAACCTGAATGTTACAGCTATAGAAAACATATAAAAGATATTAATCAATTGCATTTTTTAAGTACTGTTTGTTCTTAATATCTGGAGTTGGGATGAAGAAAAGAAGTAAAGAATTAAATGAAATACAATGTATAACAACAGTTTTGACGGTTGATTAGGCCAATGTTTAACTTCTTTTGTTTTATAAACTCATATCAGACATTATTGTGTATCTTGACATTTTAGTTAAATTAACACTTCTAAAAACATTTATTATTTCTCGTCACATAAAAAATATTATTAGAAAAACCAAACAAAAAATAAAGAATGAACTCGAGCTATACCATTTTGTAATAGGAAAATGATACCAATTATGAGAAAAATAAAATCCAGACATAAAACCAGGGTCGAAACCTGATACCATTTAAACTCTCCTTTATTAATCAGGGCCAAAATTTCCAATTTATCCGCTGATTTCCTCGTAATAAATATGAAATCCAAGCCTTTACAAATCTACATGTACTTTTGCCATGTTTCTCTAAGCATCCACATACCACTCTAAGGAAAAAGCATGACAACTAAAACGGTATCACATCTAACCAAAAGTTTGTAAACAGTGACGGACCTTCGTAAGGACAAAGGGATATAGCCCCAATTTTTTTTTATATTTTATATAATTTAATATATAATTTTAAATATATTTTTTAAAATTTAGTATTTTTAATATATTTAATATATTTAATATTCTAATAAATTTTTATTCATCTATATATATATATATATATATATATATATATATATATATATATATATATATATATATATATATATATATATTTTTTTTTT
>Ga0209589_1004570_pt1 | contig 23825 bp, 22 predicted proteins | sample CowpeawhiteBW_FD_187525 | JGI IMG/M metagenome (GOLD analysis project Ga0209589, IMG submission 187525) | Root nodule microbial communities of legume samples collected from California USA - Cow pea white BW (SPAdes) (version 2) | ecosystem: Host-associated > Plants > Roots > Nodule | place: USA...
GTTATTTTATTTTCTCAGCTCACCCTTTCTGTTTGTGTGTGGCGATGATCGTGTAATTCGTTACACGGGAGCAGATGTTGATACAGGTGGTGCTGAGGATGCTCAGATGGCGGAGTGAGGGCTAGCCTGGGAGTAGTGCTAGGGTTTATGATAAATTGTAATTCATGTTTTAAATACAATTTTGGAACTTGTAATCAGTTTTGGATTCAGTTATAAATTTTGGCGCACTATCTTGTTAAATTAAAAGTTTTCCCGCGTTGGGATTTTTATCGAGATGATCATTTAATGAATTTATTTATTTTAATATTTTTTTTAAGTAATATTCCCTAGGGATGTTACAATTGCCACATGTTAGTGACAAGTGTCATTGTCTTGATTTTAATTTAGTCCATACATATGTCTCTTTGAATCAATTTAGTCCCTACATATGTAGTTTTTTTTAAATAGAACAATATTGTCCCTCTCCAAATTGATATCAAATTTATTATTTGTATAAATGTTATACTAATATTTTTTTATTAAAAATGATGTTCTAATGTATTATATTTTTCTTAATTGTAACACATGTTTTGTTAATTATGACTTTTATTACTAAATTTTATTATAAATATAAGTTCTTAATTTTGTAAAAATATTTATACTTAATTAGTTTTAATATGATAAAAAAATAGAATTAACAAAACATGAATTAATATGTTTTTTTTATCATGTTTTTTTATAAGATTAAAAAAATTAAGTATTGATATTTGTATTAAAATTTAGTGGTAAAAGTCATCATTAACAAAACATGGGTTAATAATATACAATAATATAATATGTTAAAAAGTTAGTTTTAATAAAAAAAATATAAGTATACCACTTATATAAATAATAAATTTGGTGTAAAATTGTAGAGAGACAATATTACTCTATTTTGAAAAGAATTTAGACAAAATTGAATCAAAGAGACATGTGTAGGAATTAATTTGAATTAAAAAGACATATATAGGGAATCAAGACAATGACACTTGACACTGAGACTAACACATGACATGGGTCATGTGGCATTGATAATGACACGTGTCACACCAGGGACATGACATTTGGTGACAATTTTTTTGCAAAATAAAAAAAAAAACTCATGATTGGCATGTGGCATGTCATTAACGCTGTTAGTAAGTTTTTTTTGAAAAGGACCTAATTGAAATACTTTTTTCAAAAATTTGGATGCAATTGAAACTTTTTTAAAAGCGGGGACTAAATTGATACACTTCCACTAAAGTGGGGACCATCCGAATAATTAAGCTTTAAATTACATTATTATTACATATTTGCATCCCTATATTATTATTACATTAACGTTGCTACTAAGGTTCACTATTGAGGTCCTCATTCACGCGTTGATGGTGGGGTTCGCGTTCGCGATTATGCTAGTGGTCTCTACATCACTTGTAATTTCATTCGCTGGTAATTCTTTCTTGTCCGTTAAGTTTGTTGCGTGTGGCTCCGATTTTCTTCTCTGGTACTCTCCGTCCCAATGATCTTCCCTCTGCGATTCTTCATTCCCTCGTATCTGCATTCCAAGTTAGATAATATAATATTTTATATTTTTTTAAAATTAAAGATAGTATTTAATTTTAAAATGTATTTTACTTAGTGATTTAGATTATGTTGTGAGTATTTGTGAGTATTTTGTTAACTCATTAGAACTATTTTTATTAAACTTTGTTTACATATGGTGAACGATTGTCTTGAATGGTTGCAAAATGAGTTCTGAAAATTTATACAGGAATCGTGGCTTTCAAAAAAATAAATATGAAATTTAAAAAAAACAAATCACACTTCTGATAAAGGTTCTTTAAAACAATTATCATGGTTTGACTTTTGACTACAATTCTTTATAGCAATTGTGTCATTTACATTTTTAATGACGATTTTTTACAATAATCGTCGTCATTTATTTAATTAATTTTTTTTTCTTGTTTTGCACAATGACCGTTGTTGTTTTATATTTTGTTGAGACTTAAAAACTGTGTCATTTATTTGAATTTTTAACGACAATTGAAATAATAACGGTTTAAAAATCGTTATTACGTGCCCATTTTAGCCTTCGTTGATAGCCAATTTGTAGTCATGGTCACTAATGTTTAAATGTTTGTTTATGTGTAAATAAACAAATTAAAGAGTGTAAATACGCTTACTGGGCAATCCAATGGATAATAATGACTATTGTACGAATTGAAAATAATACAAGTTAAATTTGATATATTATAATACACTAATACACTAATCCAATAATAAATTAAATTTTGTTTATGGAGTTATGTTAACTTAGATAAATATTATCTAATTCTTCAATTAAATATTAACACTATTAAAAAAATTTATATTTTATGAGATTTTTCTTACAAATTTATTATAAAATTTTGTAAGAAAAAATTTTATTTTTGTTATTTTTTTTACAATTTTTAATTAATAGGTAATTTTTTTTTGTGAATAATTATTTTTTACAAAATTATAAAATTAATGCAAAATATTTTACAAAAAGAAATTGATAGCAAATTATTGCAAACTATTATTCTTAACAAAAGTTACAAGTGTTTTCATAAGAAAAAAATTTCAAAAAAAAAAATTGGCAGAAAATATATATGTTTTTAGGGATGTAATAAATATTTATCTATACTTTTTGTAATTTACATATTTATCGAAAATGTTTATAAACTTTAATTATGTAATCATATAAATTACGTATTAATTCAAAGTAATATGGAAACACTAAATTATAATAAGGTTTGTGAGATAGCTTCGTGATGAGATATGAAATATGATAATCAATTAATAACTATATAAATAAATGATCTGTTTAATATTTAATTAGACGTAGATTCCAAGGTAGTTTTCATTAAACGAAAGAAATATTAAAATAAATTACACATACTACCACAGTCCATCATCATATATTACTTTAATCAAACCCTCATGCTAAAATAAAATATAAATAATATGACAACCACTTTATTATTTATTTATATATATATATATATATATATATATATATATATATATATATATATATATATATATAAATAATAAAGTGGTTGTCCTGTCTCAAACATTGGATGATGACGGTTTTAGAAGGACGGCTTTTTTTAGAAAACGGATTATTCTCTTTTTTATATTATCGATTTGGGTTTGGGTTCGTTTTAAATTGTTACAGATAAAATAAATCGTGTTTTATGTGTACGACTTCATTAAAATGAAGTCGTAATGAAATTGTCAACGTGAAATATGACTTGGCTTTAGATAATTTTACGATTAAATTTTTCAATAACATATAGGACTTGTACATTTTATATAACTTTTTTAAAATTTAGTCGTCTATACGAGACACAACTTAATTTTATCCTTAATTTTTTATATGCGAGTTCAGATCGGTAATATAAAAAAGAAATTAATTGTTTTAGTAAAAAAAACACTGTAATCATAAATTTGATACAACGCGGTGATATTAAACCATTTTCAAAACTTTGAAAGCCATGTTTGAACTAGGGCTAAAAGCTTCATAAGCACTTATGGCTTCTGATTTTTATTGGTTTATGAAGAGAGAAGAAGGAAGAAAAGGGTGTTAGGTAGTTGTTACCCTGTTTGGGATGAGAGCTTTGAGATAATCAACAAGAGCAGTGAGACTGTTGTGTGAAGATCCACCTTCTTGAACAGCTCTCCAAGCTTTTTCCTGCATTTCCTTCGCCTTCTTCCTTATCTTCCCACCTTCTTCTCCTCTATCCATCAACCTCTTCACAGCCTTCTCTATTCTCTCCCCACTCAACACCTCCTTCTTCCCGTCGTACGGCGATATGCTCCACTCCGCCGCACCCACCTCCACCCCAAACCCGTGCACCTCCGTTATAAGCTTCTCATTGTAGTACTGATCACTAAACCCCGGCATCGTCACCATCGGAATCCCAGCACTGATCGCCTCCGCCACCGCGTTCCACCCACAGTGCGTCAGAAACCCTCCCACAGCAGGGTGGTTCAAGATCAGAGGCTGCGGCGCCCATCCCTTTATCAGCATCCCTCTCTTCTCTTTCTCTATCTTCTCCTCAAACCCTTCTGGCAACCACTTTTCTTCCTCTTCTTCTTCTCCCTCTTTGTTTTTCCGGTGAACCACCCAGATGAAAGAGTGCCCGGAGGCATCCAGGCCGGTGGCCAATTCATAAAGCTGCTTGTCCGAAAGAAGAACGAGGCTTCCGAAGCAAACGTAGAGAACCGAGTCCCGTTCCTTTGAGTCAAGCCACGTGAGACACTCGTGTCTGATCTCGCTCACAATGGCGGGCTTCTTAACGATTTGTTCCACCATCAGGGAGCTGGGGCCGACATGCCACACTTTTCTTCCTGTGAGGTTTTCGTAATGCTGAGTGTACTCCGCGTCGAGTTCAGCGAAACTGTTCACGATGACTCCATGACTGTCCTCTTCCCCTTCGAGGAGAGATTCCGTGAGCGCTGCGAAACCCGGCGAGGGTTTCACCGGGAGAGTGAGAGGGTGAGGGAGACCGGGGATATGGTAGGGCGCGGAATCGGAGAGAAAGGCTTCGGGGTGGGTTTTAATGGCCTGGATCATGCACACGTCGAAGATGGATATAGGGTTGAAGACGAGCCTCGGGATTTGAAGAGTCTTGGACAGGTTCTTGCTCCAGGTGAAGAGGATGTCGGGGATGAAGACATCGGGAGGGGACTCTTTCAGGACAGCTTCGATCTGAGGCTGGATGAAGTGCGCCGCCATGTGGATTTTTGCGGCGGTGGTGCTGGTGGTGGCTGAAACCAGATTTTCTACGCCTTCCGGTAGACCCACACGGGTGTTGGGGAATTTGATGAGGTGGACGCGGATGTGGTGGCCGGAGGCTATGTCGTCGTCGATGGTTTTCTGAAAGAGTTCGGCGTTGCCGGGAGTGGTGACGATTGTGACGTGCTGTCCACGTGAGGCGACCAAGCGTGCGAGCTGAACCAGAGGGATTTGATGGCCTTGTGCGAAGAACGGAAGGAAGTAGATTTTCAATGGTCGTGGTGTCTCCATTGTTTCTTCTTCTCTGCTCTTTCCGATGATGATGAAGATTGTGTGTGCTGTGAGCGAGTGGTGTTAGTGGCTTTTTATGTGATGACTTCCGCTCAGCCAGTGCCACGCTTCTCACATATTTAATAGGAAAAAATAGAACCCGTGACCTGCATGAGCATGAAAGATTCATAGTATATTGGAAAATTTTTGATCTACACCTTTTCAATACCTAATAGAAAAATCAACATTTATACTTTTTTTAAGCTAATTCATTTTATATTATTAGATATTTTAAAATAAAAGTATTATTTTATGTTTAAATACTATTCTCTGCACTTTCCTCTCAAGGTGTCTTATCTTGATTTGAAAATCGATTACTAGTTACATAGGTGAGAGATTGTAAGTTTTGGAAGTCTTAAAGTAGCTCGGAAAAAAATATTTAAATTATTTTTAGTTTAAATTATTAAGGCACACTTGGAAAGCTTGTAAAGTGGCTCCCAACTCTTTCACCACAGTCAGATTTATCATTTTTAAGTTTTATTTTATAGAAGTAAAATGTTATTGGTAATTAAAGAAAGTATAGTTATTGTATAGTATTTATTTAAGTGCAAGTACAGTGAAAGAGTATAATTACCTATTTCTTACGCTAAAAAAAATGAGTTGTAAAAAAAATCAACGATGTAAAAAAAATGTGGGAGGCGTATAAATTTGTGTGCTTGTATAAAACTTTTACAAAAATAAGTTGGCATAAGATTCAACAGTAAATGTGTTGTTGTGTTTCCAAACAAAAGGTTTGTGTCTCAGGAAACGTACGTTTTAAAGCAGGTATTATTATTTTAATATCTAACAAATTTTTACACATTTTTTCATATCTATTATTTTATTTTTTAATTTTTATTTCTTTTAAACTACACAAGTTAATATTTTAATGATTAAAATTGTACCTAAAAATGAGTTGTAATGTGTTCCATCTAATGTCCCAAAAACATTTTCCTTTAAAGTATATGTGATAGGTTTTGTGCGTACTTATCCTTATCTGGTTACATTATTCTCATGTTACAATAATATAATATAACATTCGTGGATCTCGTGGGTTTCTTCTTTATTTGTGAACAGTGACATCTACTATAAAAAACTACTCATCATTTTATTAAAGTTTATAATGTTAGGTTGCATTTGGATTTTACTCTAAACACGTTCTAAAATATAACGTTACATCAATGTAAATTCTTAGAAAATGTGGCCATTGGTGATCAAGTCCTGCTAATTTGGATGGGATAACCAATTTCATGAAATGCAAAGCCTGCAGTTGAAGAAGTCATAAAGAAAAAGAAAACTAATCAATTTCAACAACTAGTTTTTTTTTTCTGCATCAAAAACCTTGGGTTACATAAAATTTTCCTTTAAATAATTCTTGAAGAGTTTCACCACAACAACAACAAAAAAAAATATTACAATTAATTGCACAAAACGAATAAGAGTACATTAGACCATTTTTTTTTGTTATCCCATCAATCCTCCCAAAATCAAGAGGTGGTGTATGATTACATCTAGCAACACAGAAAATAAGGCTGCACTTAAAAAATAGGCTTTTTTTTTTTTAATTTTGGGGTCGTTTTGGCTATAAATTTGTAAAATAGGGTCCGTTGAAAATTTTATTGCAAAATTGGATTAAATCGCCATGGAGAAGACGACATTAAAGGTGAAGTCGTCCTTCACTGAACTGATTTCTTATTTTTTTTTTTACAAAAGGCAAAATCGTCGTAGTAGAGGACACTTTCTATTATTGTGAACAGTGAAGTCGTCGTCTTATATAACGACTTCACTTTTAGTTTTGTTTTAACATTGTAGATTTATATTTTGTTTTTCAAATTTTTCACTTCTCAGTTTTTTTAACCTTGCAATTTTTATATGTTTTTTTTTACAAAATTTTGTTAACAGTAGAGATTATATTTCTTTTTTTTTAATTGTTTTTTGTTGGTACAATAAATTAATTTAATAAAATATATTAGATAATAAAAATGACATAGTAAAAATTACATAATAAAAGTTAACTAGAAAATTGGATAAAACAATAAATTACTGACGACCTACATGTGGAACTAGAGGACATAGATGAATGTATTATTAATTTCTACTAACTTAATTGCTGTATTTTAATTTTTAATCAATGTTAAAATATATTAATGTTTATTTTTATTTTTATTCCAATTTATTTTTTTATTTTACCTTCTAATTTTTTTTATTTTTACCACTTATTGTTCCAATAAAAAAACCTAAAAGTGAAGTCGTCGTCATAGATGACGACTTCACTGTTCACATGAACAGAAACCAAACTCCTATACGACGATTTTATTTTTTGGAAAAAAAAAAGAAATTGGCTGGGTAGAAGACGACTTCACCTTTAATGTCATTCCCCACCTTCTCATCATCCAGAAAAAAGAGATTCTTTCTCCTGTGCTAGATATCATGTATATATAGCACAATCTGCGTGATTCCAATCTTGCCAGATTTCAAGTAAGGGGGGTTCTCCCTGCACCCTAAAGGATTCTCCTGTACCCCAAAAATAACCCTTTTCTCCTCACACTCAATAGTGGGACCCACACTCCATTCTCTTACCTCACTTCACTCACCATTTTCACTCAGTATTCACTCACCTTCCTAAATCACTCATCACTCATCACTCACTTCACTCACCTAATTCAAGCACAAAACACTCACGATTTTACATTTTTCTCACTCACTCACGCTCATGGTGCACACAACATTTCACTCATCACGAACACATCAAATTACACTCGCACCTAAAACTTTTCACGTATACACACACATGCACAGTGCACACTGGTATCTTTTAATTTTTTTTCTAGAAACGGAATTCGTGATTCGTTTCAGAAAAGTATGAAACGAATCTCGAAATCCATTTCATAAGTTTCCATTTTTTTTATGAAACGGCGTTTGGGATCCGTTTCATACTTTTTTGAAACGGATTACGAATTCCATTTCACAAATTTTAATTTTTTTTCCAAGAAACGGAATTCGTGATCCGTTTCAGAAAAGTATGAATGGATCCCAAAATCCGTTTCATAAATTTTCATGTTTTTTAATGAAACGACTTTTAGGATCCGTTTTATATTTTTCTGAAATGGATTACGATTCCGTTTCACAAATTTTTTTTTTTCAGAAACGAAATTCGTGATCCGTTTCAAAAAAGTACAAAACGGATCCCAAAATCCGTTTCATAAATTTACTCCTCTCAAACCCACAACTTCGCCTTTGCTCTATATTCTTCCTAACAGCGCCTTTCTTCCTTGCCAAGAAAACACACACCATAATCATCGCCGCCAAAACCGACAACACAAACGCCGTCGCAGCAAAGGTGGGTGGTTCTCCGGCGAGGCAGAAACCTCAATGGTGGTTAGGCCTGTGGTGGATGACACGGTGTTTGGTGTTGAGAGAGAAGTTAGATTGGTGGATAGGGTGGTGGTGGCGGCGAGCTTGGGTGGGTTGTGGTGGTGGAGGTTCAGGGACGATGTGGAGAGTTTGGTGGTAATGGTGAGTAACTTTGTTGGGTGGTGGCTCTACTATCTCACTCTCAGCATTGGGTCCAGGAGGCTTAGAGTTGTGAAGTGTGAGTTCTGAAGTTATTTTAGAAAACGAAATGAAAGTTTTTCCCTTCATTGGGTCCCTGTTTCTCGTGGCACTGTTTCTCAGTTCGGTTTCAGCTTTTTCTCCAACTGGGTCGATTCGGCATCGCGTCAAGTTTATAACATAAACTCGTTTCATGAAGTGTGTACTTCAGTGGCAAAGTGTAATTTATTTTATTTAATTGAAATGTTAAGTTTTCTTAATGAAATAAATATATAATTTAGTTATTTATCTAGACACAACATAAGTTTTCATCTTCTAACCTACTATCCACAATTTAATAAAAAATATCCTCGAGTTAAAATTACATAGTGCTTTTTTGCAGACCTTCCACATTTGAAATAATTTTAAGTAGAATTAAATAAAGCTAATAAAGAGATAAAACACTCTCTAACACTTTGTTTAAGTATAAAAGAAATAGATGTGAGTGGTTGATACAAAAGAAATATAAACAAGGGAACTATTATTTTGTAATCCAATAAATTTTTATACATACTTTATATCTATCATTTTTTTTCCTTTTTTACAGATATAAAAGTTATTTTTTTAATGACTAAAATATGTGTTACGTAAAAAAACATTTTTTATATAATAATTGTGAAGAATGAAAGTGGTGCATGAAAAATGGAAAGGTTACATAGTCAAAAGCTAACAGAAATAACCTCTGTCTAAGAAGACTGCGAAAATAAGGGACATGAAAGTGGTCAAACTGTAGCCATGCACACCCTTTTATTTGTTGTTGTCCGATGCAAACACAATAATTAATAATTACATTTGCTTCTTGTTGATTAAGATTGAAGTTGATGTGAGTTTTAGCATGCAGAGAATGGGCCTAAGAGATGTAGTGGTAGTGGTGAATAACATTGTATTGTTATTTTATTTTGACTAAAAAAACATCGTTATATTCAAAATTGAATTTAAAAGAAACAGGTTAAGAAGCATTCAATATGCTAATAGTATGTTTTAAATTAATTTCGTTTATAAATATTGATTATTTTCACATTTGTTGTTTAATAAAGGGTTAAATATGTTTTTTGTCCCTTAACTTTAAGTGAATTTTGGAATTAGTCCATTTTGAAACTTTGGACCAATTTAGTCCTTCATCTCTCGGAATATGTGGATTTAGTCCTTTTAATCAAATTTTGTTAGGTTTATTTGATGTTTCGTACGCATTTTAGGATTGTATTTGAGTTGTTTATACTGTTTGACACATTTTTTCTTCAATGTTAAGTCAAATACTATTGTGAAACGCGTTTGAAATGTCAAATAAACTTAACAAAAGTTGATTAAAAGGACTAAATCCACGTATTTCAAAAGATGGAGGACTAAATTGGTTCAAAGTTTCAAAATAGACTAATTCCAAAATTCACTGAAAGTTAAGGGACCAAAAACATATTTAACCCTTTAATAAATGATTTCTACTCTTTTCTTCCTTAATCTCTAACGATATTTATGTTGTGTTTAAGAAGAAAAAGGTAGCAGGTAGTTGAGGTTAAAATAAAACCTTATTCTGTGGTTCATGAAGGCAGAAGACCAAAAAGTTACAAAAGGGAAAGAAGGGTCCAAGCAGCACCTATTAGTCCCCAGTGTGAACTTGCAGATCACATTGAGGGGACGCGCTTCGTCGCCGGAAGAGAAAGAAGACGCTGAGAGGGGATCGAAGCTGGTAGGTGATCACTGCTGGCATGGGAGCCTCACCAATGCGAGGAGATCGTCGCTGCGAGGGGACCGCCGATGGCTGGGAACCGCCGTTCGAAGAGGACCGTCGTTGCCTGGGTAGCGATTCGTTGTCACGAGTTCACATAGAGAAAGAGAAAGAAGATGTCGACAATTTTATGAAATCTGTTTCAGAAAAAACAAAAAATAATAACGAAACGAATGTCGAGATCTGTTTCACAAATCTCTGAAATGGATTTCGTCATCAATTTTTTTAAAAAGTTAACGAAACGGATGTCGACATCCGTTTCAGGATTTCCTGAAACGGATTTTGACATCTGTTTCAAAATAACCAAAAAAGAATACAAAATGATGTTGACTTCTGCAACATATTTTCTGAAAGCATTATGGAAGAAACAGAGGGAAAACGAAACTTGTGCAAATGTTTGGGGGTGCAGTAGAGATAAAAAGAAACAAAAAATTAAAGCATTGTTGACCATAGTAAATACCATTTACTGCTCTTTCATCCTCATGACAAATAAAAATTATTAAGGTCAAAATGGTAAATTGTTGGGGGTACAGAAGAAGACTTGGGGGTGCAGTGAGAAGCTCCCTTTGAACTTCGGTAGTTACCAATTCTGACCTGAGGGTTATCCGAGGTCGATCCATAAATATTAGGTCGGATTCCGACATCTGTTGCTAGATGGTACCCAACCCATCAACCCTTTGTGCTAGCACAACTAAGGGTTGTCACCTCCGGCTTACAAACTCGGTTATGTTGTCATGCCCTTTTGCTTTTTTTATACGCGTCGCATGTCTGTTGGGTGATTTGCCACACCTAACAGCATTTCTTAGGTCCCAGCTAACCCATCCATGCGTCAACCATCAGGTATCTAAACTTTGATCATCAACGACTGCTATTTGAAATCTAGGTAACTGTTCCTCTTCCTCCTGGAAGTTACCAAGCTGGTTTATTAAAAAACTCCTCATTTTCTTACAAGAACGTTGCGCTACTATTGGCTTGCTCTTTTCTCGCGTTGCTTTAGCTTCTCTTTTTCTCCTCGATCATGAGTCATGTGTGCTCCATTTTCTTTCGTTCTTTTACTTGTGCCCTTTCTGTTGTCTTTGTTTATCTTGCCCTCGATACTTTTTTTCATTATATAGCTTTATCTGCTTCCTCCTGTTCGTGATTGGCTTTGTATCATTTTTCACTTGATTGCTGGTTTCTGGCATTGATTCACCTATGGGTCTAAGGGTTTTTGAAGACCTTTTGAATGAAACGCGGGTTTAGTTGTGATATTGCTTGATTGCTTTCTCATTAAGGATTTTGGGGGAAATGTTTGAATAGGGTTTTAATGTTCTTTAAAGAATCAGAGCATTTTATTAAGTGATTCATGCCATTGTTTTCCTTGGACTGGATATGAATGTGGTTTTGTGAACTAGTGTTTTGCAAAAGTTGAAGTGTTTCTTCCCTAGGTTTTTTTTTTCTTGTTTCAGATGTATTGACATTCTTGCGTTGAGTGCTAAAACTTCTTGGCCAGTAAATCGACTAGGATTTTGCTATTTCCATTCTCTTCCTCTTTACTGACTGACTAGTCTAATTGAGATGACCTCTTACGACCCTTAGTATCATTGGGCTCCCTTAAACCTGAAAAGGAAGACCATCAATTTGTGTACCGAGAAAAAGAATAAAAGTTTTTAGCGGTAGGCAAGCCTTGTGTAAAAATGATGAAAAAGACGCGGAAGTCAAGACGTGTGAGCTGGATGAGCCTATGTGTAGGGATGGTATTCTCCCTCCTTTGCAAACGTTCACCTTTATATATGCCACTCTATTTGAGCGACATGGTTTTGAATTCCCTTTAATGCGTTCGAGAAGGGATTAGTGACTTTGTTAAACATGGTCCCGACCCAACTTCACCCTAATAGTTAGGTCTTTATTCGTGCCTTTCATATTTTGTGTGATGGTTTAGGAATCCAACCTACTCTCACTATGTTTCTCTATTTTTTTGAACTAAAAAGTAGCTCGTCCCGACAGCTTTAGGCCTCCTTGAGTGGTGTTAGTGGTCGGGGTCTCTTTACCTTGTTCCAATCCTCTTACAAAGGCTTTTAAAGGTGCTTTCGTGAAAATCCTAGCACCCACCCATAATCCAACCTTGCTAGAGGGTTGTCCTTTGTATTGGACAAGGCACCCAACCCTATAGAGTGCTCGACTAATAGAAGATTTAATTCCTGCCGAGCAGAAAAGTTATCATGTTCTGAAAGATTTAGAGGTCATTTTTTACATTCGTAAGATCTTAGAGCTCGAGTATCGCGAAGTAGACTTAAATTTGTTCATTGGTATACAATTAATTAACCTTACTTTCTTTTTACATACTACTTTTATGTGACGCATTGGCCATTTTATTTCTTGATGGCAGAAAGTCAGATGGCCCTATCCCAAAAGGTGCTTCGTCGGATCAAGCAACAGGGTGTGAAGGTCGGGACGAGTTCTCGAGCTCGTAGCTCACCCTCGAAGGTGATCTTAGAGAGTGATCATGAGACCACACAAAGCGATCCAAGGTTAAAAAAGAGGAAAGTGGGACACAAAGGAGGTGATCATGTTGCCTCAGAATCCTCAGATTCTAATGACTGACCTCCTTCCACTAAAGTCATTAGGGTGGAAGATTATGCTGCTTTGAAGAGGAGTTTTTGGGATGAGGGATTTGCAGATTTGGTGCACGAGCGAACTAACAATTACTCGACTGCAAATGATCTAGTTCTTTTGAACCGTAGCTTGGTTTCAGTGCATGAAGGGCTATTGCGTTGTTTGCACCAAGCAGAGGCCCCCCTCACTTTTCCTTATAAGTCATTTAGAGTCGTTAGAGGAAAATGAGTTGAAAGCCATGGCAGACTTAGAGAAGGCTAACAAAGAAATTACTTAACTCCGATCTTAGTTGACTGAGTTTGCTAAGTTTCAACAAGCTTTAAAAGACAAAGAGATAGAATTACCAGCTTTAAAAGTCAAAGTGGAGGAGCTAGCCCCTAAGGTTCAAACTTACGAGGTTCAGGTGAGCGATCTATCGACCTGATGTCCCGTCCTGGAGGGCAAGAAGGAGGAGCTAACCGACCAACTTTGTTCTACCTTCAAGCAGGGATTTCAACTAGCTCTGGACCAGGTCAAGATACTTTGCCCTACTGTTGACATCTCTGAAGCGGACATTACTAAAAAAGTAGTGGATGGGTAGCTGATTGACATCATTGACTTATAGGATATGTTTGTGTTTTGCTTTATAACTTGTTTAATCCTTTGACAATAAATTCTGGAACATCTTTAAAATATTATGGATGAGATATATAGTAAATGATGCTTTGTTTAATCACATGCTTTCTCGATGAGAAAATACGCGCCTATCTTTAAGTCATGATGAAAAAAAGTCCAACCAAGACGATCAAATAAAAATCCAAATGAGAAAAAACCCTTCTACCAACATTTCCTCGCTTGGATTGGTGAGTCACATGCTTATATCACAAAACTTGTTGAGGAACTATTTCAACTTCTTCCTCTGCATTGCTTCCTCAATCTTGATGTGTACTACTGCCCGACCTCTTACTTCTGCCAATATTGTCATGAGGGATTTGATCAATGACTTGTTGAAGAGGTTTTGCATGCAGTCCCTTGACAAAAACCCCTATACCAGCATTTCCTCGCTTGGATTGGTGAGTCACATGCTTAAATCACAAAACCTGTTGAGGACATATTTCAGGGATTCCTCTGGCTGTTACTTTATATCAAACATGTATGTTGTCTGTAGTTGTTTATGACGATTAATAACAAATCATTCTAAGAAGATCTACAAGAAAATTACAAATGAGTTCACTAACGCACTGGGAATTTTACTGAACCATTTCAACACCATGCCCAACAACGTCCCTATAAACATCTTGCAGCGAATGACATCACTTCCTCCAAAAATTAACATTTGCTCCCAAAAGGCTTTAAGGTGAGCCTTTGGATCACCCTCTTTGTTAACATTTACCTCTTCCATGATTACCCTGGCCAAGGGGTGCCCCTCTTCTTGGTCTAGGTTTCTTCTCACAACAGTGTGGACATGGAAATTATCATGGTCTCTCATCCAAGTGTAGGGTCTGTCCAGGTCGTCGGGCCCGTCTGTGTCTTAGTGCTCGTATGGTTCGTCAGGCCCGTCTGTGTAGTTGGGATTGTCCGATCTTCGGTTCCCTCCGGGTCATCAAGCCTGTCTCGGTCGTCAGGCATGTCCGTGTTGTCGGGCCCATCTGGGTTTTCATGACTGTCCTGGTTGTAGGGCTCGTTCGGGTCATCGGGCTCATCCAGGTCGTTGAGCCCATTCAGGTCATTGGGCCTATCTAGATCATCGGGCATGTCCGCATCTATAGGCCAATTCAGGTGGTTGGGCCTATCTGAATCATCAAGCTCGTCCGGATCGTTTGATCCGTCCAAGTCGTCGGTTCCGTCCGGGTCTTCGAGCTAGTCCGGGTCATTGGGCCCGTCCTTGTTGTCCGTCCTCCCTGTTTTGTAGGGCCCATCTGGGTCGTCGGGTCCGTCCTTGTCGTTGGGCCCATTAGTGTCATCGAGCCTGTTCGAGTCGTTTGGCCTACCTAGATCATCAGGCTCGTTTGGGTCGTCAGACACGTTCGGGTTGTCGGGCCTTTCCAAGTGGTTGTGCCCGTCTGTGTCTTAGTGCTCGTTCATCTCGTCGGGCCCGTCCGTGTCATTGGGCCCGTCCGGTCGTTGGTTCCTTCCTGGTCGCAGAGCCCGTCTCGGTCGTCGAGCCTGGCCATTTTGTCTGACCCATCCGAGTCATCATGACCGTCATGGTTGAAGGGCTCATTCGGGTCGTCAGTCCTGTACAGGTCGTCGAGCCTGTTTGTGTCCAAGCGCTCGATCGGGTCGTCGGGCCAGTCCGTGTCATTGGGTCTGTCCGGTCATCGATTCCCTCCAAGTCGTCGAGCCCATCTCGGTCGTTGGGTTTGTCCGTGTTGTAGGTCATATCCGCGTCGTCAGCACCATCCTAGTTGTAGGGCCCATTCGTGTCGTCGGGCTCATCCGGGTCTCCAGGCCCATTCGGGTTGTCGGCCACATCCCTGTTGTCCGTCTTTTCTGTTTTTTAGGGCCTATTCGGGTCGTAGCGTCCGTCCGTGTCGTTGGGCCCATCTAGGTCATCGAGCATGTTCGAGTCGTTTCGCCTAACTAGATCATGGAGCACATCCAGGTCGTCAGGCCTGTGTGTGTTATAGGGTCGTCAGGCCCGTGTGTGTTGTAGGGTCGCCCGGGTCGTAGGGCGCGTCCTGGTCGTCGACCTCGTTTGGGTCATCGGGCTGTCTGGTCGTTAGTTCAGTACGGGTCATCGAGCCTGTCTGAATTGTCAAGTCTATCCGGGTCGTCGGGTCTGTCCCTGTTGTCCGTGTTTTCTATTTTGTAGGGCCAATTCGGGTCGTCGGGTCCGTCCGTGTCGTTGGGCCCATCAGGTTCATCGACCTTGTTCGAGTCGTTTCGCCTACCTAGATCATCGAGCATGTCCGGGTCGTCAGGGTCGTACAGGTCGTCGGGCCTGTCCAAGTCATCCTACCCATTTGTGTCTTAGCTCTTTTTCGGTTCGTCGGGCCCGTCCATGTCGTTTGGCCCGTCCGGTCGTTGGTTCCTTCCTAGTCGTCAAGCCTGTCTCGGTCGTCGAGCCTGTTTGTTTTGTCGGCCCATCCATGTCGTAATGATCGTCCTTGTTGAAGCGCCCGTTCAGGTTGTCGGGTCATCCGGGTCGTCGTGCCCATTGTGGTCGTTGGGCCTATATAGATCATCGAGTCATACGGATCGTTGGGCCCATCCGGGTCGTCGAGCTCGTCTGTGTCGTAAGACCCATCTGGATCGTAAGGCCCGTCTGGGTCGTCGGGCCGTCCGGTCGTCAATTCTGTCTGGTTCATCGGGTCCGTCCCTATTGTTCGTGCTGTATGTTTTGTACGGCCCATCCGGGTCGTCCAGGCCCTATTGTTCGTGTTGTCTAGTACGTCTCGGTCGTCGGGCCTGTCCAGGTCTATGGGCCAATTTGGGTCGTTTGGCCTATCTGGATCATCAGGCCCGCTTGGAACGTGGGGCTTGTCCAGGTCGTCGCGCCCGTTTGTGTTGTAGGGTCGTCCAGGTCGTAGGGCTAGTCCTGGTCGTCGACCTCGTCTGTGTCATCGGGTCGTCCGGTCGTCAGTTCAGTCCGGGTTGTCAAACCTATCTGAATCGTCAAGCTCGTTTAGGTCGTTGAGCTCGTCTGTTTCGTAAGACCCGTTTGGATCGTAAGGCTCGTTCGGCTCGTCGGGCCTGTCTAAGTCGTTGGGTTGTTTGGTCGTGAGTTCTATCTAGGTCGTCGGGCCCATCCCTGTTGTCCGTCCTATCTGGTTTGTAGGGCCCATTCTGGTCGTCATGTCCGTACGTGTCGTCTAGCAAGTCTTGGTCATCGGGTCGTCCGGCTTATCAGATCTGTCTATTTTGTAGGGCCCATTTAGGTCGTCGGGTTCGTCCGTGTCGTCGGGCCTTTCCCGGTCTATGGGCCAATTTGGGTTGTTGGGCTTATCTGGATCATCAGGCCGTCGCGCCCATATGTGTTGTAGGGTCGTCTTGGTCGTCGACCTCGTCTAGGTCATCGGGCCGTCCAATTGTCAGTTCCGTCCGGGTCATCGAGCCTGTCCGATTCGTCAAGCCTGTCTGTGTCGTCGGGCCCGTCCCTGTTGTTCGTCCTGTCTATTTTGTAGGCCATCTCAGTCCTCGGGTACGTCCGTGTAGTCGGGCCCGTCCAGGTCATCGAGCTAGTTCGGGTTGTTGGGCCTAGCTGGATCATTGGTTCCCTCCGGGTCGTCGAGGTCGTCTCGGTCGTCGGGCCTATACAAGTCATCGGGCCCGTTTGTGTCTTAGCGCTCGTCCGTGTCGTCGGGCCTGTCCGTGTCGTTGGGCCTGTCCGGTCATTGATTCCCTCCGAGTCATCCAGCCCGTCTCAATCGTCGGGTCCATCCGGGTCGTTAGCAGCATCCTAGTTGTAGGGCCCGTTCGGGTCGTCGGGCTCATCCGGGTCGTCGGGTCCATTCGGGTCATTGAGCCTATATGGATCATCGGGCCCGTCTAGATCGTTGGGCACGTCCAGGTCGTCGGGCCCGTCTGTGTCCTAAGGCTCCTTCATTTCGTAGGTTTCGTCTGTGTCGTCGGGCCCGTCCGGGTCTTCGTCTTGTTCAGTCGTAAGGCCCGTCTGGTTCGTTCGGTCGTCGGTTCCGTCTGGGTCGTTGGCCCTGTTCGGGTCTTCGAGCGTCGGACCCACCCATATTGTCCGTCCTTTCTGTTTTGTAGTGCCCATCCAGGTCGTCGGGTCCATCCGTGTCATTGGGCCCATCCCGGTCATAGGGCCCGTTCGTGTTGTTAGGCCTAGTTGGATCATTGGGCCCGTCCGGGTCGTCAGACCCGTCCGGGTCGTCGAGCCTGTATAGGTCGTCGGTCTCATTTGTGTCTTAGCGCTCGTCCGGGTCGTCGGGCTTGTCCGGGTCGTCGGGCCTGTCCGTGTCGTTGGGTCTGTCTGGTCATCGGTTCCCTCCAGATCATCGAGCCCTTCTCGGTCGTCGGGCATGTCCGTGTTGTCGGGCCTATACAAGTCATCAGGACCATCCTGGTTGTAGGGCCTATTCGGGTCGTTGGGTCTATCTGGATCATCGGGCCCGTCTATGTCATCAGGCTCCTCCTGGTCGTCGTTCCCTTCCGTGTCTTCAGGCCCGTCTGTGTCGACTGGCCCGTCCCTGTCGTCAGGCCCATCCGGGTTGTCGAGCTCGTTTGTATCGTCGGGCTCGTCCGTGTCGTCAGGCCTATCCGGGTCGTCAGGCCTGTCAGGGTCGTTGGGCCTGTTAGGGTTGTCGAGTCCTTCTGGGTCGTTGGGCCCATCCGGGTCGTCAGGCTCGTTCTGGTTGTAGGGCTCGTCCGGGTCGTTGGGATCATCTGGGTCGCCGAGCCCGTCCCGGTCGTCGGGCACATTTGGGTCGTCGGGCGTGTACCTGTCGTCTTCTGCATGCTTCTGTATCGCTTCATTTGCAAAATATATGATCGTTGCATTACTTATTACTTTTCAACTTTTGACCATTATTGGTGCAACTGTTTTGATTTGGTATTTATATCAAGATCAATATTTTGTACTGTTGTTGTCTTCTCAACCCCTCTCTACACCTATAAATAAGTCTCTTATGCTTCTTTCTAAGACATACCTTGAGACTCTTATTTCTTCTCCCCTCTTCTTTCCTTCTCTCTCATTTATTAATCTATGATTTTATGTTCTCTATATTTAAGATCCTAGGATTTATAGAGTTTATCTTGCTAGATTTTGAGATCCTCGAGATGTTCCTGTTGTACCTTGGGGATTTGTGCATATAGAGCGGATAAATCTTTAAGGGTAGTGATTTTGTTTTTGAATTTTTTTTTTAGAAACTATATACATTCATAAAACCACTACTACCATGTGTCTAGTTTTTGTTTCCTGATGAGTAATAAAAGGGAATAAGGAAATTGGGCATTTAGTAAGAAAATGCCTCTACACATTCTCATTTTTAAATCAGAAACATTCTCTCTTCATGAAATGGATTCTCCTTTCTCCATGTAAGATCTTTTCACCTTCGTTTTTTTTCTTGTGAGTTGCACATTGCCTCTGTGCTTTAGGCCAAGGAGAATGATTCAACTTCGGCACACGATAGGGACAAACAGACTGCCCACACTGAGAGCCATCCAGAACAATGTCGACGGGCTCTCGCTTTCCCTTGGCGACGCCGTTTTTTTTTTCACACCACTGCACTTTGACATGGCTTAAGAAAAGTTGCCCTCATGTACCAAATAAGAAGAAAGATAAACAATGATGGGTTATATACACCTAGAGTTGATATGAGGAATGAGAGTTGGTGGTGGCGTGAAAAAAAAAGAAGAAGAGAAAAAGTAGAGGAGAAGATTATGGGAGAAAGATGGAGTGGGTTTTAATGCTTGGAGATAGGCTTCGGAAATAATGATTTTGCATGAAGAAATGGTGGTGGGCCATGGATGTGCATTTTACGAAAGTGACATATTCAAAATTGAAAGCAAATGTAGCTATGGTGCAAGGTTAAGATCAAAGTGGGCTTTTGGAATTCTAACCTCTCTCTGAGAGCTACCACTAGTGCAAATTTGACATTTTACTTCACCTTATAGGCCTCGGTTATAGTGGAACCGAAGCCTATAAGGAGGCGATGGCATTTTTGCAATTTCGTCCAACTATATTGCCTCGGGTCAACTAAAAACCGGTGCAGTAAGGAGTTTTAGGCCTCGGTTACAAAAGAACCGAAGCCTATAAGGCAACCCGCTAACCCTAATTTCAAAAATGCCACCAACATCAGTATTATTGGTCCCGTATTATAATGGACCGAGGTAATAAAGGGCTTTAGGCCTCGGTTATTAATTGAACCGAGGCCATAAAGCATATTATAATTCCCAATTTGCGAACCCTATTCATCGTCTCTCTGCACCAACCTCCAATTTCTGGTTTCCGACGATTTGGGGATGGGTATTTGGAGATAAAAGATAGGTCGAAGGACGTGATAATAAGTGGGGGAGAGAATGTGAGCAGCGTGGAGGTAGAGGCCGTGATGTATGCGCACTTGGCGGTGAGAGAGGCGGCGGTGGTGGGGCGGTCGGACGAGTTCTGGGGGGAGACGTCGTGCGCGTTTGTGGAGCTGAAGGAGCGGTTGGAGCGGCGGCCGACAGAAGAGGACGTAGTGGAGTTTTGCAGAGAAAGGATGGCGCACTTCATGGTGCCGAAGACGGTGGTGTTCAAGGAGGTGCTGCCGAAGATGCTGACGGGGAAGATTCTGAAGCACGTGCTGAGGAAGGAGGCTCAGGGTATGGGGTCCTTGGCTACACGGAGTCGCCAGGATTCGGTCGATTGAGTGGTACGAGGTGGGGAGAGACCGGTGGGTGGGGTTTGTTGGCGGGGGAGGGAGGGAGTTCTGGGTGGTGGGAGGGTACGACGCGTCGCTCCTTTGGCCAAAGCATTCCCAAAATAGTTCTGAAGGAGAGGTGGATTCAATCTACTTCGAAAATCAACACTGAATCGAACAAAAGTTGGGTGGTTCTCACCAGATTCACGAGCCTTTGCTGCACATCGCCATATATGAGTAACAACAGCAAAGCACTTCTCTTTCTTTGCTCGATTTGTGGTACAGGCTTCCACTCTGTTGCACCGTGCATTGAACCTCTTGCAGCGTTAAGGGTTTTGTTGAACTTGGTTGAGGGTCTCCATGAATCTGCTGCAATCCCATTTCAGAAGAAAGGTTTGAGGGTCTCCAAGAACGCGTGCAGCGCTGCGTAGAACAGGCCTCGGTTCAGGCGTGACCCGAGGCAAAAAAACGCTTTACAATTTCGGTCCACACCCGAAGCCAAAAGTCATCCCTTTTGGCCTCGCCCCAATATGCCTCGGTTCTGGAACCGGGGCAGAATATAAAAAACAACTGGGACCAAAAGCTCTTACTGTACTAGTGTACGATGGATGATGCAGTGGTGTCATAAGGTATTTATCTGTATAGCAATCTTGAATATTTAAGATTGTGGAGGTTAGATAATTTTGCTCAGTTATTTATTTAAAGGTTTCAAAGAAAAAGCTTAAATAGTTATTTGGTCCTAGTTTTGGTCCACTTTTTTCAATTTGGTCCTAGTTTAAGATTTGTTTTCAATGTGGTCCTAAATTTTGTATGAAGTCAAAATTTCCATTGATTGGATGAAGTCAAAATGAAATTTTGCGAATCCTCTAACAAAACCCTAGGAAGAAATATGATTATAGAAACATCGAGGGGAATGAGACTTAAGCCACTTGAAACAAATAAGTGATGGTAACCCAACCTTTGTGATTGGAGATCCCATGAATAAGGTTCATATGGGTAAGAACAAGTCACTTGTTAGTTCTGATAGCACTAAATTGATTTTAATCAATTATATTCATTCCTATGATGTGTGTGAAAGTGCTAGAGAATGCATTATTGAGAGTTTAAACTTTGTAAATTAAAATTCTACGCGGTGTAAGAATTTTAGTTTAAACAAAGTTTTTAATGATTTTTATATCCCTTACGGGTGGTGTATGATTTGCAGTATACACTTGATGAAATCACCTATATGAGTGTCAAGTGGGGCCGCTTGTATGAGATCTTGGCATGATCTCTAGAGCACTCATGAATATCGAACACACGCATGGCCTAGTAAGCGTAACACAGCGATAATAATAAGGATTCTGAGGGTGGGGATGTTTTGTGATTGATAAACCGCTAACACACATCAAGTGTTTTTGGTTCATATAGTTTGCTATACCAACTACATTGTGTGTTAAGTTTCTTAATCTAAGACGGATTCATATAGCTTGTTATACCAGCTTTGATGCATTACATCTTATACGAAACCGAGGATTTTCCTTTTCTTCTATTTCTCATATTTTGCAATATGTGGGGGATTATTGTAAAATTGGTGGTTTAATATATTGCAAAATATATGACCGTTGCATTGCTCATTACTTTTCAGTTTTTGACCATTCTTGGAGCAACTGTTTTGATTTGGTATTTATATCAACATCAATATTTTTGAACGTTGTTGTCTTCTCAACCCCTCTTTCCACCTATAAATATGTCTTTTATGCCTCTTCCTAAGACACACCTTCAAACTTTTGTTTCTTCTCCTCTCTTCTTTCCTTCTCTTTTATTATTTTATGATTTTATGTTTTCTTCATTTGAGATCATAGGGTTTATAGAGTTTATCTTGCTAGATTCTGAGATCCTCGCGATATCCGAGATGTTCTTGTTGTACTTTGGGGAATTTGCGCATATACAGCGGATAAATCCTTAAGGGTAGTGATTTTTCACACCTCAATAAATTCTTCTAATTTATGTTTTATGCAGATGATCCAACAGATAAGTCAACATTGAGTTCCTTCTTTAAAGAACCGAGCCAAGCTACTTGACATGCAACTTTAGAGGCTCCTATTCTGCTTCACATGATGAAAGCGCTACAACTGGTTTTTTTGTTGAGCTCCACGAGATTGGTGCTCTTTCATAGAAAAATATGTACCCTATAGTGTTCTTTTGTCATCTTTGTCACCACACCGGTCTAAATCAGAGTATCAAGTCATTCCAACAACATCTGTAGACTTTCTCATGGGAAACAGAGTACCAAACATTGTTGTGCTTTGTAGGTACCTTCCTTTTTGCAACACTCATGTGAGATTGTCTCTTACATAAATTTGCTAATGAGACTAACACCAAAATTCAGGTCTGGTCTTGTGCTACACGAGTATCTCAAGCTTCCCACAATCTTGCGATAGAGGGTAGGATCAACAGGCTCTTCATTTGTCTCTTTCTGCAATCTCAAATCCACTTTAACTGGTGTGGCAACATTATTGTTGTGATACATTTCAAATCGGGACAATAGATCCTATGCATATTTTGTTTGATGCATTATGGTGCCATGTTCTGTATGAGTGAATTCAATGCCTAAGAAGTAATTGAGTTCTTCAAGATCACTCATTTCAAACTCACTTGACATTTGATATTTGAATTGAGTTATCAACTCTGCACTGCTTCCTGTGACAAGCAGCAGAGCATCTACGTATAAACACACAATTAACTTCTCTAGCCTCAGGTTGTTGTAAACATGCTTAACATATAATACACCATGTTCATTCACACACTTTTCAAAGCCTATTTGACTTAGAAAACCAATCCTTTGATTCTAAGCTCTTGAAGCTTACTTAAGGCCATACAAAGCCTCTTTTAACTTGTACACATTGTGTTCTTGACCTCTGTTCACAAAATCATGGCTACTTCACATACACATCCTCCTCTAGAGGACCATTCGAGAAAGTCGATTTTACATCTAATTAGTGCATAGACAAATTTTTGCATGTTGCAAGTGACACCCAATGCGAACTGTCTCAATCCTTGCTACTGGAGCATAAATTTCACTGTAATCAACTCTAGTTTTTTGTAGATATCCCTTTGCCACAAGTTTGGATTTGTGCCTCACAATTTCTCCTCTTGGATTTAATTTTACTTGGTAAATCCACTTCAATGTTATTAGTTTCTTATTCAAGGGAAGATCTACCAATTCCCAAGTGTGATTCCTTTTTATTGAGAAGGTCTCCTCGGGCTTGGTTTGGAAAATTCAGTAGTGTTGTTCAACAATTTGGCATGTCTCGCGGTGAAGTGGATCATTCAGTTTTTTATCGTCACTCCAGTGTTGGATTTATCTACTTAATAGTATATGTTGATGACATTGTTCTCATAGGAAGTGACAACCTTGGCATCTCCCTCTTAAAGCAACATCTTTGTCGTCATTTTAAGACCAAAGATCTTGGAAAACTCAGGTATTTCTTGGGTATTGAAGTAGCACAATCCAATAGTGGTATTGTCATATCTCAGAGGAAATATGCATTGGATATTCTGGAGGAAACTGGGTTAATGAATT
>Ga0209589_1004572_pt1 | contig 23820 bp, 10 predicted proteins | sample CowpeawhiteBW_FD_187525 | JGI IMG/M metagenome (GOLD analysis project Ga0209589, IMG submission 187525) | Root nodule microbial communities of legume samples collected from California USA - Cow pea white BW (SPAdes) (version 2) | ecosystem: Host-associated > Plants > Roots > Nodule | place: USA...
AAAAATATATAATATATATATATATATATATATATATATATATATATATATTTGTATTAAAAGATGATTTTTTTTGTTGCTGTTGGGCTTTTTTTTTTTCTCATGAAGGAAAGGGACCTGTTCTTTTTAGAGAAACTTTTTGTGTGCATGTAATCTACACAAAAAGGAGTGTACCCAAAAAATGTTTAGATATATAAAAGATGTGGACCAAATAATTTTTAGATCTATATTTTGAATAATGAAGGAGAAAGAATTTATGTGAGGTCCACTTTAGGAAGTATATAGACCAAAGAACACATCCTTTTTTTTTTCTTTCTTTTTCTCATTAGAGTCCATGAATTTTGGTCGAACTGAATCCACAAGCAAAGAATCTCTCCTTTATTTACATAAAAAGTTTGGCTTAAATTCTGCAACGTGTAGAACTGCTTTTTATTTGTGTTTTTGATTTTCACTAACAGTAACTGTAAAAATTGAAAATGATTGAATTGTATAATATTATTAGCCCGCAAAAGTTTCTTTCTACGGTCAGAACAGAAAGTGTTTTAAAGTTGCCGGCTTCAATGATAACCACTAGAGTTAATCAATCATTAATTAACCTTATAATTTACAAAGTAGTTTTTTTCGTTTTTCAAAGATTCGTACGATGACAAGGCAAAAGTAACTCTCTGCCACCTTTTCTCCAAATAAATAAATAAAATTTAAACCACTCTTTTAACTCTTTTAACACCAACTACTTTTGATTATTTCACGCATTTAGAAAAATATCAGTGATAATAAATTTGTAAGTTGCCATGATTTTTTTTCTTCTATTTATTGGGAGAGGGGCGTTGGAACAAGGAAGTTTGTTAAAGTTTTTGATTATTAAACTTGACCAAATTAAGAAAAGATGATAATTTTAAAAAAAAAGTGTAGTTGTGCATGAGTCATTAAGGATATATATACATCAACGTTAATCAGTACAGTTCATGCACGATTGAACTGCGTCCAAATCTAAAACAGTTTAATTAGTTGATACGATAGAAGAAGATGTTTAGCAGAAAACAATATTTGAGAAAACTGCACGAGACAGACAGAAACAATGGAGCATGTGACAGAATCAGAACATATATATCTTGTTTGTGTGAGATGCATAGATTCATTGGAGAGAAGACATAAAATCTGAAAAGGGTCATGTGGCACACGATGACAGGGCCGAATGGAACACGTACATTGAGATAAATGTTCGGCCACCGTAACTGAACTGATTGAAACGTTTAAACAGGGAAAAGAGGAATTAAAGAAGAAAAGGTAGGAAGAGTGAGATATGATTGAATTAAAGTATGAGCTAAGCGAGGTCCACCACAAAGTTTATGCATGACACATGGTACAGGTCCAGTCACTCATAAATCAAAACACCCAAAACCAAATCACACATCATGTAAATCTATATACATATATATCTACAACAACATTATGAGGCAATCATTGGCTAATACATGAGGTTACAGCCACCTGATAGAACGAAAATTCAAAACCAATCATAATTTTCTTAATGTTTAGTTAGAAACACATACAAGATGTATATGTTTCAGTAGCGTGAAAGAATATGTAGAAAGTTTCAAAATAAGTTATATTTAAAATATATAAGATATAAGTGGGTGTAATTTTTATTTTATATACAAGTTAGTTTTGTAAAATTAAGTTAAACTTAAAATTTACTTCTTACTGATTTTTATGACCGAGAGAAACTTGGTTTAGGAGACTTTGGGTTGCAGTAAAAAATGAGGTGAGATGGGTGGTGGAGATGATTTGATTGGGTTAGGAGGAATAAAAGGAAGATAAAGAAAGAGAAGAAGGTAGGGTTTGATGGTTGACAAATATTGTAATGGGGTTTGAGGGTCTTTAAAGATACCCAACAAGTGGTGTATTGCATCACACCCTTATCGATCTATGCATTCGGGAATAGGGCAACCAAGTATTGTGCATGGCAATTATATCTTTCAACACAATCATGGGCTACTTTTAGTGCAACACCTTCCCTCACTTATTTGCGTAAAGCCTTCAAATGCTTATCTTCAGACGCATACTCATCAACATCCTTTCGTGCGTTATCTCTCTCTCTCTCTCTCACTCTTTCTCTCTCACACACACACACACACTCTTTGGCCCATTCTTTTCGTTTCACGTTTACTTAGTGCATTTTTCTCTTCCTATACGTACCGTTTCCCTTTAATTGCGTTGTGTTTATCCCCCACTCTCCAAATTGCCAAACTTCAATTAATCATTTGAAACAAATCCTTCGTAGTTTTCTTCCCCAGATCAGAACGCGACACTTGATTAAAAGCATACACCAATTAACGACACATACTCAAAAAGGTTTAAGCTTTTCCTATGGAGAAACTGACACAAAGTTGAAAAAAAGAAAATACAAATCACAACTTTGCTACCATCTGTGGAATAAAGTAATTGTTGAACAGTAAACAAAGGTGGGTAAAAGGCACATAAGGGTTTAAGGGTGATTTTGCAAGTAAAAGTCTACATTAGAAGGAAATTTGGCGTTCGAAATGGTGATTTATTGGAGGGGGTAGAGAGATGCATAGTTAAAAATGGTGATTTTGTTTTGACTTGTTACTACACAAAGAATTATGCTGGTTTCTAGTAGTTTGTGATCCTAAGATTTGGTCTCAGGCTTCTCACAGAATTAGGTGCTTTATTGTACCATGGACGCATTAATATTTTTGGTGTGTGCTAGATTTGGCTTCTCAATATACATTTTTACTTCTAAAATTATGGATAAAATAATATAAGTGAGGTCTTAATTACCAAAGGAAAATGTTTTTTGACACCATTTCTACCAATTAATAACCCACTTTTAGGAGTATTTTGTTCATTAAAAATAATGAATGAAAAGTGTGTGTATAAAATTATAAAAAATTCTAATTAATGATCAATTTTAATAACAAAGAAAATGTTTAGAGACCAATTTTTTAATTAGAGATCAATTTAGAGATTAATTTCTTAATTATAGATCAATTTAGAGATCAATTTTGTGGTAGTTAAAATTTTGATAGCTAATATTAGTGACCAATTTAGATATCAATTCATAATAGAAACTATTTTATTTATCAATTTAAAAATTTATAATTTTTTATTTATAATAAAAACTATTTTAGTTACTAGTAATTTTTAATTTATAAATTCATATCTAAGTTAGTCTTGACTAATTATTTTTAGTCATTAAAATTAATTATTATTCAAAAAATTTCTTATATAGTATATTCTCTTAATCATTTATTTTGATTATAGTTTTTTTTTTCAATGTTGTTGCTTTTTAGGTAGTGGCGAGTATCGTTTTTGATAAGGTTTGGTGTGGTGAAGAAATTTTCCTATTTTATCAGAAAAAAAAGAGTATTATGTGATTGTACAATATCACTTATTTATAAATTTAATTAATCCATGACACTTAATTAAATATTATTAATTATTTAATATTTTGAAACATGGATATTATTTAAAAATTGAATATGTATAATTTTAGTACTTTATAATCTTGAGATCGAATATCTTACGCTACAAGGTTGTCCTTGTCACTATAACATGATTTCCTCTGCCTATGAAGAAAAAAGGTATGGTCTTTAATTGTGAGACGGCCAGTGTCTACCTTGCAAGAGAGGTTACCACCAAACATGGGGTGGTGGGGCATTATAAATCACCCAGTTTTCTATCATTTCATTCAAAATATCAGATTCTCTACGAAAATTCAACATTTTTTTGTTTTTTTGTTTAAAAAAAGTGCAACAATGATATTTCCCATGCCATGCACATGCACTTCATTAACCTAAGATCCGTACACTTCCTCAAACCTTCAACTCAACTCAAGTCACTTTCCCAACTAGTTACTATTTCAGTGAGAACAAGTAGTTAGTTAACCGGTAACACCAGACAACAGTGAAAAAAAAAAGACGCAAAATGTTTTTATCTCCTTAAAAGAATGCAAAAGAAGAAGGTTCAACCCAAACAAAGAGAAACGTAATACAATATTATAAAATATAGTCAGTGACATACTCTAGACCCAATAAATTAATAAAAGAATTTGCGACATAGCAAAAAAGAAAAAAAACGAATTATAACCAGAAAAATTATAATCCAACTCTTATGTTGTTTCAAATTTTGTTAGATAATTATTAAGAGAGAAAACAAATTAGAAAAGTTACACCTTTACTATAAGTTATCATTTTCGACGCATTGAATAACTAAAAAACATCAATCCTTATAAATGAAAAAAAAAAACAACGTTAAAAGGAGAATTTTGTTTTATTGAAAGTAATTTGTGAAGATTTTAAAATGAAAATGAATTAATAATAAAACTAATTAAATTTTCGATGGAAAAATTATTATCTACAAAACTGATAGATATTCTAGACTAAAAACATTAAACTGACTTATAAATGAAAGAAAATAGATATGGGTGTTTTTCCTTGGCCTTATTAACTTTTACGATTCATCATGGCACTTTTTGTTTTCTGTTTGACTTTGTCCTATGTATCGTAGGTTAATATACTTCGAGAACGGTCCTAAGTAAATTTTAATTAATTAAGAGTCAATAGAGCTATGGCGTTCTAATCCGAACTTTTTTTGCAATGTTCTAAATATTGGAATTGCTTTATTTCAACACTTTCCTTTTAAGATGGAATCGACCGAGCCTGATTAGATTAGTATCCTATAATCATGCATAATGTCTGGCATTTTTGTCCTTAACTAGGAACAATGCTGTCATCAAGATATACAATGTTTTTTTTAAAATAAACTTTTACGACACTTATCTGCCCCCTACCATGACACATGAAAAGAAAAGAGAACCCACTTCTCCATCGCTTTAATACAACTTATGATAAACATTTAATTAATCGCGATATCTGACAATTACCAAAGCAATAATTTGACACAGTTAGGAGATAACGATTGACGAAGATATTGCAAAGTCACATATAGAGACGAAGAGCTACTAAAATAATTAATTTTCATTACTGGAACATTAAACATTTAATTACGTATACATGGGAAAAGAGAATTGAAATGAGTTTGACTGATACACTACGTTACACGTAGTGGTGGTACAATATATATTATATATAAGAGTGGCTAAAGAGCTAATTAAGCTTCTTCTTTTTTTTCTTTTCTTACATGAGTGCCCAACAGTTACAGCTACCAGAACAGGCAAATTTAAACCACACCTTTACATAAATCAAACCAAACACTTATACCAAAGGCTACGTACTATTCTTGCATTGTAGATATGAGTGATCTTAGATGTGACCTCACTCGGTAAAGTAATTGAAAGTTTGGGTTATTTTCTCTTTTAAACTTTTTTTTTTTTTTTTGGGGTCATTCCCTTGTTTCATATAACTTCAATGGTGAAATCAGACTTTGCCAACAGCACCAAGACCAGCACCTGCATGGTTGGGTTCCATTGTTCCCATCTTCACAGCTCCAATTATGTGCCCATTCGCTTCTTGAACCTTCACCGGCTCATCTAGTGCCACTGGGGTGGCGTTTCTGTACATCAAATACATCACCATCTGAATTATCCCGAACAGAAACCCGAGTGTGTTTGGGAGCTGCATCGTCACAAAAATGCAAACATTGATGTCTTTATCCAAAAAGAAGAGAAAGAATCAAATAAAATTGCACTGTCCTACACATAAAAGGTTTATCTGATTAAACAATGATGCACTTTGGAATGTGGGGTGTCCATGTTGCACTTGGATTTATTCATGGGAGCTCCAAGTTAATGGAGCACGCAAACATGTAATTTTTTGTACTATTATTGATTCGACATTATCACCTTTAAAGCAAAACGAAAAACTAAAGGGGCTTGCCCAAAAAGGGAATTAATGGACAAAGTTAGCAAGACACGTAGACACCTTTGTATCAATAATAATGCAGCAATAGTTCAAAAACATGAATATATATCCTCGTAGTCGTACGTAGGAGTATTAATTAATTACAGCATTGAACTTACAGCAACGTAATAATCCCTGAGAAGAAGACCGTAGAAGAACCACATAACAGCATTGATGGTCAAAAACATGGACAAGGTAAATGGCATGTATTCCACGCTCCTTGTCTTAATCACTCGCTTCTGCATGATTGATCATAACACTTGAATTAATGGTTGCTCATGTGTATTACTTTTGAAAAGATTGAAATTTTGTAAAAACAAAACATTGATTAGGTTTCATTAAAGGCTCACAATGATGAAGAGAGGTGCAGCAAAGACACTGATGTTGAAAACAAGGCAAATCCATCCTATGATGGCAAGACGCTTTGCTCCCTTCGACAGGTAGAGAGTTGACAGAAGCATGGCTCCGAACCCAAACACATTCAGCAACAGAAGAAGCTTGATGGTCGTAAGCTAAAAATAAATCAGAACATTTAATTTTAGTTCAAAGTTTATATATAAAGAAAATAAATTAAGAAAAAACTATATATCTATATATAAGATAAATACCCTAGGCTTCCTTGGAGCGTAAATTAAGAAGATTGTAAGGTAAATTGATTCCACAACAATTCCAAAAGTGTTAATGGTGATGAGGAGAAGAGCAGATTCTCTTTTGACGAATGCATAGTAAATCCAAAGCATTGCACTGAACAGTGCAACAACGTAAGGAAGTGACTGAAACTCTTCAGTGGATTTCTTCTTGTAGATTTGGTAAAAGGTTGGCCTGCAAGTTAAGTTGATGAAATTAAAATTACTTCACAGCATGACTAAAGATTAATCACAAAGATTACACATGCCAAAAGAGAAAAATAAAACAGGATCCACTTACAATGGAGCAAGAAACACTCCAAAGGAGATGATGTTGCCTATAAAAACAAACCGATTAACAAAACAGGCATTAGTACGATGAAAAACTGGCATAGATATCAAAACAACAACTTTTGTTCAGCTCATCCCACGAACACATTTGCATGTTCCTAACTGCACTAAATACGCATGCAATAATATAAAGTGAGAGAGAAAGGGATGTAGTGTATATACCCAGAAGACCGAACACAAAAGCCCAAGATTCGCGATGCATGGCCATGTGTATTGAAATGAATCTAACAGAGGTTTTGGAATAGTTGTCTCTCTAGAATTGTGTGGGGTTGAAAGTAAAAGTTTTGGTTCTCTCTGTGTATTTGTGTGTATGAAGATTTAGGGTGGGTATTTATAGAAAGCAAAAGCAAGAGGAGGTGGTCAACTTGCAGAGAGGGAATGCAAAACATGAATTTAGCTTTAACATACTTTCCAGTTGCTCCTCCCAAACACCGTATTTGCTTTAGCACTATCCAAACACCTTTCTTACCTTATTGCACTCTCTTAACCTCTTTTGTTTAAAAACCTCCCACACATGAACCCTCACACGAGGTAAATCATGTAACACAGTACTATTACTGGTACATACACGAAATTCCCCTGCCCCACCATGCCTCTTTCTGATGTGTCACCCACCAAATGGCTTAAAGCCTTACAACTCATTCATACTTTGGAATCTTAGTTCATATATTCATACATATACTTCTTCTTCTTCTTCTTCCTACGAATCAGATACAATTCACCATGAAAATGTTACGGTGATGAATTTTCACCGTCTTTGGCAGTATTTTGCATGATGATGCCGGGTCCATCTTGTGAACTATACTTATAGCGACAGCCAATTCAATTTGCACTACTCTTTTATGCGGATATTAATAATAATAATAATAATAAACGTGCTTCTCTCTCTTTATTTTTTCTTTTCAATTATTGGGCAGCCAGCCACCAAAAAGCTTCAAACATGATGTAATAATCAATACCAATTATTATTATTTTTATTATTATTATCATGCTATGTTATGTTTCTTCCGTCCACTTAATTTTCTTCCATGTTCTCTAACCACGACGTTACCTATCTTAATTAAATGGTATCTTAAATGGTGGATTAATTAATTAATTAACCAATATTCATGATTCTCATGATTAGTATACTTGGTTGTTTAATGTAATATGTATTTAAAGTTGTAACCAAAACGAAAATTTTGGGAGGAGAAGTAAATGAGAAATCACACACAAGGATATATACCCAACTATTAGTATTTATTTTCGTTAATTAACTTTGATTTAAAAAGTTTGGAATTCTTAGCACTATCCCACAATTGGTCTGCTTCTGGTCCTCCACGCCACCTTCCTTATAATTTTCTTTCTTTTGAGGTCCTTTTTCGAAAAAATAATACTTTTTAATTGGTAAAACAACAATTTGGTGCTAATGATTACGTGAAAAGTGTTGTGAATAAATTATTAAACAATCGAGAGTATGACTAAAGATATTGTTATATGTAAAATCACTTTGGAATTGTAACTTTTTAATTGAAAAGAAAATGACTTTTGTAGTTTTTCGTCATTGAAATTCCATCATTATATATTTTTATCATTAAAATATTGCCCTTCCTTATAGTAGTTGAGTATATCCACTCGGTATGTATTTTTATTACTAAAAACATTTCTTTCATTACTAAGTATAATATTCAGTCATCGAATTATAATTTTTCTTATTGAAAAAAGGTTACTAAAACCTCACTCTTCTGCGTCTTCACGTATCGTTTAACATATTTCAATTTTTTACAACAATTTAGTAAGATCCAAGATACTAACAAGAGTGAAAGTAATAGATGGAAGAATCTCATACATCAACTACATGAATAATTTTGCTATTATAATTTTATTTTATTTTTTTCTTCTGTTTTGGGAAAATTTACTTGTTGTGTATTTATAGTTTGAGGAAAGTAAATTTGTGGGAGTGGTTTTGCTTTGGAGATTGAATGATGAAGAAATGGAGATTGGGATGAAGATAAAGTTGAGACCCAAGGTGTGGGAAGCGTCACAATTAGCAAAACTGGAAAATAAAGGAAAATAGAAACTAGAACGCTACAGCACCAAGTGTGGTGCACACTAAAGAAGAGAAATTGCTTGGAAGGAGGTGCCACACCAAAGAGTATGGTATTTGACCCCACAGGTGTGGCATGCATGCCAATCAAATTTTAAGCTGTCTTTCTACTTTTTATCTTATTAAACTAATTAAATTTAAATTTAACTTAATTTCATAAAATTTATTATAATATTTAATAAAGTAAAAGATTTACATTTATTTATATATTGTAATTTTGTTATATTTTTATTTGATATAAAATTTTTAACATAAGTTTTAATGTTTAATGTTGTTTATCAACGTTGTAGATGTGAGAAAATATATTTAAAAATGTCGGAATTTAAATGTGAGGATAAGTTTCACATCGAATAAAAATAAGAAAGTTGAACATTATATAAAGATAAAGACTCATCAACTCAATATTTTGTTGTCTGGTTAGAGATAATGTCAATCCCTTATGTGTGAATTGAACTCATATCTTACTGGTGTTATATCTCTCTAATGATCATCTTTTGAAACACCAACAAAAAACTCAAAGAAACTAAAACTATGAACATATTAAGTTATATCTTATTTATTCATTAAAACATCAGCTAAAAATATGTTCAAATTAGATATATAGTATATAGGTATAGTATATAGGTGACTGGAAAATTTTCACCTTATTGATTTTTTACGATTAAATTAAACTTAAATTTTATTTTCTTAAAATAGTATCAAAATTATTTAAAACATATTTTAACAAGGCATTGAGTTTTATGTCACCCCATGTTATTCTTAATCCTATATTCCAGATGTTCAATTTTATATATGAGAAATTGGATTAAAATTTTCACTTATACATTATTATTTTATTTTATTTATATTCATAACTTCTTCTCTTCTTCTTTTTTTTTTTATATTTTTCCTTACTTTGGTTTATATTTTTTTTGTGGTTAATATGTTTAGATAGTAATTTTGTCTAAAGATTTCGACATAGCAATTTTATGTTTGTAATGGATATAAGCAATTTTATTTTTGCAGACGAGGTCTTCTTTTCTTATTGAATTTATTATATGAACAGTGGAGGAGTTTTTCAGGGGGTGGCCATTTAATTTTTTTATATAATATGTAATTTAATAATTTTCAATCTTTTTTCAACAATTTTAATTTATATAGAATTTATATTAAAAATTGATGATTATTAATAAAGCATAACATTTAATAAAAATAAATAATAAAACATAAAATCAAATATAATAAAAATTAAAAATATTTATTAAAATATATATTTTTATTGTTTTTTTTTTGAGTTCTTACATATTAGACTCATCTCTTACTTTCACTTTTTTTTTTTTGAAAAAGGAAAACAGTTAGACACAAATTAATTATTATTTTTTCTTTCATTTCATTTATTCTCTTTCACTATATTGAAGAAAAATAAAGGTAATTTTCTTCATTTTGAAATATTTATTTAATAGTTAGTATTATTTTTTATCTAATGAGTCTTATGTTTATTTTTTATGAATATAGAAGTAAAAGAAATGTATGATATGTTTTTCCATAACTGATTTTTAATTGTGCTTTCATTATCATAGATTTTCTTTAGTAACTCTCATTTTTTAATTAGATTGTGATAACTATTTTTTAATTTTAATCTTTTTTAGGAACTCTCAATCTTAATTTTTTAGAAAGATTTTCATATTTATATTGAAAAAAATACAGCTGAAAATTTTAATTTTGATTTAATTATTGATGAGTTCAATAATTTGAAAAAATAATACTTTAGATATGTTTGATTTGTTTTGTAGTTATGGTTATACTAAATTATGTATTAATTTTTATTATATCAGTAACAATAATTAAAAATATAAATTTTGAGTATATTATTTTGACTCCCCAAACTTATTAGACAAGATCCACTAATGTATATGAATCTAATTGATGACCATTACGTAACTTTCTACCATAAAGATTTGACTTTTAGGGATCAAATGAACTAAAACAATAGTGTAATTAATAGTTCAATGACCTCACTAAGACACTGTTACTAAATAATGGCACGTCAATTTCAAAAAGAAATTCCTCAGCACTTCCAACATAATTTCTGAATGAATTTCTTTGTAATTCTAACAAATATCTCGATCTCTCTCTTCCCTTTCAAAACTCTTTTGCCTTCCTCTTGCTAATTTAGATAACTACACGATCATGTTTCACTGCAAGAATTTCTCTTTTTGATAATAATAATAATAATAATAATAACTAAACTAAAAATTGAAGGTTCGATGGCAGAAAGAAGGTGAATATTTTACATTTTATATATAGATTAAAGGAATAATAGAAATGGGGAATTAGTTGAGAGGGTAGATAGAGATGGAAAATTGTGATGGTGCACTGTAATGCACTGTAGGAAAGTATGCACTATATATGTAGAGTGAAGCCACTTGCATGTCCCCTTGTTTTTCAAGGATTCTGGTGAAGTTTGAGAGATACTCTTCCCATTCGCATAATATCTTGAATCGCGCGCACTACCTAACTAGCCAGCCATAGGGCATCTTCTTCTTTTTGATGTGTAATCACACTTCAGATCTTCACTCCTTTCACATAAAGAACACACTTCAACGGTCCATAAATAACCTCACCTTCGTTATGGAGAATATGCTGTCTTACTTAAACAAGAAATCTCTTTCATTCTTCACATAGGTATCACCACCAATGTTCACTACTACTTCTCATTTTCTCAATTCTTTTTTTATACACCAAAAATAATTAAATAAATAAAATAGGACACTTGGAATCTCTCCTGACCCATACATAAGTTACAACCCAATTGGATAAACCTCTAAAAGTAGTACACTACATTGTCAACCCATCTCTAATTAGGATACCTTCTACAATTTTATCTATCATCATCTTGTTTCGGTCTATTGTTGGGAAAAAACACACCATCAATGAAAAACATATTGTCTTTACCTTCTAAGAATCACTCTACTAACAAATAAATAAGATTAATACAAAGAAACATAAGAATATAATGTGAAATAACACCGTCAAAATTTGCACTACACATAAACTACTCTTCCATGTCCACCTCAAGTACACTCACACCCTTAAAGTAAAAATTTAACTCAAACCTCACAACACTCTATCACAAAAGTATAAGAAAAGTCAAATACAAAGTTCGAGTGTTTTTAATTGGGTCTATACATTTCCTTACTTTGCTGATAAAAAAAAAAAACTTTCCTTGTTCTAAGTGATGTGAGACTTTCTACGACGAATTATTTTCATCCGTCCAACGTATGTATTATTTTTATCTTTGTCTAAAGATTGTAAGAGAACAGCCCATCACAATTTTCATACTTGTACACTATTGACAAACTTTTACCCTACTGATCTTATACAGAAAAGAGACAAAGATGTCATTCATGATACAAAAAATGTGTCTTGTTGAATTCATGTAATAATAACTAGACCCAAGCTTTAATTTGAGCCAAACAGAATATTTCTTTTGTATTTTCACTGTCAGTTTTAAAGATAATTTTATTTTTAATATCCAAACACTTATCTACATGCATTTCCACATTATATTACCTTAGATACTAATTAAGCTCTAAACTACTAAATTGTTTGAAGTGATTAACTACTTTGACTATATTATATTGAACTTGTCTCAATCCATATTATACATATTTTACGCTATATATAGTTACAACCTTGTAAAAACAATAGATAAAATTCAATTTACAAAATAGATAACACACGCATTTCATGAATTTTATTTTATTTATTTGTATTTACATAATAGATAAAAAAAATAGTATTATATTGTTTGCAAAAGCTCCACTCTCTTATCCATATCACCCATTTTATATATTCTCCACCTTCGCAAAAAAGCTTGGAATACGAACAAATTTAAGTAGATAGATTAATTAACTCGTGACCATATAAAGAAAAAAACGTGTAGAGATATACTAATTAATGCAAAATAAAAAAGTACATGTATTTGGGTTTATTAATCAGTTGTCTTGTGCAATTAAACGCATGGTTATTATACCCAACAAAATATATAAGATAAGGACAGGTGGCGTAGCGTAAAATAAAAGAAAATAATATTAAATTAGGTAAAAAAAAATTGAATAAATCAGATACTTTATTTAAGTTAGTGTTAGATTCTATTCCTAGTTGGAAATGGAAGTGTGAATAATAAAAAAAAATTGTGTGGATGAAGGGAAGTGACGTAGGGTTAGACCCTCCACCCCCAAAAGGAAAGGATAATGATGATTTTTTTTCTCTGTGTATGCGTTCAGTACGATGGAACATGGTAAGGGTTTTCATTTTCAGAAATAATTTTCATGACGTCACCTTGGTTTTTAATTGAACCAATAATGAAGAAGGGATATGATATTATCTACGAGTGCATGGCTGCAAAATATTATAATGGAAAAAAAAAAGAATCACTTTTTTTTTTTTTTCATTTTTGTGTATCGCCAAAGTGATATGAAGCATGTGAAAAAACAGGGTTGGGTGGTTCCTACACTAGAATTAATTGAATGTAATCTTTTATATGAGGTAGGACACATTTTTATTACAAAATTATCAAAGCAATAGCTAAAAGAACCAAAAAAGAGTGGAAGACAAGATCATGTTTAACTTTAATTTATGATCATCGATGATGTAAGAAAATATGAATTATTATTGCAACATATGTATTCAATGGATTCCAATTTCTCAAAGTGTTCCTTATCATAATGTACGTGAAACTTGGGGGATTTCTTTTATCATTTGTTTTGAATTAAAAAAATAAAAAGTATTTTTTTCATTTTAAAGTTAAGGGACATAGCTAATTTTAATAATATTTTATTATAAAAGTAAATTATTACATATACATATCCATATAACAAAAAGTTAATCAAAAGCCAACCTCAAAAACAAATATGGATATATAGAAATTAATATTTGAATCACAAGTATGTAAAATAATGAATAGTTAAAACACGGTCAAAGTGAATTAGTTTTGAAAAATAACCTCCTAATCTTTAAAACAAATTATGCTTAAAATTGTATTAAAGACGATAAACATTACTAAGATTTAAAAGAATTCAAAATAATATAAGAAAGATGAAAAAGTTGACACATAAAATTATATATTATTAATCCAAACAATTAATTTTGCATAATATTAATTTTTTAATGACAAATAATTCAGTCAAGTTATATTCCAATTGTGGTGTTTGAATCACAAGATGATGAAATAAAAAGAGTTATACTTCAACTATTAGGTATCTTTTTGTCCTTTTAATATAGGTTGGATCAATAATCGTACTAAAGTTACGGTGATGAATTTTATTTTCAACGTGACAATTGCTAATCTAAATACACAGTTATTTATTGACTATAACTTATTTAAATATATAATATAATATAATATAATATTATGATTTTACTGAAAGGTTGGAATGCATCGTTCACATTCTAATTTATAGAAGTTATTCATTCCTGCATGATATACCAAAATTATATATATATATATATCATACAATAAAAATGGATTTTTATTTGCAGAGATGCATAGATATACAGAGTATGACCGGAATAATAGATTTCTTGTAAAACGTGATAATTGTGAGAAAACAGAACAAAAAGGACTTCGCACTTACAACGTGTGCGCGTTAGTACGTATTTAACTTTAACTTTATATTGCGTACAATAAAAAAGTATTTATTTATATATAAATAATTTACTCATGCTTTAATGTTATTACTTTTTATGTTAACTTGTGAATAACACATTATTCATACGGATTAATTTAAGATATATAATTTAGTGTCGATATTATTAATATTAATTTAAATAAATATAAGTATTAAAAATAAATTAAAATTATTTTTTTATATTTTTAATTAGTATCTGTTAAATTGATATTAATTTAAATAAATATAAATATTAAAAATAAGTAAGATTTTTCTTCATTTAACATTAATTTTATTTATTTTAATTATTGTACACTAAAATGAAATGAAATTATTTATTTTTAATATTTATTTAAATTAATGCATGTTAAGTTGACTTTAACTTTAATAAATATAAATATTTAAAACTAAAAAAATTAGTATGTGTTAATTTGACACTAATTTTATTTATTTTTTATATATTTCTCTTAAGTTTGTTAAACTGATATTAATTAATTTATTTTTAATATTTATTTTAGTGAAGGTTAAGTTAATGTTTAAAAAAATAGTTAAAATATATATATATATATATATATATATATATATATATATATATAATTATTTTGTAAGAATAATATTGAAAAAAAATAAAACAATAAAATTTAAAGTACGTAATAATAGGATTAAAAATGTATTTGATAGTAATTTTTAAATAGAGAATGTACTTAATTATTTAAAGTAGAGAGAAGTTGTTTCATTACTTATTTTATTAAATAAAAATAATTATTTATGGAAGAATAAAATTGTCTAATAAAAATATGACATCAAAAGAAATTACAAAAAGGTATATTATTCTATATAATGGTATAAATGATAATGATAATCACTAAAAATTAAAGACAGAATTTGGTGTGTAAATGGTTATTCTATTTAGCATGGTGTTTGGATCTGCCATTTCATAGTTTGTAAAACAAATGAATGCACCTTCAAATGTGAAGAAAGACTAAATTCAATGAATGAAGTGTTAGTGGGTGAGAAACTTTATTCCACTAGTTTTGACCATGAGTTTTTTTGTAACAACACAAGTCTCTTGTTTTTGTGTTATCTTTTTTGGTTTGAGATCTTAATCAAGCTTTATCATGTTTACAATGGTTGGTGTTTGGATGATAAACTATTGCTAAAGATATGGGGTGATGTTGGAAGAGATAAGGCCAATTCACATTATATAAGTGTGTAAACCTCACCTTACAAGTCGATTTTATGAAGTTAAGTTAAGCTTAAAGTCCACTTCTAACATGGTATCAGAACCAAGTTAGAGTCTATCCTAACAAACTTTTTTGGACATTCTATTTCACCTGATATTGGGCCACTAACAGACTATTCACTAATTTTTAGTTCCACGCACGAGATGATGATGAATTGAAAGGAAAACTGAAAACATGTGATAGGTTACTATGATGAGAAAAGAAAGAAAATGTTAAGAGATCAAATGTTTCTCAGACATTTACCAATTTAAGCATTGAAGTATTTATGCAAGTATTTCTACCATAACTTGTATCAGTACTAATAGTATATGTTTATATATATATATTCAAAAATATTTTAGTGCAAAGAGAAAAAGGGGATGATTTTTCTTAAAGAAAGATGAGAAAAGCATCTTTTGACAGATTATGTTTTTCTTCCCGTGATTCTAAGGTTACGTAATTGTTGTGATTACATTGTTTGACGGCATACACGTGATGTTGTTTGGTTTTGTCGTCACTACACTGTATGCTAAATTTCAACACACAATCACATACATGATCAATCTCTTACTTTTGTTCAAATTTAAATACCAAAAAGCTTATGGGGGAAAAGGGGTTTTCCTTTTTCGTTTTACAATCATAATCCACTTCTGCTATGGCCAATGAACCTTAAACTACAACCAAGAAAGTAATTTCAAGCTGAAGAGAATCATCACATATCATAATGAAAAAGAATACAAGGTTCTTTCTTATAATTCACCACATTACATGACATAACATGGTCTGTTGCAGGGAACATTAGACTGTGTACAATAACAGCTTTTGAAGAAGTGAGATAGGTGCCAAAAGCTAATCCTGTTGATCCATGTAACAGATAAAATATTGCATCAGCATGTTTTTCAGCCTTTACTGCAACTGTGGCATATGAATGTGTCATCTCTTCTTCTTCTGGGACCATGTTGGTCCATAAATCGCCAAGAGCGTGCGGCCAAACCGTCTGTCAGTTATCTGTATGTACACACATCCCCTTAAACAGCTCAAATTGGAGTGCATATCATCAGGGTCGGCTCAAGGTTCAAGCAGGTAAAATCCTTGTTAAGGATCTCAACAAAACTTTTCTAGTACTAATTGTTTTAGGCTTTGAACAAAAAAACCTCAAAAACAAAATTTTAGTACTAATTGTTTTAGACCTCCAAGAAAAAAAAATGTCTAATTCTTAAGTTTGTTTTAGGTCTACCAGATCCTTGAGCCGCGCTTGCATATCATTGAAATCTACAAGTATTGCATAACATAAATTCATAGATGTAGGTCCCATGTTCTGAACCCCATCAGGGTAAAAGAATGTTAAGAAAAATTAATGGTTGACAATTAGTACATATATAAGGCTATGAAGATGCAGTATTGGTTCCTTAAATTACCTTTACAAGGTTTCCACAAGAATCCAGCATGTCAGTTTTCAAAGGATACTCAACTACCTGATTCAGATCATAAAAATTCGTGAGAAGAAGACCAATACAGTGACAAATATTGAAAGTATGAAAACGGTGCGCACAATAAAGGTATTCTCTCCAAGCAATGGTGATTCTGATATTTGCCTCATCAGCACCCCATAGTCAACTTGTGTATAGGGAGGGGTGACACTAATGTAATCAAATGGACCACTGTTACCTGCATGTAAACAATTCAAATTCACAGCAGCAGAAGAAATTACATGTAAATTTTGGTGTTAAATTACATGAAAATTATAGTGGTACAAAATCATTTATAACACTAATGATTACAATGGAATTGAAAGGAAAAGATACACTTGCCTACAAATTGCTCTGCACGTTCAAAGAATTTTTCCACACGGACAGTGTGTATGACTGAAGCATCAAGAAAACCAGTTTCCTCTAAGTTTGGACGCAAAACATCTGATACAACCCAAGGATCCATCTCAACAAAATGCACCTGATTCATCATATAAACAAGGGACTTCAGCAAGAAGTATTATTTTGTTCAGGAAAATGTAAAAACAGATTATTGAAAATCCTTTTGTGCATCTCCCTGAACTTGATGAAAATCTGCTAATTCCATTTTTCAACAGAAGGCTCAGTGATCATAATTCTTGAAAAACTCATTATCTATAGTTATAGTGCATGTAATAAGCTTGTTACTGAAAACATTAATACCTCAGAACAACCTCGGCTAAGCGCTTCAATTCCAACAGAACCTGTGCCACTATACAAGTCTAACCACCGACCAGGTCTCAACGCTGCAGGACAGCCACCAGCTGCCTTAGTATTGAAAATGAAATTATTAGCATAAACAGGAAATCTGCTGCAACAGAATTGTACATAATTAGCAAAAGAACAAGTGTGGTGCATAGGAGATAAACATGAAACTGGTACCTGTAATATGTCAAAGGCTGCACCTTTCACCACTTCCATCATGGGGCGTACATCCATGCCCTTTGGTGAGAGTAGCTTCACTCTCCGAGCTGTTCCTCCAAGAACCTATGTGGGGTCCATTTCACATTCAAAATCAATTATGCCAATAGAAAAGTTAAAAAAATTCACTTTTTTCATAATTAATCATATCAGCACCAAAGTTGATTAAGAAATTATTTTGCACCAAAGTTAAAAACACCCATTATTACTGTAGGACTCAGATTTAGTCACCCTCCTCCATTGTTTTGAAGTCAACTAACCAGCCTTGTAGTACTGGAAGAAAAGGCCAAGGTTTCATCACTTTCAAATACTATTTGTTATGGAATTTAATATCAGTAAATCAAGGTCATATCCCCTTAAGTTTTGAATGTCTTGAGGCAAGTGAAACTAAAAAGCACATGACTATTTTACAAAAAGCATGAAAATCTATAAAAGAAGACAACAGTTAAATATCTGAACGCATTGCATTAATTTTCTGTACAAGTTAACTACTTTAAGCGATAACGACTTGAACACAACATTCAAAATAAAATAAAACAATAAAATGTTCAAGTGATATAGTTCACAACAAAAAATAGATGAGGCAGCGCTAAGTTTTTAATATCGGAGAGATGAACATATCTAGGCAACAATGGGTGCAAGAAAGAAATGGAGTAAAATTACCATACCATTTTTCAGATATTTTTTAGATGAAACAGAGCTGATAACCATACCACCAGTCATAACTTTCATTTCCATCTAATAAATAACCAACTAAAGATTTTAAGGAGTTATGAACTGAATATGGTAGAGTCATACTGATATACTCCATAAGCTTGTCTTTTATTCTTACTCTTTAAAATCAAGAATGACCTTCAAAGAGGAAAATATGAAGCCCATAAATATGGGAGGGTATTATAACATAAAAGTGATAAAATCCCAATGGAAATCTCACGTTGGCTAGTCACTAGTGATGTACATATTATCACTGGAGGGAAACGCTCACCCTATAAACTAGCTTTTGAGGTTGAGTTGGTCCTAAGTCTAAAATCTAAGGTGGTACAGAAAAAGTCTGTCTAAATGGTTGTTGCAAAAGTCCTATTGGACTGGTCATTAGACTACTCACAATAGCATTGTTTAGTCCAGAATTTCACACTTGAGATGTTTAGCTCCTTGGTGTGATGGAGTCTAATGAAGATCTCACATTGACTAGTAATAAGGTCAAAATAGTGTATACAAAAATGGATGACAATCCACACCCTATTATCTAGTTTTTCAAGCTAAGCTTAGTTCAAACTCAAATTTTAAGAAATTTCATTCATCTCTATTGTGAGGAATTCAAGTGTGGAGTCAGGAGTTCCATACTGAGTGGAGATAAGTGAAATGAACAATATATAAAGAAAAAGACTCATAAACAATGCCTTAAGATTTTGGATTAGAAGTGACGTCAAGTCTCTTATATGGGTTTATTCATGGCTTGAAACCCATCGGATCTGGTTCTCCCCAGCATGTCTACTCAAAGGAGAGCCCAACATCTATTATGTTAAAACCTTTAGGAATGCAGGAAATTCATCATACACAAAGTAAAGCCAAGCATGAAAATGGGGTTAAATTAACAACTGTTGAGTGTTGGGCGCATTTTACTTGGAATGCATCACTTACACAGTTTTGTTTACAAAATACAATTGCGCACTAGCAGTCTATTTTCATCATCAATTAGCACTCTAAAAGATGCAAGTCCTAAAATGAGAATACCTGAAGCAATTTATGGGTAGTACGAGGAGGCTTGGGGTCCTCCGGTGGATCCTGTACTTGCTTCCCTCCCCTTCTTTTTAGAGGCTCCTTTCTCCTCTTGGACTAAAGTGTTGCATTCAGAAGATTAAAACAAAAGGGAAAACACAGCAAAATTTACAAAACACAATTTCAAAAGCCTTCATTAAGATAGTTAACCACTAGTTTCATTCTTGAACTATTGTACTCACCAAAGTGTCCCTTAAGTAAAGTATTAGAAATTACCAAATTAGTCCCCAAATATTATAGGACTTTTCAAATGGGTCCTTGAGCTTTACTTAAAAACATAAACAATGTTTGGATAAAATTGGCAAATGTTGGGCAAATTCCAATGCACAATATGAACAAGAGTATGTTTAGACTAGAGTTGCAAGAATTCAAAAATATTTTGACTCCAGAAGCAACGGATGTTTCCTTATCAATTCATATATTGAAACACACAACTTTGCAAAGGAAATTCCCCAAAGTATTTATGTAACTCTAATCAAACATGTACTGAATTTTGTTGCTGCCAGGGTAAAAGTACATTTGAGTTCTCCTAACTGAAACTAAAACATGCACTTAGACTAAAGTGATAAATGTTCAATACTTTGAGAATTACTTAAGCAATTCGATTGCTTTAAAAACCACTTGAGAGAAATGGCAATATCTTGAGACCAAATTGGCAGTTATCCTATTGAGATATAATATGGCACATAAATTTTCAAGCAGAGGGACCTTAGAAGACGAGTGAGAAAAGTACTCATCAGCATCAATATCGTAGCCATAGCGCTCAAGCAAGATTTTTTTCTGCTCACTGGCCAACCCATTTTCGGATTCTGCAAAATAAAGAAGAAAGACGAGATTCCAGTTATCTCAGAACATAAAAATTGAATACTTTCCATGTGGGTGAAGTGGCAAGAACAAACTTACTACTGTAAGAGACAGAGAGGGGTGAGGAGGAGCGAGTGGTGGGTGCGGAGGAGAAGGTGAGAAGTGGAAACGATGGTGGTGAACCGAACTCTGAGTTGGTGTTGAGAAGCAGTGGCGACAGTGTTGAAGGCGATAAAACCGCCATTGCTAATGTTGGAAGAAATAACAAACAATGGAGTTTGAGAAAAAGGGGTTGAATGAAGAGAAAGAGAAAAAAAAAACAGAGATAAGTTTCAGAGAGGTACCGTGATAATGTTGTTACTGATTGCAGCTTAGGTGAGTTAAAAAAGGAGGCTAAAATAATTATAAATTTAAATATTTATTGAAATATATTAACAACATAAAATTTAATAAAAAAATCTTGAAATGTGTATTTCAATTACTAATAAATAAAACATTAATTAGATAATATGAAAGTTTTGTATCGAAGTAAAAGTTGTAAAAGATTTTAAAACAAACAAAAACTATAAACTTTGATTTGTATACTAACTTTTAATATTATTTTTTTTCTTATTATTTAAGCTTTAGGAGTAGCTCCATAAAAACACTTCTATTTTTCTTATTACTTCATTATTCTTTAACTTCTATTCTTCTTATTGTATTTATTAAACAGAAACACAAAAATATTTTTCTTTTGATAATAATGACCATAATAAATTGAAACAAAATTTATGATATTTGTAAATGTTGATGAAAATAAATAATTACACAACATATTTAAAGGAATGTTATTTAGTTTAATTTGTTTAAAATTTAATTATTTTTGAATAATTTGAGTAGTGTATCAACTAAATTAGATTTGTGAGAAAGTAAAAATCATTTAAACGAAATAAAGTTGAAATATTTTATTAATTAAGTTAAAAGTTCATAAATAAAAATATTTTAACTTTATTTTATAAAATTATCATTTCTCTAAAATGTGTTTATTTTAGGTTCTTTTTAGTTTTATTTGAGTTTTGTAATTAATTTTAAGATCGAACTTGTTATGACGACATTAACTGAAAAGAAAACATAATATACTAATTAGTTTTGCGTTAGAACAAGTTTTTCTTTATCTATTTCTTTTAGGTTGATTGATTGTATGTTCGGTGATTTACATTCCAAAAATTATGTGTAGGCATGTCTAATTTTATAGAAAAAGATTAATATCTATTAGGTTACATCATAATGATACTTTGATGATGAATGTTTTTTATGAGTAGAATTAAGTTTTCTATGTTAAAATCAAGCACTACAATACGCCATTTTTTTATAAGTAATGTTTTCTTTTTACCGATAATGTATTGGTATTTATAAATTACCTACGAAGTAAATTTCGTAGGTATTGAACTGGTAGGTAACTTTATTTACGAAAATTAAAAAATTGAGACAAAATCAATTGAAAGAAAACAGTTAGCCACCGACATAGATCCCCAAAATGTAAAACCCTAAACTCATCACTTACAATTCTTTCCCAATTCGTGGAGGGTTTTTGATTCCTTCTTATGCGCAAAGTTATGGTTTGTGAAGGGAGTTTTGCTTTGTGAACATGAATGTCGTTTTGGCCAGGGTTGGAGCATGAACCTCAACCTCGTTGGGACGCGTTGCTGCCATGGAGTCACATTGTCTGGGTCGACGATGAAGGTCGACGTTGCTGCGTGGGATGGAGGTTGCTGCCAAGTTCTTGTGTCTGTGACGGAGTGACGGGTTTCGAGTGTGGAGGTTTTCGATGAGTGTGAAGGTTTTTGTTGACAAAGGTTTCAAGTGAGTTTGAGGTGAGGTTTCGAGTGAGTCTGAGTTAAGGTTTTGAGTGTGAGGGTTTTCTTTCTAACTAAGAAAAAAAATTGTTTGAACGATTGGGTAATACGTAGTAACTTTAAAATATTGTATTTTTAATAAAAAATAATATAATTTTTACATATGAAATATTTTCGTAGATAAAGTTTTTTTAAATAATTTATATATATATATATATATTATGATATTTGTTATCTACGCCGAATTTCATAGGTAACACTTTGTAGAAAAGTTTTCCACCAAAGTGAGTCATGGTTATCTACGAAATTCTCGTACGTAATTTATTTTTCTTTTACCTATGAACTATTACATTATCTACGATACTTTTCGTAGATAAAATAAAATTATCTACAAAAAATATTTCACAGATAAATTTTTCTAAATAATAGTCAATTTTCTTGTAGTGAAAACTTGCTTAGAATTTTTGTTAAGTAGGTAATATTCAAGTCAGAAAAAATATATTTAATAATATTTGGTGTTAGAATTGGAATGAGGTATTTGTTTAGTTGGAAGGATTTTGGAAAAATAGTAATAATAAGGTTGCATGTATGAAATTTGAATATGTAGAATTAAATTGCATTCTTTAAGTTAATTGTGAGATTTGAATAAGTGCATCAATATGCAAGTTGATGGAATTGTGACATGTGTTGAACATTAATTCAGTAAAAGTAAATGTTTTATTGTGTTTATAATGATGATTTTGAGTTAATTAAAGTTAAACACTCCCTTAATATTTTGGTGTTGATGAATGATTATAACCTAACGTCAACTACTTATTATTAAAGCATATGCATGTACCTAATTACCTAATTATTGCATGAACCAAAATAGTTGCGACTCCTTTTACATTCATGCATATACAATTATCGAGCAAGATTAGTTAGTCTCTCCTATAATTAGTTAAATGGATTTTCTTATACACTTTTTATTTAATGGAAAAGTTTTTCCTTGTATTTTGTAGAGTGAGATATATGAATTTATTTGATTTTGTATGATTAAGTGTCTTAAAAGTTTATATTCTTAACTTAAATTCTTACTTTAAAAAGTTTAAACTAGCGTTGTAATTATCATTTCAATCTTCAAAAGTGGTGTGTGTTTTTTTTTTTTTTTTTTT
>Ga0209589_1004577_pt1 | contig 23789 bp, 19 predicted proteins | sample CowpeawhiteBW_FD_187525 | JGI IMG/M metagenome (GOLD analysis project Ga0209589, IMG submission 187525) | Root nodule microbial communities of legume samples collected from California USA - Cow pea white BW (SPAdes) (version 2) | ecosystem: Host-associated > Plants > Roots > Nodule | place: USA...
AAAAAAAAAAAAAAAAAAAACATAAAACAAACAGTTGGTGGTAAAAGGAAGGAATAGATCCCCGCTTTTCGCGATTTCACGCTGAAAACATTAGACAACAGTTTGGTGAATATTAATGCTCCCATATGAAACAGTTTACCAGGTAGCACAGCACTATACTTGTTGTGATGTTAATGTTGTTGATTTGACGAATAAGGTTATATAATTTGATGGTGGATGATGAAGATGTTGCAGAGTATGAAATGTTTACGTGTGTAACATTATGCAGGTTGAAATATAATTGGAGTGGCAAAGTGTGTGGAGATTGGCGTTAGAAGAAGACGTGGCAGGTGGAGAAGTGTATGGTGCCTCGCTGCAAGGCAGCTAGGAAGCCACGTGGAGAAAAAGACAGAGGGAATCGTAAACCAGACAAATAAAACAATAATAACAATAATTGATAAAGTGTAACATAAAAAAATAGAATTGATAAATAATAAAGTGAGATTGCAGAAGCAGAAACACTCCGACAGAATCTGGCGTAAGGTGATCTGGGTTGAACCCCCTGCAGCCTCACCAGGCACCATAACCCATTCCTGATACAATTTTGCTCCTTTATGAGGACCCAATATTTTTTATATGTAGAAATAATAAAATGGGTTATTATTATTATCCTTTATTTTGAAACAGTGACACCAACATAGCAACATGGTACAGGAGTTAAGAATAAGACCTAACTTTATTCGTTTACTTCACTATTTGTTGAATGTTATGCTTAATCTAATCAAGAAATTCTTGTGAAGGAAGTAAAGGGAAAGTACAATAGTGCCTCCTCTTATGTTGTTGGTCTGGGTGGGGATCTGAAGTGAAGTGATTTTTTTTTTTTGGAGGTCCATGATGTTGTTCAAAAGGACTTGTCTTTCTCTTCCTTTATAATATTTGGTTGTTATGTTAATAATGATGGTCATTACGTGACCCAGCCTCAAACCATACCATGAAGCTTCTTCACTCATTCCCTTCCCCACTCAATCATGGTCTCTATCGTGAAACCTGGTCCACTTCGCAATACTTTCTATTTTCTTTTCCAAAATCATATTCCTTTTACACCTTTTTCAAAACTCTGACCCCATAACAAATTCATTGCTCTATTAGTTCTATCGATTTATTTTTAATATTTTAAGATGCATGTACATCATTAGATCGGTTTTTAAAAGTGATTTCAATGTTATTATTAAAAATTAAAATATGGGTTAAATAACTTTTTTCCAAATTGGAATTAGTCTTTCTTTGAAACTTTAACTCAATTTAGTCTTTTAATTTTAAAAATACGTGAATTTAGTTCTTTTAACTATATTTTACTAATTTTATTTGACATTTCAAATACATCTTAGCTAACATTTAAGCGAAAATATTTTTTTTAAATGTTGTAAACAACTCAAATGTTATATTTAAACATATTTGAAATGTCAAATAATCTTCATAAAAGTTTAGTTAAAAAGACTAAATCTATAATTTATAAAGTTGATGGACTAAATTGAGCCAGAGTTTCAAAGAAAAACTAATTCCAAATTTCATTGAAACTTAAGAGACAAAAAACATATTTAACCTTAAATATAGGTATAATTATTTATTTGGTACTCTAAGTTTAGTTCAATCTGGTTTCCATATTTCTTGTTGATTCAATTTAGTATTCCAATTATTTAAAAATGTTCAATTTGGTCATTTCCGTTAAGTTGGAGTTAATATTGTATCCGTACAGAACACTTATGAAAAATAAAATAATTTCGGCTTAATACGTATCCTTTGTACGAAAACAATATTAATTCCAACTCAACAAAAATGATAGAATTAAACCCTTTTAAATAATTGGAATACTAAATTGAATTAACAAAAATATGAAAACTAAATTAAAATAAATCAAAAAATTGGATAACCAAATCAGAAATTATACCTTAAATATATTATTCATTCTTTTACGAGAAGGTATTGGAATAACTAATCATTTGACTTTGTGAAAACAATCTAGCTGTTAAATCTAACGCGGGCGATTTTTTAAATTTACATTACATTTTTCAGAATATATATATATATATATATATATATATATATATATATATATATATATATATATTAAAGGCATTATATAAAATGATAATATGAATTAGTATATTTGTATTTAAGTTTTAATTCATAGTCACTTTTAATTTATTAAACCATCTTCATAATAAAGGTTATGTTATGATGAAGGTCTAATATATTTTTTTTATGTTTTATTCTAACGCATACTATTTAAGAGTTCATTGTAACTTCTACTCTCATACAAGAATCTCTGACAAGATTCTGATAAGATAACACTCTTTGAACTCTGAAAGAAAAGTTGCTTCCAAGACACTTTTTATTTTATTTTTATGACTTATTTTAAGTTTTATAAGTTAGACATTATCTTTACAGCAGAAATATTTCAAAGTTAATTTAACAAGTAGAAATAGATGGTACTAAATATTAGATTTCATGTTAATTTTGATAGTTGCACATTAAAAAATTGTACTTTCTTCATATGTTTAGACCTAGAATAATATTAATTTAGTTTCATGGGTTTATTTTTATGTCTTGGTTCAGTAATAATTCACTCCTTTTTCGTTCAAAATATAGTAAGTCATCTTCAATATCATTTTTTTATAAATAACCAATTATCTAACCTTACACAACCAGTCATACTATTATCATAATTAACTATAATTAAAGACTAAGTATTAAAAGTTAAATTATTTATGTAAAGTTTACCGTTAAGGTATGGTATAAATAATTTCCAGCGTTACTTTCACCATTCATATGGTTTGAAGGTTGAATTGGAAGTATTGTGGTACATTTCCGGCATGAATTAATAGTGGTGGGGTAGTGAGAGGAAGAATCAATAGCCACACAAAATTTATAAAGGACAAATGCTACCTACCTTAATTATTTAGCATTTAATTAAATTCTTGTATCTTTTTTTCTTTTTTCAATATTATGATACTTGTGGATGATTTTGAAATTGGATAAATATTTTTGAAAGAAAACAAGTTAAATTGGTGCAAGTGGATACATTCTAAAAATTGACATGTTTTGGTCCATTTTGATATCTCCTCATTAATTCCTTTTGAATGTAACTTAGTATTTTAAAACGAGGTTGGAGATATGCACATGATATGCTTTTTACATACTATTGATTTCAAAGACATCCTTAAATCTTGCCAGTGTAAAAGAAGAAAAAAGTTTTAAGAAAAGATTCCATTCATTGAATTTACAAGTAACTAAAGTCTTATATCATATTTTTTTTTTAAGTTTAATTAATACTTAATTTAACACATTTTCCATTAAGTGTTTACTCAATTATTTAAGGCGTTCATTTAATTAATACTGGTGGTTTGCCATACTTTAAGAAACGGGTTAAATATATATATATATATATATATATATATATATATATATATATATATAATTTATATATATATATATATATATATATATATATATATATATATATATATAACTTTTATATTTATGTAAATTCAGCAACTAAGGAATTCATATATTTTCCAGTTACTTATAATTCACAAAAAAGAGACCCAATTTTGTAAAATTTTAAATTTTAAATGTGTGGCTTATAGAATTTTGTTTAAAGAATTAAAATATTAAACAAGAGTATTTTTTAAGAAACATAAAGTAGACTTGAATTTAATCTTTATATAGAAGCATTTATTCGAAAGATATCTATTTTGTCTAACAACAAAATACATTTTAACACATTTTAAACTTATTAAATATATTTTTAGTCTCTAAATTTTGACATAAAATTTAAATTTATCCATATATAAAATTTTGATGTAGTTTGGTCATAAATTTTAAAAAATGAACGGATATAAATTTTATAATCAATTACATTAAATATATCAAAGTTTGGAATATCAAACATATTTAATTCCATTTAAAATGTTTAGTAACATAACGAAATATTTTTTATTTCACCATTTAATAATTTGGTTGTGTGTTTTGCTTTGGTTTATTATGTGACGGTGTTCTTAGAAGGGGATAAATAGAAATGCTTATTTGTATGCGATTGGTGATGTGCGAAGGATGCATTGAATGCAGGAATATAATGCAGATTTCATATCAATGTGTTGGGCAGTTGTTTGTACTCATCTTGTACTCTCTCCAATTGACCATTCTAAAAAGTCTCCTATATTTTGAGAGGTCAAAATTTGGGCACGCCAACGATGCTCAATTTTATAATCATATATCAGATTCGATCAAAACATACGAAAAAGGCACATCAAAATTGTCATAATGCCATGGGACTTCAAAATCTAATACACTGACACAACAAAGATTAGCATTGTTGTTTATGCTATGCTTTTGAGTCTAAATACAAAACACTCCATATATTATAATGCTTAATTTGTCGCCGCCGACACTTCAAATTGATTATAAGCTTCGCCAACACTTGTTTGCTTCCAAATCCAATTAATTTGGTCATGCTGCATAAATATACTGCAATATTATATGCACTTATTATTGGACTGGAGGATCTTTTGTTGGGTTCTTTTTACTTTATCAGTATATGAATTTATCCAGATTCATTTCTCAACAGACTATAGCAAATCCCAATGGAAATACGCAGGTGAGTAAAAAAAAATCACAATATATTTTCTCTATTGACAATTATTCGAAGAATTAGACTTTGTGCAAAACACTAGTTACTATAGGCAATGCATTTAGGCTTTCGCTACCATGTGAATCAACATTTCTAAAATGTCGGACAAAGAATCTAAGCTCCTGCTTATGTTGAAGATGAAAAATCAAACATCACACTACTTTCCAATGGAAAACACGCATTCCATATAAATATTTAATTTAAGTTATTTAAGTACAGATTTATATTTTACAATTTAAAATTGATCTTACCAAATTTTAAAACCGAAAGATACTAAATTAACCATGATGGTTTATATATATATATATATATATATATATATATATATATATATATATATATATATATATATATATATTGTTTCTTTCAATAGAAGATGCCATTAGAGTTGGGAGGGAAAGATGATTTCATTTTAAGAAGTTACCATTCCATCCATCAAACTTGATGCTGAATTATTGAAGATTGCTAGAGTAGTATATATCCTCCACATCAAAAGATTTACAATGATGTACAGACTTTAGATGATCCATTAATTGATCCAGCGTGGAGTATATACTGGTTGAACTATCATGTCTTTTGTCATCCACCATGAATTGATGGCAACAGCCATCGATTTCAATGCAGCTAATCGCTTTACACTTTTGTATCCCAGCGTCATCCATTATTTTCCTGATTTTTCTCATGTCATCCCATCTTTGAGACTCCGAATACATGTTTGAGAGAAGCACATAAAGGCCAGAGTCATGTCGTCCCAACTCTAGCAACTGCTTCATGATTTGCTTTGCAATCTCCAGATTCCCATAGGTCCTGCAACCACTAAGCAATGCACCCCAAACGACGACGTCTGGTTTAACAGGCATGTTTTGTATCAGGGTCACTGCTTCTCCTATGAATCCCCCACGCCCTAAAAGATCAACCATGCATGCATAATGTGCAACATTTGGAGAAATCCCGAACGTAGAACTCATCATGTCAAAATAATATCGTCCCATGTCCACAAAACCACTGTGACTACAAGCAGAAAGTAACCCTGTGAAGGTAATCTCATCGGGACACAGCCCACTGGCTTGCATCCTCCTGAACATCTCAATTGCCTCTTCTCCAAAACCATGCAAAGCAAGTGCCCCAATAATGACGTTCCATGACACCACATTCTTCTCAGGCATCCCAAAGAATATGTCCATAGCAGTGTGAAGAGCGCCACATTTTGCATACATGTCTATTAGGGAGTTACAGAGCGTCACACTCACTGTGATATCATTACCACAAATGTAATCGTGGGCTTGTTTTCCCAATGCCAGATCGCCCATGTGACTGCAGCATGAAAGAATGTTAACAAGAGTACCATCGTCAGGAATCACACCTGAAATGCACATCCTGTAGAAAAGTTCCATAGCTTCCGTGTAAAGCCCTTCTTGAACATGGCACCAGATTATTGAATTCCAAGAAACCACGTTCTTCACTGGCATCTGATTAAAAATTTGCACAGCGTTATCAATAAGACCATGATTGGCATAAGCATTCACCATACATGTCCAAGAAACGACGTTTTTATCAAGCATTCGATCAAAAACACGTTTAGCACATTGCAAATGCCCGCACTTGGCATACATATCTATCAGGGCATTCGTCACAATCGAATCAATTTGAACTTCAGCAGTAACGATAAAAAGATGCACAAATCTTCCCAAGTCCAAATTACCATTCTTTGAGGAAACAGAAAGCAAGCTAACAAAGGTGAACACGTCAGGCTGTACCCCCTGATGTTGCATTTCTTCTAACAACATAACAGCACCACGACAGTGGCCAATTTTAGAATACCCAGCAATCATAGAATTCCAGGATACCAGAGTCCTGTCAGAAATATCATCAAACACTTGCCGTGCACTTCGTATTAGACGGCAAGCAACATAGACAGTCAAAATTGAATTTTGTACACAGGCATGACATCTCATTCCGAGTTTAATGGCCTGAGCATGAACAATAACAGCTTCCCAATAGAAGGGTTTGGAAGCACAAGCTTTGAAAACAAAGGGGAAGGTGAATTGGTTTGGCATAAGGCCCGCCCTCACCATTTGGCGGTAGAGCAACAAAGAATTTATTGGGTCATCGATATTCGAATAGCCCCTTATTAAATGATTGTACATGAATTTGTTGGGTTGGGGAATTTGATCGAACAGGAGGTGTGCATAACGGAGATCTCCCTCTTGAACACAAAGAGAGAGTAGCTTGCCTAGGGTGACAACTTGGTCCGCAAGTCCATGGAGAATGATCTGGGCATGTACAGGCTTGAGTTGTCTCAAGGAGGAACTCTGATCCAGGAGATGGTGAAGGGTTTGATGAGTGGGTGACTTCAACCTGTGCCATATGGTTGTGCTGATTTGTGTTCGTAGAGAGCCAACGCAGAAAAGGCGGGAACCAACGGTCGCGTGTTTCAGTTTCAGAGTGGAGAACATCAAATAGAAGTACCAAACCCAGTAATACTGCGGTATCCAAGGATCTTGTATATATCCTATCTATTCATTTTTCTGTCGTTAATTAAAAAAAGTATTACATAGTCGTATATGGGTTTAACACCACACAGTTTCCTTTCATGCTTAAGTATTGTTGTTTTCGAAACATAATACCGTTTAAAACTAAATAATAAAATGAAAATTAATGATTAATCAAACACATATATTTGAATAAATTGATTATTGCAATATTTGTTATACTTTTTTCAAATACATAAGTATGTGTGGACGAAGTGAATCCTAAAATTGATTATTAATGATATACAAGATAGGTTTTGCCATCGCTTCACTTAAAAATTGATTGTTAACTGTACTCGTATTTGTACATTATAAGAGAGTAATTAACTTACTCATCATGAATAATTCTCATGAGGATCAACCGAATCCTACTTATTTTACAGTTATATTTTACCAAATTTTAAAGTAAGAACTACGGAAAGATTTAATATGGGAATAAAACACTTGGTTTTAAATAAGTAATGTTAATTGATTAATCCATTAAATATTTTAGGTTTATATTTGTTTTAATTTCCACATCAAGTATTATCTTAACCAAATTCTGTCTTAATTTGTATAATTAATAATGTTGATCCTGTAAAAAAGATAGATTAAATTTGAACCCAAAAAAAATGTTAAAACTCAATAAAATCACATCCTTGGCTCTGTTCCTCTCTCTCTCTCTCTCTCCCATGAACTGATTCATGTTTATAAAACAACTTCAATTCCTTTATCGCCAAAATACTTACAAGATTAAATAGTTCAATCGTAGGTAATAATTACAGTTGAATAACACAGGATATTGTATATAATGTGCGTAAGGTTGAGACTAAGATCAAGTTTGAGCTTTTGTTTTCTCCATTCTTTTGTAACCAGATCAGAGGATGAAAGTATATTAGTTTTCTCGTGTTGAATCCACCAATCATCCCAAATAGTAAAGTAATAACACCATATTCAAATATCCAGGTTCAACAAACTGATCCAACCTCAGCTTTCATGACAAACTCTCCAACATGCCATTCCGTTTATGTTTAAGAAACAATCGCTTATTTTACGACAGCTTTGTAGAATACGCGATTGTTTCCTACAATCTAAGATAGGTTCCAACAACAAGCACTCATGGGCAATCAGAAACACTGGTTGGTTGCTATGAAACTTAGAAAGTGGATTTCCAACATCTAATTGCGACAAGTGAGTATGAATTCTCCAAAAGGCAAATAGAGAGAATTTAATTTTGGACATTATTATAATCGAAGTCGTTATAATATACTTACATGGTAACGCTCTGAGTGCTTCGCAACAAGTTACAAGAAAATAGAATTACAGCATAAAAAAACATGTCTATGACTCAAGCTGAGCATACCAGATACCTTGGATCTTGACATCCTTAGGAGCTTTAGCCCCCAAATCAGTATCAGAAGGCTGAACACTCTCGAACACCCCAATAACCTCTCCAGTCTCAGGCTTGGTCTTGGTCACACTCAAGGTGATTTTCCCTTTGGAAGATGAAGCACTTTTGTTGTTCTCCTTTGCAAGCTCTTCCTCATCTCCTCTGCCACCAGCAGGCAAAGCAACAGCATTGTCATAACCGGTTGAGGCACCCCTTCCCTTGGGGTCCAAAAAAGAGGAACCACGGTAAGAGGGAACAAGGAAGTCCCCGCTGAAGCTTTCTGGTTTCCCAGTGGCCACCAACTGTTTGATGGTGAAGAGGAACGGCACACGCTCTCCTCCGGGAAGCTGAACAGTCACAGCAGCGTAGTCAATCCCGTCTTTCTCCTCGAATTTCACCGTTCCGTCGGGTGAGACCTCGAAGGGACCCTCGATCTCGTCGAGGGTGTAGGTGAGACGGGTCATGAGCTTGGTGTTCTGGAACTCGAGAGGGGCGTTCTTGGCCACACCCTCTGCCTTCACCGTGAAGGAAGTGGGTTCCAGACACAGCTTCTTGGCGTTGTATTTGCCTGGCTTGAAGGCGAATGAGTCCACTCCACCATCGATGGTTGGGCACTGGTTAGCAGTTCCAGTCCCCTTCACTTCCAGATATGTCTTGCTCTGGATTTCGTCGAAGGTTAGCCTCTTCGGAACACCCTCTGCATTTGCTCCCTGAAATTTCACAATCACTTCTGTTATTAATTCATAACTACTTTATTACTTGAACAATCAATCCTACAAACTCCATTTCTCATACAAAACAATTCATAAAATTCTAACTTGGTATCCATGGTGTGAATGAGTGCAAAACATACAGAAATTGAAGATGATAAAGGGGAAGCAAGTAAAACATACAGAAACAAGGAGAGCTGAGGTGGCAAGGGCGAATCCTGCAAGCTTGGTGGCGTCGGCGCATTTTTGAGCCAAGTCTTTGAGATCGGATTGAAGAGAGCAGGTGAATTTAGGTCCAGCGGGTTCCAAGCCGAAAGCCTTAGAGATGCATTGAGAAGATTTGAGGTTGCGGGAGGTTAAGCCCACCTTGGTGGGTTGCATGAAGGTTGCTGCAGCTTGTAGTGAGGCTGCCATTGATGCTGGTGCAAGGTGTGGCCACCAAAGTGTTTGTGTTGAGATTCAAAGATTTGCAAGTGGTTATTGTGAGTGATGAATGGCAGAAAATGGAGTATTTGGTGGCTGTGGTGCGAGTAAGATTTCCGATAGGATAAGGCCAATTCTTATTGGATCACTCAAGCTAATGTCAATGTTTTCTTGTTGCCACGTTGGAAATTTCTCAATTAGGATCAAATATAGTTTCTGTCAAAGATCAACTCATTAACAACATCTCCAATTTTCACTTTCTTCTTTTTTTACAAATTTATATCTTCATTGAAATACTTATTTGTATTATTTAAATAGAAAAAATTTCTTTGCTAATTAATTTTTAGAAAAGTAGGTTATTTTACTTAACTGATAACTTACCTGATAATAAGATTGAAAAAAATATCTCGATTTTGAAGAAGACATTATTATTTTACAATTTTTTTATTCTTCATTAATTTTGTTCCGTTCCACAAATAATGTTAAGGACATGTCGATAAGTCGTAGAGCGAAACAAAGTACAATCCAATAAACTACTTCCGATAACCACGTGATACATACGGGTGTACTCAATCACCCTCAGACACAGGAGAAACTAGGCTTATATTTATGTGCGTGAATGATTTGTAAAATGCAAAACTTACAAAATATAGACGAAGGACAAACAGGAGTGATAAAAAATATAAAATAAAGTACTTTTTAAAGCGATTAAACTTAGGAAATAAATAAACTACTATTACATTAATATAAAAAAACAGAGAAAAAGAAAAATCTTCGTCATGATCAATTTTAGTATCTTTCGGGTGTTGGAATTTACTTCAAAGACATTGGAAAATAATTAGGTACATACAAAAGAGCATGCAAGGAGTAACAAGTTTGAAACACCATTTAACTAAAAGTACTTTTACATCACAAAAATCAGAATATAATACAACGTGTATTTCTTCCATTCATTCCTCAAAATTGTGCTTCAATAGAAAAATCCTTCCATATAAAGTTTAAAGGATCCCCACCACCACAAAAACTAGTCATGCCTCCATATCATCGTCCCGGAAAATAGTTCGTAGTCTTTGTCTCGTTTTGAAAGCTTTGATCTTCAATATCCATAACACATGCATCACCATCTTCTAAAACATTCTTTCTTCTGAAAAACTTTACCCTCCAAATTACGCTTTGATTCAACTTCTGGCCTTATGATTTAATTTATTAGTATAGAGGCAGTACCTTCACCATGGTAATCACAGATATGATTACAACAATAATGGATACAAAAAGCAAACCACCTGCTTAAATTAGTATCTTAGTCGGAGTAATGATTAATTGATCCTCATTACTCTGATTTCTACTTAGCACCCTTTATACATTCGAAGAACACTCCAAACATTAATTCGAATATTTTCTAAAGATAAAAGATCAAAATTCAACTTATGATAGGTGGTGCTAATTTCAAAATTCCATGAAATACAAAAATGCCATCCTACAGCTAATTTAACTATAACTCGGGCAATGTGTTAGTTTAAGTGTATATTTTGATCATCATTAATATATTATCTAACTTCCAAATCGCATAAAAATAAAAACGTTTATTTGACGTTTTGATTATAATCTAAATACATAGAATTTGAATTTAAACAAAAAAGGGAATCTAATTTATTGTAGTTTTAACATATGTTCAGGGGATAAAAATGTAACAGAGAAAGACAGTAGCTCAAAAGTGCTTGAAATGCAATCATAGATAAACTCAACAGAAACAAAATTTCGTTCTCATCATAGCCACTTGTTGGTCTTTCTCTATCTTCTCCGTGTAAAATTCAAGAGAAAAAAATTAAAAGAAAATACAATATGAACGAAAACATTATAGGCATTCAGAATGAGTAGGAGGATTGTATTCATCATATGAATTATCATATGAAAACATTCGTAAACATCATCACCATGCCATTATACAAAAAACCCCAATTTAATTTAAAAGTTAAAAAACAAAAGCATGCACAAAATTAAAAACCCCATGCCCCCAAAATGAAGGATGGAACGAACAGTGGAAACCTCTCAGACAAATGCCTCGATTGTCATCAGAATTTTAAAGAATGGAATATCGGACTCGTCATCATTTTCATCATCACAGAGAAAACCACAAATCGCATCCTGTTCCTCAACCCATATTTAACCCCCAAACGAGAATTTTAAAATCAAATACACTAAAAGAACACAAAAAGCAACACAAACATAAATATATCTCACGAATAGATGCACAAATGCAGAGGCCGGTCTTGGTAGAAAGAAACGGTAGTCACGGTTCCTTGAAGATGCAGAATATGCTTCGACTTTATAGGCCAGCAGGTTCCGTTTTGAGGTATTAGGGTTTTGCGTTTGCGTTAGAGTTTAATGGATCTTTAACTGGGTTTATTGGGCCTTCGGTAAGAATGGACCCTGGCCCTCTTCCTCCACCCCCAATTATCTCTTCGGCACCCCAATTTTTTCAAAAATTCCCAAAATAATCCTTTGACTTTTAACTCCTACTTTTAGAGATTAAATTAACTTTGGTAAAGGGCACAAAAGATAAACTCCCACTTTTCCTTTTCCTAAGACAATTGTTCCGAAATCAAAAGATAAACGTGTTCTTATCTCCTCTCCATCCCCTACATTTTGTGTAAGAAGTAAAAACATTTTTATTTACAGACAAGTCTGGTAGCATGGTAGCATTAGAGTCTATCACTCATTTATTCATACTGATCATCAAGTTTACTTGTAAAACAACCACAACTTCGATGTCCTCGGCTATATTTGTTTTTGGAGGATTGTCGTTTCTTATTCTACATCTGCATCATGATGGTCTAACTTCCCACATACGAATAAATTTCCTTTCTTTATAAGTGGGGTTAAATCTTTTGGGATGAAAATTTTAATTTTTTTTATTGGATCAGGTTTGTTCTCATACCTTTTTCGGAGTAGGATTATGTTCTACCACATTTGCTTTTGTAAACAAAGCTTTAGCCCTTGCAATAACACATTTCTTCTTGTTGGTAAGTTCTTTAAGCAACATCCTGTTCTTTGCTTTCATATCTTCCAACAACTTGTGATGCTTATTGATTTTGATCTTAATATCCTTATCTTGAATCATCTTTCAACGATAATAGTTTTCTATTACGAATTTTTGTCTAACGACATCTTTGACAATATATTTGAGATTCAATGGATCTCAAATATCTTTCGCTACTTTATAGTAAATGTAAAAATCAAACCAAATATTAGACAAAACACTTAATAAAGTGTGTCGGCATATCTTGTTCGTGTGAATCCAATCTTCAACTTGTTTTCAAGAATACTAGGGTCGGGTTTTGAAGATGTAAGAATAGTAACAACTTAAACATACATTCTTTCTAGTGTCAGATAAAACTTTAATTTTTGACACATCCGATATCAATTTTACAAATATCGTCTAAATTCTGAAAATAAAGTTTTGATTCTTCAGATTTGGGTTGTTGAGAGGTGTAGATTCAATATCTATCGAGATTTATGATTGTGTTGTTGCACAAGTCTCCCAAAATATAACATGAATTTCTCAAATTTTTTAAAAATTAAATAATCCAATCCAGGATTTTAGTAAAGGAAAAATTAGAGGACAAAAGAGAGAAGAAAATGAGAGAACGATAAGAAGAAAGATAGCTTCAAGTGTGTTTTTCTTGGAAGAATATAATACTCTACTTATAAAAGATTGGAGGCTTGCGGTTACAACCTTTGTAGCAACGTTCTCCACTTCTGGTGTCATCAAATCTGCAACTTCGCGGCTGAAGCTCAACAGGTAAAAGCACCGTAAAAAAACCAAAATGCTACAGAAAAAACAGCGACAGTGATGTGTGCAGGACGTGAAACTGAAAACTTTAGGTTTCCTTTTTATATCAGTAGTGAAGGGAGCAAAGATATCTTTTGCAATACTCTGATTTTCCAGAGATTGAGACAATGATTTTTTAAAAGCAAATACATTTGCTTCGCCTTTCATTCTTTGGACATGAAAATATTTCAGTAAAAGATTACGGTTCCTTAATTCCTTATCAAATATCACTGCATGCATTCCCATCACCTAAAAAGGCATTTACCCAGTCATCAAAATTATTTGCAGTGTGATTACTCATAATATTTTCTGCTAGATTTTATTTTACTCATAATCGAGAGTCAACAATCATATCATATCACCAATATGAACACAATGTGCAAACGGCATAGAACCATTCCCATTATCACGCATTCCAAAGTCCAATCATATTCTCACGTGTCATCCAGGAAGGTATTATACTAGGGTGCTACTCTACTTATTATTCACGATGAGGACGCCGGTGGGGCCTACCGTCGCGCTTGTCAACCACCGTTGTTGGCTCATGCGAATCACAAACCTGCGTTTTGAACTTGCAACCGAACTTCTTCCCCAAAGCGAGCCACACCCCGCCACCTTGTGGGCCATTCCTGTCCATCTTCTCAATCACCCGTTTCATCGAAGAACACTCTCGTTCTAGCTGATGCACCCGCGACCTCATGCTATCCATGTCCAAGCGAAGCACCTGATTCTCCCTCACCGTTACCTGCCACGTGTTAATATCGCCGCGATCGTGCGTGCATCCTTCCCCTGCTCCACCCCACTCTGCATCCGCCGACGCCACCGAAGGTCTTGCCGGCTCCTGCGCTGCCATCAGCGTTCCGGCGATGGTGTGCCGCAGTTGAAGTTGCTCGAAGAAGAGCACGCGAACCACCGCTCGCAGCGGGAGCCTTTCATTCTGCGCGGCGTGCGTGCACGCCTCCAGTGTAAGTTTCTGACAGTCCAACACTTCACAAATCTTCTCCCTATCCGATTTCGAAACCCATGGATGCGCCTGCAATTAGCGATCCGAAATTAGGATTTTCATTAACCAATTATGCTTTTTATAGAAGCACGTAATATCGGAATAGTTTTTAGGTACCTTGAGATAGACATCTACGGCACGATAGAGACCATCGTGGAACAGTCTCGCTTGATCAGGAACTGAGATAGCGAGATCGTAGAATTTCTTAGGCTTGAGATTCGCATCGGAAGCGATCTCTGAAAGATAACAGTCAATGAGTTTTCCAACAAGCATCAGCGCCGGCGACGTCGGTTCGCAGCCGTCGATTGCAGCCACGTTTCGTTCTTCTTCTAAAAAGTAACGTAAAATCCTCGCTACGCAATCGATATCGTACAAAGTTTCGTTTAGGTATGAATAGCTAGGTATGAGAAGGTCATCGAGAGTGACTTCATCGAGCTGCGATCCTATCTTCTTCTCCAACACGTCTCTGCATGCTTTGGAAGCGCTCAGCATGGTAGCGGCTCGCAACAGTCCGAAGAGAAACCTCACCTGCGTGGAGTGCTTGGATGAGAGGTTCGAGATCACAATCTCAAGTAACTCTTTCTGTTCTGCTTCTGAAGAAGATGATGTCAAGGCCTTCCGATTGGACCTCGACAAACCTGGAATGTGTTTCTTAGCGTAATGCATTAGGCAGATTTCGATTATCTCCGGCTTCAGCTCAGATTCTTTCATGGCGATAATTAATTGCTTGAACATAGGTAAACCTAGAAGCGTGAGCTCCTCAAACCAAGAGTCATCTTCACCATCGATCACGGCTTTTCTTCTTCCCCGCAGTGTGTAAGCGGAATCGCTCACTGGCCACCTAAAGCGTGCTTCGGAGATGATGGAATCGACGCACCTCCGCGGGATTCCTAAAGTCTCCGCTAGAGGCATTAAGCGCTGGCTGGATTTCAAAGCTATGATGGAGTCCTTGAGGCTGTTTAGCACGGACTGAGAGAGGAAGGTCTCCGTCTTGGCGATCAGGTTTTCTTCGGAGTGTTCTTCCGTCATCTCGAGAAACTCCCCAGCACAGCGGAGAGGAACCACATTGGAAGAAGACAAGTTAATTTTGGCGCCGAAACAGAATTTGGCGGCTAATTCAAAGGTCTCGGAGCCGCCGGGGAAATCTGCGAGCACCAAATGACAATGTTTCTCCCCCTCTTCTGCTGCTGGTGTGGTAGCAGAGGAATGATTTGCTTCTTCGTCGCTTATTAGCTGGTGAAGCTTTCGACTTTTTGACATCATAGGGGACTAAAATGAAACATGTCACGACACAGGACAAATTTTAGAGAAACCAAGTACAGAGTATTGTTGGGTGTGCATGCATAAGATAAGAATATTGGCTTTAGCGTGCTATAGGAAGCTCACCCTTTGAAGATGGAAGTTCATCTTCTCTACTTCAACCACAAGGTCACTTGGCAATTCCGTTGTGCAAACCCTGCAATAAGGAATTGTTGCAAATATGGTCACTTTTGGATCAAGAAAAGCGTGGTTCAAAGGTAGCTAGTAGTGAGAGAAGTTATTACTCTAACCATGCTTGCTCTCTAGAATTCAGTTGCTCCCCTGTTGCCATTTCCTCACAAAAATACTAGGATTCAAAATAATAGAAACAGATTGCAGTAAAGCTGAATTCTGAAGATGCTGAAAACTAAGCATATATCAGAGATTGGACATAAATAATGTGAGTAGGGGTTGTGGGTCAGGGATTTTATTATCACCCGGAATTATAGATGAATTGTAGAAAGTAAGTAGACTTGACTGGCACAGCCAATTGCGAAATATAGAAGATGAGAAGGAAGAAAAAGATTGTCTTTTTGTGCTTTCTTTTGGAGGTTTTATGTGGAAAATAACACATGAAAAAAGCTTAATATAAGGAAGAGAAAAGAAGAAGAAAGGACTGGGTGAAACAGTATGGAATCTACAAACTCAAAACGGACAAATAGACCTAGACCAAATTCCTAAAAAGGGGATCCATAGGATCCCTTTCCTTCCTTTATCAGAACTTCCTTTTCTTTCTTCTTCTCTGACTTTCAGCAGAACTTCACTATCACCTACTGTTTCTCTCACTCATGCATTAAGATGGCAAATAGACTCCACAAAAAGGAGGTGCCATTGATTAGTTTTCTTTTTGGAAAGCCAACATTCACTCATTACTCATATACCGTTGCTTGCCAACCAGGTTATTACTTTTTGCGCAAATGATGGAATAATTTAGTTTAGGAATGAGAATTCTGGTTTTCTCACATACAGTACAGAGTTGCTTTGCTTAGTTAATAGATCATCTTATCATTATTTTACACGGAACCTGTCAAATAACTCTCTAAAAGGCCTAGAGGGACCTCCAATTTTTTGCTCGCGTCTTACCAACCTTATATTTTATCATCTGCCATGGGCTATTAACGAACGCAATGTTAATTGCAAATTTCTTTAGTTGGTTTAGGCTTCAACATTCTTTAATGGTTCCTTTTTAGTCTTTATTATTACATATAATTAGTTAATGTTTAAAACAATAAAAACTATTTCAAATTAGGATAAGTAAAATACTCTTTATTACTAGATTATATTAATTAGTATTTATGTTAAATTAAATTTAATTGATGATCAACTAAAAATATCGGTTAAAGCATGACAAAATTCAAAACTAATAAATACTTCTACAAAGACTATAAAAACAGAAGCAATTACCATTAAAACCCTTTCTTTGGAGGATGTTAATAAATTCATGAAGCCGTCTTCTATATTTACTCTACCAGAAAAGATGTAAGCATTCCTCTTGTCTGCCCTTGATTAAGAGTAATCACAGTAAATTTAGTAAAAACCAGATAAAGGAGGAAGGAAGCCTGTAGTGAAGAGTGGCACAAGTATCTGGTTAATTAAGTGTAAGGTGATGAATATGTAAGTTATAACAGATGGTATATATATAACAGAAAGTTGGTATAAATTATTATTGTTAATGAAATTTATTTTCCTAAAGTTGAGGAACATTTTACAGGATAAGCTTATAGCTTCCAAACTAAACAAAATTGAGTAAAAAGAAAGACAAATGCTGAGAGCCATGTCTTCATTTATGGTGGCATATCTTTTATCCCATACTTTCGTATAATTTACGGCCACCAACAACCACCGTAAGGTACATGATCGAAGAGCTCAAATTGATACACGCACATGACAATGTGGACAAATTTAGAAAAAGGGTGGGAAGGAAGTCTTTCAATAAACCCCACTGATCCAATGGAAGTTTCTTTATCAATTACTGTTTGGTGAATTACTATCAGATGATTTGCACAAGAGATGAAGTCAAATTGTCAATAATCTAACCTATTTGCACTGCTATGTTTTTGGATACAAATTAACCATTACAACAGTCGTCAGTCTTATATCAGCAACTCTTGCTGCTAGTTATCTTAATCAGTTCTTCATTATTATTTTTATTTTTGTTTATTTATTCTCTAAGCTTTAATCATTCAATGGATTGATCTCTGCTTTGTATAGAGATTATAAAGATTTTGTATTTACACTCGATATACTGTTGGTGGCACGCAGGACAATATATAGAAAATTTTCATGCGATCTTAACCGACATTTTAGAGATTTATAATTATCAAGGTCAAATTAGTGGATAATAAAACATGGCAATTAAAAAGTATATCTCTCGAGCATTAGAAAATCGTAAAAACCTCAGAGTGATACCATCCATTCGAAGATAAAGATAACATAACCACGTCGTTAGAACCCAGGTTAAATGCGTCTTAAAAGAGGAGCAAATTCAAGAACATGTATTGAAAGTCCAGAATCTGATTACATTCGAATTTCTGTTCATTTCCATTCATCTTTTACAATTCACTGACTCGAGCATAAAGTCTTCACAAATAGTCACACCCAACTTGACCTAGAAAACTTCTTAAAGACTTCATCCAGGATTTTACCTTTCCTAGCAAATATTTTCCTCTTTTAAATTGGTGCAAAATATACCCAAAAGCCAAAATATAGAAACTAAAATTACAATTAAACCTTTCAATTATCATTATATCCAAATATTCTAAATGTTTCCCCCTCCCTCCTTTTACCAAATTCCTCCCTCTCAGACCCACGTTTACAGAGTATGGGTTAAAGAGGGACACACAACCATGACAGAATAAAAAACAATATACCTAAAACCAAAACATAAACTGACAAACTTTGAAGCATTTGCAGTTTAGAACACACGGCACTAGAACAGAGGAATTTATTCTTTATTAATGGATCCATTAACACAGAAGAATGCAGGTTCATGTTGGTCAGTTTCACATGACCAACGCTACATTACATTATTAATATTAACCTCCTTAAACACTTTTAACACACCATACTACCCCAACAATACCGACCTCTATCTATCCCTCTGCATGTCGTCATATAACTCCAAATGATCTTGTACGGATCAGAATCCAACGCAGCTCCATCAACTTTGAGAATTTCCGTTGCCTGCCGCTGAAACCAACATTTAGAAGAAAGATAAATTCCATAACAAAAATGTATCAAAATTTAAAACATAAATTTCAATTTTGCATATAAGTTCAGATACTTAAAAACATATTTAATTCTAAAGATTAAGGTAACGTAACAGTGGAAAAGGTTTACCTTGGGAAGAGTTATTGGGCTGAGTTGGTTGCTGAGTAGCCGTGTCGGTGGTTCTCGGCGGTATGGCAACGCCGGGCCATGAGCGGCAGGTGCAGTGCATTCCCTCATCAATGCTGGCGTAGAGGGTGGCCAAGTGGTTGCCACACCCTCCCCACGTGTACCTCCCGCAGCTTCTACACTCCACCCTATAGCACATGGTTTTGGCTTTCAAAGTTGAAACTCTTTTACTCTTTGAGCAATTCCAACGATGCCTTGCTTCAGAGTATGGTGTTATGACACAACAAACCCATTTTATAAAGAATATATTCCGATCACATTGTTAATGCTATCATCTCGTTAACATCAACGCTGTCTTGGTTTAGTTTCTCTTGTGTCACACACCTCGATACTGAAGATAACGCCTGGCATAGTTATTCGATTATTCCATTTCACAGATTCTGTTTAGAAGCCACTCTTCCTATTCCTAATTTGCTTTTCAAAACCTCTATGGACCAGATATTGCATTCAACGACTACCATTATGCCACGTTCTTAGGAATAACCGCTAGACAAAATACATCGCATTCACTTCTTTTCCTAGGCCTCTTTCATTTGTTCATAGTAACTAGTAATTGATCTTACAGCTTCGAGTAAGGGTGCATAGAGCTATTTTTTAGGTTACGACGCTAAAATACTCCTTTCACGTCGCCGCATCCTTTAAATATGTTTTTTTTACCCTAGGTGAAACAAATAGCACAGAAGCCTGAGATGGTACCTCGATTAAACTTCAAACTTATTTAGAGAAATCAAAATGATAATACTTTATACGGAAAGAAAATCGAAGTCAATAATAAGGTATCAGAAATATAATCAAAACAATTCGGCAGAGAACATATAAATCAATCACATAGCCTTTTAAGCTTGCAGATTTTAACTCCTAAATTATAGTTTACAAGCATGAGAGTTTATCAATGAATTTTGCCAAACTAAGAATCCAAGAAAGAGTATTAACTTGGATCTACAGAAACACTCATTATATCACAACGGTGGAAAGACCCTTGCAAGCATTGTTGTTTATTTATCCTGTTTTTTTGCTGGGATATTATGATATGGATGTTTCATTATACCTTCTGTCTTGATTAAACAAAAATTGTAGCATGTTTCAGTAATTACCATGCCACCAAAATCATACCTATTACTCATTCAACCAAATCCAGGGTAAATACCTTGAGTGGTTTTAATTGGAAAAAAAGTTCATGGTTTTTGTACGAGTGTCATTTCAAGTATTCAGAAATTTGTGTGCACATAAAGCCAGTACGGAGATTATATAACAGAACACTTTCTCAGAAAACATTCAATCCCCCAAAAATGTCCTCTAATCAATAATTCACTAGTGTCACCAAACTGTATGGTTGCATTCAAAGTTCAAATTAAACACACCATACAAACCACGAAGAATTACATCAGCAAGCGTTCCCATCACCCTTGTCTTCAGTTGATTCTAACGCTGGTTTCTTTGGTGTGCTTCCTTCTGCCGAGCTGGCATTTGATGCTCGCTTAACACCTCTTCCTACCACACCAAGGTGTGTGACTCCACCCGATCCATTGGTGTGGGCAGTTGAAATGGATGGAGAGTCAAAACCATTGGTTTTTACAGTAGCCAACTGTGAGGAACTCACCGTTCCCAGAGATGATTCCTTCCCATTGCCTGCCTTGGCTGCGGCTATTCCTAGGATCTCAGCTAAAATTGACTTTGGATTTGAGACTAACTGTTGCAAATCTTCAAGCTGCAATTCCATAAATTCCCATTTATATCAAAATAAAAGCATAGGGTAGATAGTTATCTTAACAAAATTTACCAAGTCTACCTTTCTTTCCAGCTCAGTTGATAGACCTTTCAGAGTTTCAATCTCTGATTGCTTATCCATAATTGAGTTATTAGAGTCAGAATTAGGGCCTGTCGGTACATCCCGGGTTAAATCTGAACCAGATGTCAAATCTGAACAACTCTTTACTTCATTTGTAAGACGATGCAATCGTGCCTTACAAACAGATGTAGCCTTCTGACAGTAGGCAATTGCTTCTTGAGCCTTAGAACCAACCTCCAAACACAAGCATATGCGAAAGTTTCTATGTTCAGGAGTTAAGTAGCAGCAGGGGACATATTCGGCTATCTACTTTGCTTAAATTGCAGACACTGTTAATAATTCAATTCAGTAATTTATTGTAACCAGAAAAGTTTACAGACACCAGAAAAACCACACATTTAGATAAGAATTAAACCAAGGATACAAGTCAGCAATTTTTCTATCATCTGGTTCAACCAGTTGCTCTAAGATGGATAGTGCCTTCTGGTAATCCGACAGGGAAGTTTCAAAATCCTCTGCATATAAAAAAGCCAAGAAATAAACCATCCAGCTATACAATCATATTCCACTTTTTTGTTTTTATGGGGAAGAATTAGTTAAATTTAAAATGAGTATATGGATATGGAAATACCTCTTTCCAATGCAACATCTGCCAATGTTGACAATATGTCCACCTGCTCTATTGTATTGACAGATTGCTTTTCAACAATCGCTCTAGCAATATCAAGCATTTTCCATGCCAGATCCAGGTCAGTCTCATCTTCATCAGCTTCTGCCAAGTCTTCTGCATCACTACCCTCGTCACCTTCTTCCTCGTCATTCTTGGTGGACCCTGTTTCATGTTGAAAAATAGAACTAACATTAAGAAACTGATTTATCTGCAGACTACAATTTTTGTGGTTATACAATTATAAAATTCATATTGATTAGGAACAACATAATGCACTGCATGTACAAGAGTGATTGTATGCTAGCTTCTCCAAATTTGACAACTATGGTTTCAGACACCCAATGTCTACTTCTAACAATTTTAGTACATATTTTTTTTTCATAAATATCCTCTGCTTAATATAATCTTCATCAACCACGGGCTCTTTCTTTTCTCACCGGCTTAATTCCTGGCAGGAGAGAATTGACTTATAATACCGGCTTAATTCCTGACAGGAGAGAATTGACTTATAATGTCAACATCAGTGCCATGCATAAACATCTGATTAGTATAAATAAACATGTTTAAACAATGTTTTTAATGTCATTAAACAGCTCATAAATCAAACTAATTACACGTGTTGATATAAAGAATGTTCAAGCAACTCTAAATAAGAGGCACGGCACATCGCATATATTAACTATAAAGATATGCAAAGATTGTTAAGAAGGACGGGATAATGTCATCCACAACAGAACATTATAAGGAAGGCATGCTTTCTAAGGCAAACTAGGTAAAACAAAACCTAAAAACTTTTTTGAAACAATTTCAAATTTGCATCACATTTTACATGCATGCCCAAATCATTACATGAAGAGCCATGGTCTGAAAATCAAAACAATTAAGCAGAAGTCCTAGAACTGACCATCATCCACTGCTTCACCCTGGTCAGTTGAAGTCACATCCTGCACAGCATTGCTCGAGAAAGAAGCAGTGGAAGATTCGGCGTTCACCGTAGGTCCTTCTTTTGTGGAGCCATGTTGAGATCCACCCTCCTTCTTGGGCACATCAGCCAAAGGATCAGCTTCCTCCTGAGCCTTGTACAAAAGAGCACACCCATATTTGTAGTATGTGTGCACACACTCAGGAGCAAGTTCACCATAATGAGACACTCTGTTTCATTTCAAATCTTCTTTCAGAACATTATATATATAAAAAAATTGAAGGTATGAAACATCAAACTAACTATACAGTCAAAAATGATCATTCCTTCAAACATTTTAGCAGGAAGACTAAACTCAACGCACACATATAATGTGTTCTCTGTAAAGTAAACGAAACCTGATTTCGAGGGCACGGCTAAAGCTATCAGCTGCTTCTCCAAAATCGTTCTCTTTTATTGCCTGGTTCCCTTTTTCCATCAGCTCATTCGCCAACTCCAGAGATTTCTGAGGATCGCTAACGGAAGCATCAGTCTTAGACACAGACTCTTCAACACCATGGGCCGTAGAAGCATCCACAGAGATTCCGCTCTTGTCATTCTCAGAAGAGTTTAGGGTTTGGTCCCCTACGACAGCTTCCACCACCTGGGGCATTGTAACCGAGGTTTCAGATGCAGGAGCTTCTTCCGCCATGCTCGAATTTCGCTTCAGAGACAGGAAAGAAACAGAAAATGGAAACTGAAGTGACCTCAATTCGCAAGGGTTTGGGTTTTGATTTGAGGTTTTCCTTTCTGGCGCAAAAATGGTGAAAATGAAAAACAGACCCGAGTACAAAATGGGCCTCATACCCGCACCGCACCGTTAGTACCCAATTTGGTCGTTTCAGTACCCAATTTGACTGATTTGACAAGCTTGACACGTGGTGGAATTGAGAGTGTTGTGGCTGAAGGGGTACTTTGGTAATTAAATAAATCAGTTAAATTTGGGAACTTTGGCCACAGGTAAGGGATCACTGAGGTAGTGGTTATGGTTTGTGCAATCTCGTCGTAGTCGTAGTCACCGTCCTCAACACTGGTTTCACCGTCCGGTAGTGCAGAATGCTGTTTTTTTTTTTTTCTGACGGAGTTTGACTGCCGTGTGTTGCGAAATCTTTGTTGAAAAGCTTTTTTTTTTTTTTT
>Ga0209589_1004578_pt1 | contig 23786 bp, 15 predicted proteins | sample CowpeawhiteBW_FD_187525 | JGI IMG/M metagenome (GOLD analysis project Ga0209589, IMG submission 187525) | Root nodule microbial communities of legume samples collected from California USA - Cow pea white BW (SPAdes) (version 2) | ecosystem: Host-associated > Plants > Roots > Nodule | place: USA...
AAATAATTCAAAAAATAAATAATTATTATTATTAATATTAATAATAACAATAAGAATAATATTGATAATAATAATAATAACAATAATAATAATATTTGTAATAACAATATTAATAATAATAAAAAAATAATAATAATTATTAATAATAATATCATTAATAATATTCATACTAAAAATAATAATATTTATTAATTTTAATAATGTTAATGATAATAAAAATTACATAAATATTACTAATAATAATTAAATATTGTAGTAATAATAATAATAATAGTGTTAATAATATTAATATTAATAACAAATAAACCCCACCCGTCGTTCCCGTTTTAACGAAAAATCTCCATTAACCGAAATTTTAAAATGAAGATGAAAAGGGATTAGGATATAAATATCTCTGTTAGTCGTCATTTAAATTACTAAAATATCTATAATTTATTAGGTAATCTAATATATATATATATATATATATATATATATATATATATATATATATATATATATATATATAGCCTATTTCTTACTCTTTGAATTTTTTGTTATACACTTTTGCTTACTTTCTCAATTGTTTGAGAATTAATTTTTAAGGTAATCTTTTTCCCTATTATACAATTTTTTGTTTTGTACGTGGTTATGTTTAAATAGGTGTTCCTCAATTTTATTTTATCAAATAATTTTTTTGTCACACATTTGATTATCTTTATTTCTTCTTATTATTATTATATATATATATATATATATATATATATATATATATATATATATTCATGAAAATGTTTGACTCTTAATTTGTAGTTCTTCCTTTTGTTACTTTGGTTATACACTTTTTCTTGCTCTCTGTAAGACCCTTTTTTTTATTATTGTTGTTCTTTTCTGCCAAGTCCTTAAGGGGTTGCCCCAAAGTTGGTTGGGCCTAGGGCTGGCCCAAGAAGGGGGGGACCATACCCTAAGTCTGCCCTAACGCACTCTTCCCTTCTCACTTTCAGAAACAGCCACCTTACTCTCTTCTCCTCACCAAATTAGTGCTCTGCTAGGTTCGATCTCCAAGCCTCCGTCGGGTTCGCTCAAGCTCATTTTGCTCAACATTCTAAGTCTCTTCTCGGAGTTGTTGCGCTCCATGTTTGCTTGCCAAAGTCCCGTGTTAACCCCTTTCCAGGTAAGGGAAGCTAGACCTTACCATTGTTTTCGGTATAATCTGTCGTTTGATGAGTATGTAACAGTTGGACGGTTTGTGTGTGAATTTAATCGGTTGGAAATGCTTGTTGGACTGTGTGGATGCATGTGTGTGGCTGTCGCTCGAAGGAACAGTGGCAGACACTGGTTTTCTCGCCCAAGCGAGTTTGCCTCGCCCAGGAAAGTTTAGCAGAGGCTCGCCCAAGACCTGCTGCTCGATCTCGCTTAGACGAGAGGTTTTTATTTTTGAGCGAGAAGTGGTCTCGCCTAGGCGAGAAGGGACTCGCCTGAGCGAGACCTCATAGAGTCCGCTCTTTCCCTTTTCGCGATCTCGCCTAGGCGAGAGGGGTTTCGCCTGAGCGAGTGGACCCCCTCACCTGAGCGAGCCCTGCTCGATTGAGAGAGGCAGCGGGTGGGTTTGGATGTTATTATTGAATGGTACACTGATGTGTGATTTCTTGTTGATCTAAATGCTTTACTTTGTGGGTTGAGGGATGTTGCCATGATTTATATGTGAGTTCGAGGTGGAAATGGTATGTTGCCTTGTTGGGTATGAATTGGAAGGCATGAGTTTCATGATTTGTTGCTCATACATGATATTAATGTTATGAAAATTCTTGATTGGTGGGTGAGGCATGTATAAAGTATGAGTAGGGCATAATTCCAAGACCCTTGTAGTGAGCGATCTTGGTGGTGCCTCATCTGCCGGACGTAATTCCATTGACCCTCTTAAGGAGAGTTCCTGGTGGTGCCTCGACAAAAGGACGTAATTCCACGGGGGGTCGTGGTGGTGCCTCAGGGCCAGGGCGTAATTCCACGAAGGCCATGTGGTGGTGCCTCCTGTAAGGGTGTAATTTCCACGAAGGCCTCGCGATGACTCCTCACTACTAGGACATAATTCCACTGCCACGTGGTGGTGCCTCGATATGCGTATCCGGAGAGTCAAGTCTTGGAGTCTCATGCATGTTTTTGATAGTTCTGGTGTGATGCTTGTTATTTATGTTTGACCTGAGACTGCATGTTGACTATGATGATATAAGATTCTTTTACTCTAGCTTACCCTGTTGCTTGCTTGTATGTTGTGTGTGGTCTTCTCTATTGCGATGATCATCAACCTTGTTGATGTGAGCAGATGCGAGAACCCCTGGCAGTGGTGAAGGTAATAGGAATGCTGCAACTCGATGGATCGGACAGGTGTTGGGCCCACTATGGGGCCCATTACTGGAGGATTTTATTATTTATGTTTTCTTGTCCAAACAAGACCTAGTATCTTTAATTGTGTTCTTTTAAGTACATTTCTGGTTTGGGCCGTGGGGCCCTTTTCTTGTAATCCGGGTATATTTGGTGTATTGTATACTTTCTACCCTAAACCCAATACCCTATGAATATTCATGTATGTGATGTGTTATCAATTGAGGTTATTCAGTTTTTGGGACGTTACACTCTCTCTTAATTGTTTGGCTTGTTCTTTAACGTTTATCTTGAAGGTACTTTTTCTTTTATCACAATTATAATTATACATTTTTTTCCTTTGTGTTATATTCAAATGAATATTCTCAATTTCATTGAATCAAATTTGGGTCACACATTTAAGTTTACTCCTTTATGATATTTTTATTTATTGTTTATTTTTGTTTCATGAGAATGTTTGACTCTCAATTTTAAGTGCTCAATTGTACAAACCCTTAATTTAATTCAAGATCAAAAGATGAAGAATCTATGTTTAAATTTGAATTATTATTAATTTAATTTTTTTTATTTATGTTATTTCGTTTAAGTGGTATAATATAAATTTTTAATAGTATAAAAAATATTTGAAATATTTTTAAACTTGATTATTGGTTTTTCTTTTATATTTTGTTAAAAAAGAAATTAACCTTTTTACTTTGTTTTTTGTGTGTGTGTTACCTATGTTAGTTTATAGAGAAAATGAGCACAGAAGATCATGATTTGCAGGTACCAAGTCCATCACAATGATGCCAATGAATTTTTAGATTTTATAGCAAAAAAGAAAAACTCTCGAACTACATTTATGAAAAGAGAGTTGGATTATTACTTGGAAGAAGATAATTTGTCAGTTACACAAGAATTTGATATTCTATCATGGTGGAAAACAAATGGGTTAAAGTTTCCAACCCTTGAAGCAATTGCAAGGGATGTTTTAGTTATTCCAATAACAATTGTAACTTCTGAATCTGCTTTTAGTATTGGTGGTTAGATATTAACTTCTCACCGTAGTCGACTTCATCATATTACTATAGAGGTTTTGATGTGTGATGTGTACAAGAAGTTGGATATGGAAGTCAAACCATCTAGGTAAGTTACTCAAATTTATTATATGTAAGTCAAACCATCTAGGTAAGTTACTCAAATTAAAAGAAAAAAGATATTCTCATGAGTGAAAATGAATCTGATGAAGAAGGTACATTATATTATAGTAATTAAAATTTTCAATTTCAATTATTATATCATATATAATTTTTCATTTTTTTTCTATGTGTAAGTGGATCGAATTCTAATGAAACTACTAATCGTTTGAAAAATTAATAAATATTTTGGTTATTATAAAATTTTAGTAATGTGTAATTGTTTAATTTTTATATAATTATTTTAATTTTCTCTAGTTGTTATTTGATATTTTAATTCGAGATTTATACTACTATAATATTTTCCTTAATATTTGACATCATGAAAAGAAAAAAGAGTATGTTATTTTAATATTGAATATTTTGATATTATCATGATTCCTTTGGTGTGAGTTTTAAATTTTTTCATAAAAATTATTCAATTGATAGGTCAAAAGTTGTATACGCACTGGGTTTGGGATGAGGATGAATTTTTATTATGGAGATGGGATGAGTATGAGATTATGATACGTGTACCCGTTCCCCGCCACGTTGTCATCCCTAATCATGATCTCATCCCCATCCCCATCCCCATAATAAAAATTCATCCTGATCCCATCCCCATAATAAAATTTCAATCTCATCCTCATCCCCAAATCCAACGGGTGTACAACTTTTGACTCATCCACATCCCAATTAGGTGATGAATATATTCTTATACCCCCATACCAATTTTTGTACAATTCCAAATATCAATTAAATAATTTTTATAAAAAATATTAAAAATTACACCAAAGGAATCATGATACTATCAAAATATTCAATATTAAAATAACATACTCTTTTTTCTTTTCATGATGTCAAATATTAAGAAAAATATTATAGTGGTATAAATCTCAAATTAAAGTATCATATAACAACTAGAGAAAATTCAAATAATTATATAAAAACTAAACAGTTACAAATTACTAAAATTTTATAATAACCAAAATATTTATTAATTTTACAAATGATCAGTAGTTTCATTTGCATTCCATCCACCTACACATAGAAAAAAAAATGAAAATTAGATATGATATAATAATTTTAATTAAAAATTTTAATTATTAGAATATAATTCATTTTCACTCATGAGAACATATTTTTCTTTTAATTTTTTAACACGTACAAACACCAAATGTAGAATATGAAATGAGAATTCATAAAAAAAATACTAACAATAAATATTAATAAATTTGAGTAACTTACCTCGATGATTTGAGTTTCATATTCAACTTCTTGTACACATCAACGCCTCTATGGTAAAGTCGACTACGGTGAGAAATTAATATCTAACCACCAGTACTAAAAGCAGATTCACAAGCTATAGTTTTTATTGGAATAGCTAAAACATCCCCTGTAGTTGCTTGGAAACTTTAACCCATTTGTTTTCCACCATGATAGGATATCAAATTCTTGTGTAACTGACAAATTATCTTCTTCAAAGTAATAATCCAACTATATTTTCATAAGTAGTTCTAGATTTTTTCTTTTTTGTCATAAACTCTAAAAATTCATTCGCATCATTAATAAAAAGAAGAGCTACAAATTAAGAGCCAAACATTCTCATATATATATATATATATATATATATATATATATATATATATATATATATATATATATATATATATATATAATTTGAAGATTCTCCGTTAAAACGAGGACGGGTTCTAGTGATATTCACGGAGACGAGTTTAATTATCATCTCTAGTTATGATAGCTGTATTCGTCCTATCGCGTTACCATCCCTAATAATAATAAGAATATAATAATATTAATAATAAATTTAATAATAGTAATAATAATAAAAATATTATATGAGTGACATGTTCATAAATAAGAAAAGATAGTAGGGGTAATAATTCAGTGGCAATTTCGTGCATCTAACGTAGTAAGGTCAGTTTCGTAAATCGACTAATAGGTCGATGCAAAATTACCAATTAATTAAGGAGTGTATAAGTGTAAAATTTTAAAATAAGGGTGGTTTAGAAATTTCAATAATACTTCATTTTCTTATAGATATAATAGATTTAGAGACCAATTATAAATATTTATTCATAATAGTGAATATTTTAGTAACCAATAATTTTTTATTTTGTAAATTGGTATCTAAATTGGTCACTATAGTGATTAACAATTCTTGATTTCTAAAATCAGTGGTTAATGAAATATTTTCTTATAGTGTGATATATTAGATTGTTTCCCTCCATAATTAATCTAATATAGGCATATTAAATTGGTATTCATCACTACCGATCTATTATACTTTCCGATATTTATCAAATTGCTATAGTATTTTTTATTACATGGATCCGTGACAACCGATTTAATATGTTGTTCTAATATTACTATTTTGCACTAGTACCATATATATATATATATATATATAATATTCATATTGTAAAATAGTAAAAACTAAAAATTATATTAATAACAAAATGTATGAACTGTATACTTAATATCTGTATTTTATGTGTTAGCACACCAATTTTAATTATATACCAAACTTGAAAGAAAAGGAAAAGACTATTTAGAGTAGAATTACGAAGTTGCCAAATGCCAAGTCATATTGCAGACCTAATAATTTGACTTGTTGGAGTCAGAACAACGAGAACAGTCTGGGAAGAGAGAAGGACGAATACTGAGTTATCAAAATAGAGTACAAAATTGGAAGACAAAGATAACAGTAGTTGTTAAATGGGTATATTTGGGTTTTCCAGTGCGAAATTGGAAAAAGAAGCGAATATGCGTGGAGGGAAATAGGAAGATTCTTGCGTAAGCAGCATCTTCCTCTCCCTTATTCTATTCCCTTATTTTTATTTTTGTTTCTTATATCTCAAAATTCAAAATACCCATCAACTGAAAAATCAATCACCACCTTCACCTCCTTCTCCTTTATAAATACAATACGCGCTTCTGCATTGCTACCTATTCACTCTCAGGTGCTCTCTCTCTCTTTCCCTCTCACACACACACACACACATTATTGTAAACTTTTGTTTTCTTCTTTCTGGTTCTTAGTTGAAGCCGAATCATGGTTTAACTGCTGTTCGAGTTTAATTCAAGGGAAACTTGATATAGTAATTAGGCCGGTTATACTGTTGTTCTTCTTTAGGAACGATGATGAGAAACGTTGTAGAGTAATTGGGCAGGTTATGTTGTTGTTGCGTTGAGACTCGCGATGGAACGCGGTTTTTCGTAGTTAATTCGATAATGAAGGAATACGGATGAGGATTAGCTTTATAAGAATTCAATTGAGAACATAAAACGTAAAAATACTTAGTAATATTTTAGATTATCTCTCTGAATTAAAGGGTTGTTTCCCTATAATTAGGATTGAGAGTGTATGGTAAAGGTCTATAAATAGGAATATTATTTTGAGTTTGATTTCGATGCATTGATGATGTAAATAATTTGTACGAATCAACTGGCATATGTTGGCTATTGGGTTGATCTAGGATTGGTTCTGTCTTTTATAACACTAGCTCAATAGTGTATCGTGTTGAGTCAAGTGGATACAAATTGCAAAGGATGATATTTTTTTTTTTTTTTCAGTTCAATAGTGAAAGAGGGATTTTGTCTTATCTTTGTGCATTGGGCTCTTCCGTTAGAGGAATTGTGTTATATCTTAATGCATTGTGTTTTTTTATAAGAGGAATTTTGTTATATCTTAATGCATTGGATTTTTTCGTAAGAGGAATTTTGTCACCAACGGCTACCTGTGTATTCACCTGTCTTATTCTGTTCACCAATGAATTAAAGGTACTTGCATGCCTATGGTACATAGCTAGTAGGAGATTATATTTAGGTTGTTTTAATTGTGACGTTCTGAAGAGAGATGATGATCGCGTTTCAGCTATCTGAAGTGCTGAATTGCAAATTCTTTCGAAATCTGGGATATTCATCTCATGATTCTCTCTCTCTCTCTCTCTCTCTCTATATATATATATATATATGTATATGTATGTATATTTATGTGTGTGTATATATATGTAGATATAGATATGTATATATTACTAAGAGGTTCATGCCGAACAACTTTATATAGGACATATCAAAGAAAGTTGAACGAATTCGGGATATTCATCTCATTTAATTTTGAAGTTTGAAGTCAACCGAATTTTTATCATGGCCAATTAATTACAAATTACAGTAAAAAGTGGAAGGTCACCTGAGTCAAATTCTTAGATGATTTGTTAGTTGTTTTATAATCACTGCCATTAGCAGTTCTTCCACTATTTTAATCATTAAATAGGGGAAGGTCACCTGCGGGTTCTTGGTTCATTTGTTATATAATCACTGCCATCAGTAGTTCTTCATGCTTGTATGTTAAAATTTGATTGTGGCGAAAGTTAAAACTACGTACCTGGCTCCAACTTTTTGTGAAGTAATAACAAAATTCTATTTTTAATGCAGCATTGGCTAGACTCCACTCTCCAACCGATCAGTGCCAGCAACTTCTTGCTGGTACTTAAGTTGACCGGCATCTTCTGTGGGGGAGGACATGACTCAAAAGAGCATATTGAATCACAGTAGAGCCCTTGAGGGTGTCCATGGAGTTCAAGTGACACCTCACTCACCGTTTGATTTGACAGAAACTACTCAAAGTGAGGACTTTCATACTTCAACTGGACGAGCGTCAACTACTGAAGCAAATCAGCAGCTGCTAATGCAGTGAGTGAAATATGTACCCAGCAGAAATGTCATACAATTTTTACTTGACTGTAATTTTTTTATGACATTGCAAAGAATTGAAATTTACACGCCATGCGCACCACTAACCTACTTCTTACATGTACCAGAAGACTGTGGCACCAGAGACCAGCATGCTTAAGACCCATCCATTGTAGTATTAGTTGTCATGGTAATATTGAGAATTATTCTTTCCATTTGATGTTTTGTTAATTTGCTTCCCATAAATGATCCAATCTTGTGTAAATAATTGTTATTACTGCATCTCTTTATCAGGTGATCAGAATCTTGCTGAAAGGTTTGCTAATGTGGTTACTTCAATTCCTTTTATAGCTCTTGGAATCCATGCCCCCAGGTAATATTTCCCTCTAGCATCATAAATTATTTTGGCTAGAAAAATAGCTTATGTAATCTTATGAGTAACTGTGTAATGTAGGAAGAATGTCAATTCAAAGTTGTATGCTAATTCATTAATTGGAGTTGGAGTGGCCTCAAGCATGTATCATTCTTCAAGAGGAAGGTTGAGGAAATTTTTGAGATGGGTTGACTACACAATGATAGCCACAACAACTGTTGTAAGTAACATACAGATGAATATAATTGGCTATTCAATGATGTGCAAAACCCTCATTATATTTGCTATATTCTGTACTAGTAAGCTTTTATCAATATTGTCTTGACCTAATGACTGGAAATTATACCACCACTACAATGAATAAGGATTGCTCAAGTTGTATAAGGATTATATTGACAATATTGCAGTCAATGTGTTATTCAACCACACCGTTTAATGCCTAAGACTTGACATCTGGAACATAGACAAATGTGGGTGGCTCAATAATAACACCCTCTCACACTTATGAATAGACATCTAGAGCATAGACAAATACAAGTATCCAATAATAGATCAAAAATAGGCTTTTATAATCTTAGAATCTGAACTTTTAAGTCTACCTTAATCCTAAAAACCCAATTTGAAAAGTGAGGAAGCCTTGTGAAGATTACATTGATTATCTCTGATTAATGTCTTGTTGTTTTTCTCATGGTTTTATTATCCTCTGTCCCTTCAAGTGTTTCCTTTTTTGTTTTTTTTGCTTAAGTATAACAACGAAATAAAGAAGGCACATTACTTGCGTATTTGGACATGTTTTTGTGTATGTGTAGCATTTTTCTTTATTGTCTAGCATGATATTGTTATATACTTTTTTGTGAGTAAATCAATTTGATATCATATTTGAATATAAAATCCATTCTGCAGTGTTTGTCAATGGCCCTCAGAAATGAGAATCCCAAGTTACTGATGGCAGCATCTGCAATATTTCTTCCTGTTAATCCGATGATGGTTTCAGTTATTCACACTGGGATGATGGAGGTAAGTCTTACAACTATTTATTTATGATGATTTACATTTTATTTGTAAAGCCTGGTTACGAAGTTAACCATTAGGACTCCACAAGAATATTGTAAAGTGGAGGATGGTTTGCCATGATGCTCAATTTGTTCAAAAAGAAAAAGATAAATATGAACCATCTCTTTTTTATATAAAAGGATTGAAATATGTAGTATTGTATAATTTACTTATTAATTTGTATATATTAATTTTGGCTAGACCTTTCTCAATTTAAACTTTATCAATGTGTCACATGACTTGCACCACAGACTCTCATTTTTTTTTTTAATTTTTTTTCAAATAGTATTCTTAAAATATACTCATTAAGTTATCCTGTATGTAGCAATTTAAAGAGCTTATTTTAATTTCTATAGTAAAATAAAAATCCTTTTTTTTTACATAATGAAATATCTCCTACTAATACTTTATTTCTTCATCAAACACGATTTCATCATTGCTTTCTAATGATAATATTCTTTTCCTGTTTACATATTTTTAATTTATATATTTAAATTTTGCCTAAATATAAATGGATTTATCTAACTATGTCTCAAAGACAGTGGTTAAGGAATTGGACAAAAATAATAATACACAAAAACCTATTATAAAAAATAAGAATGAGAATACATTAACAGCATAGAAAGCATTCATGCAAATGTATGGAAATGTTGTTACTGTGGCCTTTAAAATGCTTTACAGCTCTGTCGATTAATTTGAGGATATGACAAAGTTAAAAGTTGCAAAAATAAATTAATAATAAATGTTTTGAGTAAAATAATTAGTATATAAAAGTATATCTAGCTACAATACTTCCCATTTTGGTGTTTGGGCATCAAAAGTGTAATGTTTTATCATTAATACCTTTTCATTCTGGGAATATATTCTTTAAGAAGGTGTTTTTGGAACTGGCACAGCTCTTGTATGTATTGTTAGTAACATGATATGATCTCTTGAAAAATTAGAGGTAAACATTTTAGAATTAAGCTTTTCTCACCATTATTTTTCTAATTCAGGTAGCATTTGCTAAAAGGGCATTGAAGCATCCAGACTTGAGGATGGCTCACACAGTGCATAAGATGTCGTCATTACTTGGTTGTATGCTTTTTGTAGCTGATGATTTATTTCCTAAAACTCCTTACCTTCATGCTGCATGGCATCTTGCTGCTGCTGTTGGTGTTGGCACCTGCAATAAGCTTCTTGAGTAAGTGTGTGTGCATACTCATTCCAAAGCTGGAAACAATGCATTCTGAATTAGAATAGCATCAGCATAATCTGTCGACTTAATTTGTAAAAACAGTGATTGGGACCATGAGGTATAGTCATTGCATCTTTTTGTATTAGGTTCATCATGTCGATGAGTTCAGTGCAAATTAAGTTCCCAATTATTACCTTATTCAATTTGTAATTTTATGTTCATTAGAAAGGGATTCATGCAGGAAAAACTGGCGTCTATTCTTATTTGATGAGCATGCTATTTTATAAAACATCTTGCATTAGAATTTTTCTACCTGCACATTAATGTTGAGAAAGTGCTTCTACGAAGAATCTTGACTTTTTTGTTTGAAGTATGTGTTGGATTTTCTGAAATTTGGAAACATATAATACGATGATTTTCACTAAGTACAGTAACTCATTTCCGAATCAACAGTTTAAACGAGAACCGCATTAAATTAGAAACAACAAAAGATTTGATGAGATGAGCAAATGTTATGATCCCAAATATTTAATTTGAAAATCCGACCATCATCTGAAAGGAGCAAAAATCAGAAAACTTCCAGATTTGATGGATAAAATACTTTTACATTGTGTTGGAGCCATGTGCAAACATTTTTTAGTGTTTTAAGAGTGGTTTAATGTTTAAACATTTTTTAGTGTTTTAAGAGTGGTTCAATGTTTAAAGCAATGGAGGTTCAAATTTGACTAACTTTTATAAAATGCAAATTCGAGTCTAAAGATATGCTTCAAAAGCGCTATCTATAGGATTTATAAAATGATATCTAAACAATTTTGAAGAGTAAGAAATATTGCAGAGTTAATAAAGGTTGACGATACGGAATGAGATGCATTGATGCTAGACTCAAATTAGTAACAGACGATGTTTAAGTTTTTAGTTTTAATATTCACACAACAATACTCATAAAATGAGTTTTAATGTAAACAAATATATATTTTCATTCACAAGTCTTAGCTTAGTTTGCTGCGTCCAATACGCAAACAATTATTCTTGCCGTTTTACGATTATGGGCCTTGGGCCTCCATTTTTCACGTATCTGCATGTATATAAATATGACATGCATCACGTACTGTACATGTGCTGTATGTTAAAAAACAAATAGAATCAGTTTATTACATTTTCTCTCTAATTCATTTCTTTCTTCTCGTTTCTCTATATTATTCGTTTTTGGCGTTTGTGTTCATCTTTCGCGTTCATGGCAAAAGATGGTATCAGAGTGGGATCCCGCTTTGCTTTCGTGCTTTCACTCTTTCTTCAATTACTAATTTTTGCTCGTTCTTGGTTATTCTCGTTGTTTCTCTATCTCTTGGGTGTGCTCTGTTTTTCTCTGTAGTTTTCTTTTCTCATGGATCTTTCGCAAAATCATTCTAACCCATTTTACTTACACCAAAGGGAGAATCTAAGAATGATTCTTGTTCTTATGCACAACCTGAGACGATACAAGATGTTGATGACTTTAATACACGTTGATGAGATGTTTTAGAGTGTCGAAACATAGGATAAGATTCATCTACAAAAGACTCTTTGACACTCAAGTCAGTAAGAGAGTAAAGATCCTTTTGTAAGAGAGAATGAGCATATAAGAGTGTATGTTTTTCCAAGATAATACTAGTGGTATTTATAGGGTTTTCAGCGAATATTGATGGTATTTATAGGATTTTTGGATCCAGAGATCAAATGATAAAACTAGTAACGAATATCATACAAAATAATAACTTATCTTATAATTAGTAATGATAATAATATTGTGCCAACATACTTCTTATATTAAGTATTCACAAGTATATGATATTAAGAAATATTATGGTGTAATCAGAATACCGATATTTGTCATAATTACCGTTAATATGAAAATATTAAATCTTGTGGGATATTTTGGATTATCTCCATATTTTGTCCATATTTTGTCATACCACAGCTAAATGAAGTCAACTACTATTGATATAGTTAAGCCATGAATGAAGATGGTACATACAATGCTTGGTCATTTCTTGGATAATTAAAACATTGAGTAAGGGTGGTAAAACGGCCAGCCCGACCCGTTTTGGCCTGTCCTGCCTTTGGCCCGCTACCTATTTTTTATTTTATTTTTATTTTTTAATTTTATTTTTATTTTTTTTAATTTTTTTAATTTTTTAATTTTCTTTTAACTTTTTAAAAAATTTTGTGTATAATTTTTTTTATATAATTTAGAAAATTTATTTATTTTTATATTTTAAACAAAAATAAAAATAAAAAAAGGTTGGTTGGTTAAGCGGATCAAACCACAACGAGTTAGAAACTACAACCCAACCCGCCTTTCTCTTGACGGAATGGCGGATCTAGCCTACTTTGACATGCCTAACATTGAGGATGCATTTCGCTTAAAACATTATGTATATTGAGAATGCAAAAGATTCATTTAAGAAAGATTTAAAAAAAAATCATTTTTGCATGTAAAATGTTTTTAAGAAATCAAATGTATCAAATAGGGAAATCAAATCTATTGAGAAAGAAAGTTTATAACACTTTTTGTTTTCTATGAACCTAATATAGCAGCTAATATTTATTGCTTTTGTCTTTCTTATTGACTTAAAAATTTAGTTTAAATCTTTCAAAAAATAAAATTTTGTAAGTTTTTGTTAATTCCAAAAAGTTTTTTTTTTTATAATTTTCTATAAGTTTCTTAATTTCTTTAAATTCCAAATTGATCCTTGTGTATTTTATAATAATTTCAATTTTTTCTTTAATTACTTTTTATTATTTGCAACTTAGTCATGAATAATTTAGTCCTTTGTCAACTTTTAATAATTACAATTAAGTCTCAACTAATTATGTTGAATTTTTTAAACACTTTAAAATTTTAATGAAAATAATTCATTCAATTTACAACTATTAAATTTATAATAATACTTGTTTTTTATTTTATTTATTTTCGGTATGAAATACATGATTTTGGAATTAATAAGGGTTAAAATAGAAAATTTGTGTATACAAACACATGAACTTAAACTCACTTTTGTGCATCCTTGATAAGAACAAAATAAGAAGATTTTTTTATCGCTATGACATGACAAATTTAATGTAAGTTTGAGTAGATTTTTATTCTTCTCTTCCAATGGTAACCTTTCAAATGTAATTACTAGAATCAAAGTCATATTTCTTTTACAAATTATCTTTGTTCTTTTTGTGAAAAAATTGCCTATAAATATAACATATTCTCCCACATCTTTCTCATAATTTCCGACAACAAGAGAAAGAAAAACTTAAGGTATTCTCCCACATCTTTCTCATAATTTCCGACAAGAGAAAGAAAGACTTAAGGTATTCTCCCACATCTTTCTCATAATTTCACACAACAAGAGAAAGAAAGACTTAAGGTAAGATTTCTTCTTTTATTCTTTTTTCTTCCTTTCTTAAAAATTTGAATTCTTAGTTATCCAGTTTCATTCAATTAGAGCTAGAGCTAGGATTTATTCCTTTCGATTCTTCATAAGTCCTACATTATAAACTATATATATATATATATATATTTTTTTTTTTTTTTTTTTTTTTTTTCTTTTCTTCTAAAGCTTATTGTGAGACAACTTAAATAGGAAAGTACATCACTTTGAGTCTTTCATTTTAATTTTAGAGTTTCATTCACTTCATCAAGGTAAGGGGTCAACTCCAATATACTCTTTATTTTGACACATTTTTCTCTTTCAGTATACGATCTGCTCATTTTATTCTATATTTTTACATACACAATTTGGAATTTTTAATTTTAGAAATAGTTTCCCAAGGTATTAAAACCAAGGGTTAGATTCAAAACTCACATTATTTTAAGTTTTATAGAAAAAAATTACAAATAAAACAAGTTTATTGTTTTACCTATGAGAGAACTATATTTTTTCCTTTTTGATTGTTGTTCTTATTTTAAGTTTCTATACTTATTATTTTATTTTATAGTAACCTTGTATAATATTTTAAGTCAACTAATGGATGAAGGATTTAAATGTACATAGAAAACACTAGAAGGGTTATGTCCAATTTTCCACGCACACATGCACCCACACCCCCCTACACGCACACACGCACCCACACACCTACACATCCACACACACACATCCACACACACACACACACACACACACACACACACACACACACACACACACACACACACACACACACACATATATATATATATATATATATATATATATATATATATAAGCCAACTAATGGATGAATTGTATTTGTAAATACCAAGGTTTGACTAAATTTTTTATAAATTTCCTTTTTAGGAATTGTATGCAACATTAATAGAGGATGATTGCAAAAGGAAATATGATATTGAAATTTAAAATGAATGGCAATGAATGGATAGTAAAAGAAAGTAATATTATTTTAAGGATTGTATGGATAGGGGACTAAAGGGTGGTGATATGGTAACCTTGGATTCTTGCACACAATTAGCCAAGTAAAAATAAAACACAGGTTTCACACTATTTTTCATTATCCTCTTGACTATACTTTTAGTCCATGAAAGTGGGGCAATGCAGACGTTGTCTTTGTCGGAGCATACAACCTCGTGTGGCCAACTTTATGCATTCATAGTAGATCTACCATTATCCTTCCTCTTCCTTTTTTAAGATATTATCCTTTTTCTTCCTAAACCTTTTATTTCCTTATCCTTTTTGTTTAAGTATCTACTTACACTTTTATGACATAAATGAGAGTTATACTAGACCTTAGATCTATTTACACTTTTTGTTTGACTTATACCAACTTTGCCTTAGCCTAAAGAACTTTATTTGACGAGGTGGATGCTTCCTTTTGATCATGATCTTGAAGATGCATGTCGTCCACTCTCAAGAATTCAAAAAGTTCATCCTAGGTGATCTTTCTCAGATCATGCATTTATGCAATGGTTGTTGTCTCATGTTCTCATAACTTTGACATACTATTAAACAACTTTACAATTATCTAAGCCTTTGAAAAGCTTTAACTAAGGGCTTTGAGCTGAAGATTATTTACATCCTTCCAACCATATTATCCACTGTTTCACCATCCTTTATGGTGAACGATTCATACTATCTTGTGAGTGGTAGCTTTGCTCTGTTGGACATAATCATTTCTTTCATAATTTATCATTATGGAGTCCCATATCTCCCTGGCTAACAACAATTCTACATAATTTTTATACTTATTTCTTGAAATAACACCCATGAGAGTGTAACGAGACTTATTCAACTCTATTGAGTTGGACTCTTTTCTATTACACTCTTCTTCAAAAGTATTGATCATAAAATCTTTAGGAGATAATTTGCCACAACTAAAAGTGTGGGGACTTCAAGTACATCTTCATCTAATCTTTATAATAAGAAAAGTCTTGTCCAAGGAAGGTTAGAGGCATAGTGAGAGATGTTCCTTTAACTATTAGTTGTTGTTCTATACCTACCATTGTTTGGGTCTTTCCTCTACTCATTATAAGATGTTTAACCCTTAAGAGATTGAGCTTTTATGAAAAGTGTGAAAACAAGGGAAATACACAAGAAGAGATGGTTGAATTGTGTTAAAACCTTTTTAAAAGAAAAACTCTCCCCCTAAGTTAGTTTAGATCTTATAACATGCAATATACAAGAGATTAAGGATAAAAGGAATTTAAGTTGAGATCTTTTATGTTTGTCCATATGTAAATGCATACTACGTTTAGATCTGGATAAACTTGGTTAACTTTCACTAAGTAAATTAATGATGTAAAGATACAATCGAGTATTATTTGGAGCCCTACCACTCCTATCTAAAATGAGCCAAATATTATTTGAACACATAATCACTATTGACTAAAAATTCAAGCATAGTTTGGAAACTAATCACTCCTAACTAACAAATTAAAATATTATTTTTAATTTAGTCACTTTTGACAAAACACGAGTATTCTTTGGAAAACACTCACTTCTGACTAAAGAGTTGGTGAATAAAGGGAGTGATCTAAAAGATACAAAGGTTTGCTCATTAGGTAGAGAAAACACACCTTCCAACAAATACAAGGTTCAAAAGCTCTATTGTTGATGTTGAGGAAGAGATTCAAAGACCTAAGTTAAGATGAAGATGTTTTGATGATGTTTGCAGATGCTAACAATGAAGATTAAGTTTTAGAGTCTAACTTTCTTTTATATGTTTTTGTCTTTCACACAAGGTACTCATTAGGACTTTCTAATTCAACACACAACCTATATTAAGAAACATTTTTCTAAAGCTAAAATCTATCTTAAAATATTTTAGCATTTTAAACCAATTAACTATTCTTGAGAGTTTCCATAACAAGATAATCAACTATCTAGTGAAATAACTGATTAATCTAGAGAGTGCTTTAAGTGTTTTCAAACTCTCAGTATAATAATCAATGAAAATCTTGTTTAATCAATTAAACTTGTTTTAAAAAATTAATGAAGAGTATGGTTAATTGATTAAAATATGTAGTACTTTATTATTACAAAGAGATGTTGTAAATATTTTCAAAATTATGTTAGAATAATCGATTAAAAGCTTTAAATGAATTCAAAAATGTTTGAAATATGTGGTTTGGAAACCATATAATAGAGATTCATTGTAAATATCTTAAATAAATTTTGCAAACATATATAGTGAATCACACTAATATTTTCTTAGCTATGCATGCAATTTTGAAGTACTTTCAAAGCTTTCAAAGTAAATAAGGACTTTGCTAATTTTACAAAGTCTTATTGTTGCTTCTAATTTTTCGGATTGTTGTTTTGCTAAAATGTTCTTGTAGTTTTTCTTGGTTGTTGTTTTGTTAGAGTGTTTCTGTTAGTTTTGAAATGGTTGAAAAGCCAAGAAGGGGGGGAGGGGGTTGAATTTGCTAGTTAAAAAAATTTAGGCTATCTTTGCAAGCTAAAAACCACCTTTAATTGAATCAAATAGATCACCAAGTTAGGATGCAAACAGTATTGAACTATACACTTTCAATCGATCAAAAACAGAGTTAACAGATTGATTTTACTAAACAGATTCTGCTTTGGTATAATCAATCGATTGAAACTGAAAAACAGTCGACTGAAATACTAGGAAAAATGCAGAAATGCGAATTTGAATTTTAAACTAGAAACAATGCTAAAAAATGATCAAGATCAGTTCCAAATGATTATACAAACATGCTCAATCCTGCAGATGCCATGAAAACATGCAAGAACATGAAAAAGATGATTAAAACACAAGTTCTTGAAACTTTAAAATGAAAATGCAAGAGAGAAAGGTTAGAGAGAGGACACCACGAGATTTTTATACTGGTTCACTCAAACCTGAGCTACATCCAGTTTGTCAAGGCAACCTTAGCTTGACTTTGCACTATTTCAAAAGTTTTACAACGTATCCACCCTTACACTTCCAAAATATGCAAAAACACCACAAAAGACTCTTGAATCACACAAGAATCACACCAGCACAGCAAGAACCCTCTTGCAGACTTGAAAAACCACCAGGAACACACACAAATGTTGAGAAAGATCAAACCTCAGTGGTAGCACAACCTAGCCTACCACAAACCACTTTCTCCAAGCTTCAAACCAAGCCAAAAGCTCCAAGAATTGATCCAAGATCAATCTTCAACAGCTGCAACACCTATGATCACGAAGGAGAAAGTTTCCACAAGTTTCTAAAACCAAATCGTGCTCTAAAATGATCAACAAACCTCTCTTTCAAAATCATAGCTTTTATAGTCAAACTGTTACGAAATTCAACAGGTTGATTTTCAAATCAATCGGTTGATTTCACTTGACTTAAGTGAAATCAGTCAATTAAAAACTAAATCAACTGATTGAATTTGTTGCAGTTTAAGACTACTGCAGCCAATCTTTTAACCTGTTGAAAAACCATTCAACAGACTAAAAGAGACATTTTAACCTGTTGAAAAACCATTCAACAAATTAAAAACACAATAAAGACCAAACTACATCTAATTAATGCTATAAGGTCTACAACATGAATTACAAACTTAAAATACACTTTCTAAATGATGTAACTAGATGGAGAGCACATGTTCCAGCCTTGATCACCATGGATATCATCAAATCTCCTTTCCTTCATCAATGTAGGCTTCATATCAATGGTAATGACTTCAATATAGTTCAAAAGGGCTTCATTCAATCTTTATCAAATCTTCAAGAAGCAAACCACCTTGGCTTCTCATTTGAACAGTGTCAAGTGGTTGTTTGAATTGGATCCAGTATAAATTCTTGTGTGCTCTTTATCTTTCTTTATCTCTCCCTTTACATTCCTTTTTGTTCTTGTATCAATAAGATTCTCAAAACAATTGCATTTTGTTTTACAAGTTAAAAAGAATAAAATTCATTAAAGAATTTTTTTCTTAAAAGCAATTCGCTAACATTTAGATTTAACAAAGCCATCCCTATTTTCCTAACATCTACTAGTTTGTTATTGAAGCACAAACAATGTTCTTGTGATGTTTTGATCTTTAAAAGCTTTGAACGATAAAAGTGACATCATTTTTGCAATTGCTGATCACTAGTCCTTCTTGTCTTCGATTTGGAAAATTTCTTTAAATACAAAGTTAAGAAAAGGCCTATTGTAAATCTATTTCTACTCATTGAGAGACTTCACTTCAAATTTTCATGTTCAAGACTTTGTCTGTTCATGCATGAACGTAGAGATGCATTGAATGTGCTACATGCAATATTAAATGTTCATCTCTTCTTTAAGCAATATTTTGATATTTGGCATGAATTATCAAGACTCAATTAGAGAGCTTTCAACCAAAATGAAGTAAATCATATGATTGTGTGAGGTGAACAACCCTTTTAGAGTTGACACAAGGTGTGTGAGAATATGTGTTGGCATAAAACAACTTTACCACATCCTTCAACAAATCTTTTACATTTTCTTGTACATTGTGAGATTTTTTCTTTTTTGTAGATGTGAAGATGAAAGCATTCTCTATGATACCAAATAAGTTGATAAAGATTTGTGTTAGGTATAACTTTTACGTGAAATGTTGTTTGCATGCATTTCATTTATTGACTTTCACTTATCAAATAAAGCAACGAGAACACATAGGAGAACACATTGTTGTAGTCTTTATCAAACAAAGCAAACTACGTTTCACATGATCAATCTTTTATAAAACTTATGCCTTACAAAAAAAAAGTGTTTTTATTATTTATGCTTTAAAATTGATGGTGTATTGGATTATATTCTAACAAAAGTTTTTGTTTGGTTGACATTTTAGGTTACTGTTTTCTTATATTTAAGGTTTTTTCTTCTCTCCTAATAAAGTTTAATGCAAATTAGTTATTGCCCAAAGAATAGTTAGATATTAAATATAAATAATTAACCAGAAAAAAAAACTTGTATAGAAAAGTATATTTCAAATCTAGATAAAATTTATTATGAATGTAGTGTCAATACTACATGTAAAGATAACCATGACAACATTGAACTGATTATGAGTTATTCTCTAATGAAACTTGACCTTGAAGTATAAAACTACTACAAATTACCCGTTGAACAACTGACAAGAGTTTTAGTTATTCCATTTTCCTAATATATTATAGGATTTCTCCTTTAATCATGCATTTTATTAAAACCCTGCATTATGATGTCAAGTAAAATATATAAGTTATTTTGTAAGAACTTTGAAGAGAAGAAAACCTTTTAGTCATTAAACTTGTAATGGCTTGATGGATTTTTGGTTATTTAGTGGTGGGAAAGGTAAGGTTTTATCACCTTTTATGTGTTATCCTCTTAAGTATCAAAGAATCAACAAAACAATCACTTGACATATTCACCATCTATTATCAAAAGATAAAAAAAATCAAATAAAATTACAAGCATTCAAATCTAATGCATCTAATGCTATATAATCTAAGTCATTTGATGATGTTAAGCATTGGTACGAGTATATAAACCATATTGATGTGTGTTCCTTTACACATATTAATAACCTTACTATTTACAAGACGTTTATTCACTAGTATAGGAAAGCCTTTTTACACCAACTAAAAAAGGTTTTTAATGCCAACTTTAGAACCAACATAGATATAGGTAGTATAACAAGTTTCCATTGTCATGATGGATAAAACTACAACCGGTATAGAAAGTGTCGACTTCTTCATCACGCACAGGAAGGAATCCAACCTCTCATTCACCCAACAAAGCTTTAATCTCACTACCCATATCCTTCCTCCTTCAATTTTTTCAAAGGGTATTTTCTTCCCCATCACATGACCACACACAAAGAGCTCTGGGCACCACAATATTGCAACCATCATAGTAGAAATGCGACCACCACCCCATGAACATGCTAGTCTACTATAGATCCAGTAACAACCTACGACACAAACATGTAACTCACCAATGTTCACCAATAAAGACCAAGTGCCACGTCAACCACTGTGTGTGTCAAATCCGAGTAAATCACGAGCTTCACATCCCACACATGAAGAAACAACGCTAGTCGCACACCTACGCATGACAAACCAAGCTAGTCGCGAGAGTACCACTACGCACGACCCATACGATGCAAAAACACTGACTAAGCAAACGTGATCGCAATCCACACCTGGAACTAAGATACCTCATTGAAAAATGCAGCATCAAACATGATGACATTGAATGGTGTCGTGGAAAATCCGATCCCTAACACTACAAGTTTGTGTCTTTGTCCTACTACGGTGCCGACATCGTACCTACCAGATTTTGCACTACGAGAGTGACGATGGGAGCACGAACGAGAGCGACAGTGACTGTAAGAGCTCGACCAACAACACGACTAGAACTCAAGAAATAGCGATGACCACGAGAGTGACAAAGGGAGGAGACAAAGGCCACCTAAGCTAAGACGTGAGGATTGTGCAAGGAGGAGAGAACAAAAATAGTGTAGGGAGGAGGAAAGCAAAGCTGCAGAGAGAAGGGAGTGTGAGTGAAGCTCGTCTATATTGGGATAAAAATTAAACATCACTTATTATGACAGTTCTCGATCTAACTGGAATAGAAAGTCTTTGTAATTTATTACAAAATTGCCATAATGACACTTTCTCTACCGGTTCTAGGTCCAACCCGTATAGAAAATCTTTTTAATTTATTACAAAATTGTCACCACACCCCTTTCTGTATCAGTTCTAGGTCCAACCGGTGTAGAAAGTCTCATCATATTTGTAATTTTGTCACTGCGTCACTTATTATGACAAGTGGCTTATAATCACCATAATAAGTCATCATAAAAAATGATTTTTGCACTAGCGCCTTTTTTTAAATATCACATAAATATAATGACAATTAAAAAAGATGCTACTAGAAACAAAAATGTCTGTAGTTGTTTAAAGTGTCACAAACTTATTTTACTTTCAAATTAATCTTTGTCTTTTTTAACAATTACAATTGTATTTCTTGGTCAAAATTACTTTAAAATTGTTACAACAAACTTTAATAATCAATATTATGATGATTCTGTGACACTAAAATCTGTATGAATTTGTCAATTGACCGAAGTTAGAATAGTAAAGTAATGGTGGAAACTATCAAACAAGACAGACTCAACTTACCCTAAAATCATTCTTTTATATTACTAGTTATTTTTTTAATGTTATTATATTAGGTTAGATTCATGAATAATCAACCAATTGTTACTTTTTTAGAAAAAATTACTTTCACACATTTTAACCTTATTTGATATATATATATATATATATATATATATATATATATATATATACTCTCTCTTTCATTAATAAAAAAATGTCAAATAAGTATAAATGTATTAACTTATCTATGTCGATTCTTGATGGGTTTCCTTTATTTCTAGAAGTTCATTATGGAGGTATTATATATAGTTAAAGATGTTTTTAGTATCTGAACTTTGACACAAAATTATAATTCATCCGCATTTAAAATTTTGATATATTTTGGTCCCCAAACTTTAAAAATAAATGAATATAGTCCTTTTAACTCAATTTTGTTAAATTTTGTTGACGTGTTAAATGTATTTTTCAATTGACATTGAAACGAAAACGTGTCAATGATATAAATAACTCAAATACTAATATGAAACACATTTGACACATCCAAAAAATTTAACCTAAAACATCGAGGTATTGGGTTTATGGGTTGTTTCTTTTTCTTATATGCTATTTAACTTTGTTTGATACTACTTATGACTTTTTTCTAAGGGTTTACCAGGGAGAGATTATACATATGCCTACTATAAAGAAGACATTTTACATTGATCATTTTGGACATATTACATCGGTTTTGAACCTGATGTTGATTTCATTGATGTAATAAGTTGAACATACTTAACATCAGTTCTATTTAAACTGATGTAGTATTCAAACAATAACAAAAAAAAATTGTTGAAACACGTCTACAACAACACAAAAATCACCATTGCACTTCACTTTTCTCAACAATGGCATAGAGCGGAGCAACGTGGAGGTTGGTGCATTCATCAAACCTTCATTCAAGATGGAGGTAGAATTCGTAGGTGCCTCATTATTGCAACACCAAGTCTTGTGAGTTGGGCTCACAATAGATTGGTAAAATCACCACTACATTTGTAAGACCCGTAGAATTTAATTAATTAAATAAATAATTAATTAATAAATACGGGAGGGGTAATAATTATGACATTAAATTATGGTTGGTATGATGTGGTAAAGTACTAGCTCAAGTGGTTGAGAGTACTTTAATTGTGTGATAGGACTTGGGTTCGAGTCCTATGCATGATACTTTTTGTGTTATTATTATTATTTCAATCTATGAAAACATGTTCTGTTATGATATGATCCTTGAATTGTGATGGTTAGCATGAAACATGATTGGTTGAAATGGTTATGCACTTGAGTGGTAACAAAGGGGTCATGGGTTCAAACCTTGGAAATGCTAAATGGAAATTATGCTTGTTTTTATTTTG
>Ga0209589_1004589_pt1 | contig 23747 bp, 12 predicted proteins | sample CowpeawhiteBW_FD_187525 | JGI IMG/M metagenome (GOLD analysis project Ga0209589, IMG submission 187525) | Root nodule microbial communities of legume samples collected from California USA - Cow pea white BW (SPAdes) (version 2) | ecosystem: Host-associated > Plants > Roots > Nodule | place: USA...
ATACAGAAATTAAATTTGATTTCAATTTGGAGAGGGACAAAATTGCTCCATTTTTACAAAAATTGGGACTAAATTGAGACAAATTAAAATAAAGGGACCAAATTGAGACTAAGAAAATGACACGTGACGTAATACTGACACGTGTCACTGTCACTGCCACGTGGCACGATGACAGCTTGACACGTGGCAATTTTTTAATTTTTTTAAAAAAAATCAAAAAAAAAATTAAAAATAAAAAAAAAATTAATAAAAAAATTAATAAAAAAATTCAAAAAATCGAGGAACTGACACGTGGCACTCCCTCTAACGACGTCAACGTTGACTTAACGGCAAGGGCAAACGTGAGACGTTTTAACAAAAAAGGGGACCATTTTGAGACTTTTAAACATTTGGGTACCATTTTGAGATTTTGACTCCAAAATGGGGATCAAAGGCATAATTAAACCTATTATTTAAAACACTACTTAACCATTTTAATTTTAATTTTAACTAAATATTTTTAAGTTTAAAATTAAAAATCAACTTTTACACTCTCGTGTAATCGTCATCATATATTATAAATTAAATTTCTCTAGTTTTAATAAACTTAGTATTTAAATAAAAAATAAACTCTCGCTAAATTTAAATTAAATATTTTTAAATTTAAAATGCCGAAATCAACTCCCACCTTCTCTCATCTAATCAAGTTCACATTAACATTAATAAAAAAATATAATATACAATAAATTATTGAAATGGTTTTTATTTTTAATTAAATTTTCTACTTGAAATAATTTTATTTAAAAAAAATACTTTTTTTTTTATAGATAAGCCTATCATCACGAGGTGGGATTTGTTTTTACGAAAATGGTATTTTGACTCTAAATTTTTAACTCATTTTTTACACCGGTGACGTTTCTCACTAACTAACGTTATGTCCAATTTTCCTTTTGTTTTTTTCTTTTGCAGCAGCATGTGTGGGAGAAAGGATGGAAAAGTGAAAGTGGCAGTGGAAGAAAGACGAAACCCAAAGGGACGAAACACCAACTGCAGAAAGACCAACCCACTTCAACCCATTTCAATTCACTTTATCCAACATAGAAACAGGGCATTAGGGATCTCTTCCCGATGACGAGACAGAACCGCGACTTCAGAGTGTGTGAGAATCACTACCTCGCAAGTGATGCAACGACTTCAACCAACAGAAAAGCATGAAGTTAGGTTTGAGTTGTCTACGGCGATGAATGGTTTATGAGTGGGCTTTGTTGGATATGAGAAGAAAAGGAACCCAAATTAGTTTCATAGGTTTAGGATTGTTGTTAACTTGATAACATGTACAAATTGTTAGGGATGTTGTATGATTAAAAGACTTATGCATTAACCATATTCTGGTATGGCATAGTGATGCATGTATGATCTTGTTTATTCAGTTTCTATTTCCAAAATTGTTGTCTATGTACGATATTGGTAATATGCAGGTGTACAAGTAGTTATGTGTTGAGTAAAAGACTTCTACATTAACCAATCACGGTTGTTACAGATGTGGGGAGCCATGTGGTAATAAGTGGGGAGTTATCGTTTGGTTTTTGCACGTTTGTCAAACATATGTTATAAACACAAACATTATTATAAGTACAAAAAATGGAGGATACAATTTACATAGGACTCAATTTGATGAAGGAAATTGTGGATTGGATTTATGTTTAACAAAAACAAAATCAACAACCACCTCTATAACAAGTTTGAGGATTTATGTAATAATAAATGGGTAGTGGCGTTGTGTTTTTTGAACTCGTCAAAAACAACTCTTATGAAGACATACATTATGTGTATGTTAAGTGAACAATAGAATTGACATGTGAGTGATTACAAACAGGACAATGGTGGACTTCTTTGATGTTTAAAGGAAAAATAAAATTGATCACAATTGTTACAGATGTGGGGATCCATGTGGTAATAAGTGGGGAGTTCTGGTTTGATTTTTGCACGCTGTTCAAACAGATGTTATAAACACAAACATTATTATAAGTACAAAAAATAGAGGATACAATTTACATGGGACTCAATTTGACGAAGGAAATTGTGGATTAGATTGATGTTTAACAGAAACAAAATCAACAACCACCTCTGTATATGTCACTAAAATGCCACTCCCCATAAGCACAACGTCACTCCCCACTTATCATCATATAAATCCCCAAACCTGTGACAGAGGTGGTTGTTGATTTTGTTTTTGTTAAACATCAATCTAATCCACAAATTTCCTTCATCAAATTGAGTCTCACGTAAATCGTATTCTCCATTTTTTGTACTTATAATAATGTTTGTGTTTATAACATCTGTTTGACAAGCGTGCAAAAACCAAACCACAACTCCTCATTTATTACTACATGGATCCCCACATCTGTAACAATCGTGATCAATTTTATTTTTCTTTTAAACATCAAAGAAATCCACCATTTTCTTGTTTGTAATCACTCACATATCAATTCTATTGTTCACTTAACATACACATAGTAATGTATGTCTTCATAAGAGTTGTTTTTCACGCGTTCAAAAAACAAAACGCCACTCCCCATTTATTATTACGTAAATCCCCAAACTTGTTACAGAAGTGGTTGTTGATTTTGTTTTTGTTAAACATCAATCTAATCCACAATTTCCTTCATCAAATTGAGTCTCATGTAAATTGTATCCTCCATTTTTTGTACCTATAATAATGTTTGTGTTTATAACATCTGTCTGACAAATGTGCAAAAACCAAACAACAACTCCCCACTTATTATCACATGGATCCCCACATCTGTAACAACTGTGATTGGTTAATGTAGAAGTCTTTTACTCAACACATAACTACTTGTACACCTTCATATTACCAATATCGTACATAAACAACAATTTGGGAAATAAGAACTAAATAAACAAGATCATACATGCATCACTATGCCATACCAGAATATGGTTAATGTATAAGTCTTTTAATCATACAACATCCCTAACAATTTGTACATGTTATCAAGTTAACAACAATCCTAAACCTATGAAACTAATTTGGGTTCCTTTTCTTCCCATATCCAAAAAAGCCCACTCTGTTGGGAATAGTCCAAGTGTGAGTCAAAAGTCCCACATTGGATATAAAAGACAAAGTTGAACACTATATAAGAATAAAGACCCATAACAACATTGTCTTAAGGTTTTGGTGTAAAAAGTGGTGTCTAAGGTCTTATATGTGTAAGACTAATGTCATATAACCATATGGAACCACAATCTCTCAATAACCATGACCATAACTATAACTATAACCCATATCATATATAAAAAATATAAACCCATCACACTCATAAACCACCCATCGCCATAGACAACTCAAACCTAACTCCGTGCTTTTCTATTGGTTGAAGTCGTTGCATCACTCGCGAGGTAGTGATTCTCACGCACTCTGAAGTCACGGTTATGTCTCGTCGTCGAGAAGAGATCCCTAATGCCCTATTTCTATGTTGGGTAAAGTGGATTGAAATGGGTTGAAGTGGGTTGGTCTTTCTCCGTTTGGTGTTTCATCCCTTTGGGTTTCGTCTTTCTTGATCCAATCCACTTTTGCTCCAATCCAATCCATTTATAATCCATTTTATTAAAAATCTAATCCATTTAAAATCCATTTAATGGATTTGGATTTTAATCTAATTTACATTTTATATATCTTATGGATTGGATATCCATTTTATAAATCAAGATTTTTAAATATGGATAATCCAAAAAGTCCAATCCAAATTTTCAATTTAAATTTTTAGTTGGGTTAGACTAAAGGTTAAGATGGACTATGCTAAATTCAAACTTGGACGGGCCTTGCTCGACGACCTATACGGATCAGGCAGACCCGACAATCATAAGAGGTTGGGCGGGCCTAAAGATATGAACGAGCTAGGCGGGCCTGACAAACCGAATGAGTCAATCAGGCCCAATGACCTGATGAGCCAGGTGGGCTCGAAGACCTAAACGGGCCAAACGGGCCCGAAAACCAAAACAGGCTAGGCAGGCTCGAAGATCCAAACGGGCCAAGCGGGCTCGAAGACCCGAATGGACCAAGCGGGCTCGATGACCCGAATGGGTCAAGCGAGCTCGAAGAACCGAACGGGTCAGGTAGGCCCGAAGACCCGAACGGGTCAAGCGAGCCCGATGACCCGAACGAGTCAGGCAGGCTCGAAGAATCGAACAGGTAAGGCGGGCCCGAAGACCCGAACGGGTCAGGCAGACTCGAAGACCCGAAAGGGTCACACGGACCTGAAAACCCGAACGAACCAGGCAGAACCAATGACGAAAATAGGTCAGGCAGCCCAAATACCCGAACGGGTCAGGCAGGCCCAAAAACCCGGACAGGCCCGACGACCCGAACGGGCCTGAAGACACAAATGCGCCAAACGACCTGGATGGGCCCGACGATCCAGACGGGCCCAACGACCCGGATGGGTCTGACGACCTACATGGGCCTTACGACTCGGATGGACACGACGACACGAACGAGCCGGACGACCCTGATCGGCTCGACGATCCGGACGGACCTGACGACTTGGACGACCCCGACGGGCCCGACGACCTAGACGAGCCTGACGACCTACACGGGCCTTATGACCCAGATGGCACGATGACACGAACGGGCGCGTCGACCCAGACGGGCCCTACGACCCAGACGGGCCCTACGACCCAGACGGGCTCGACATCCCGGACGAACCCTACGATCCGAACGGGCCGACGACCCAGAAATGTCCGACGACCCGGATGGGCCCGACGACTTAGACGAGCCTGATGACCTTGACGTACCCGACAACCCAGACGGGCCCCAGGACTCGAACGTGCCCGACTACCCGATTGGGCCCGACTATATGGACGGGTCCGTCCGGGTCGTTGGGCCCATTCGGGTCGTCCGGCTCGTTCGTGTCGTCGAGCCTGTTTGTGTTTTCGAGCCCATTCTGGTTGTTGAGCTCATTCGGGTCGTCGGACCTGTCTGGGTCGTCCGGATCGTCGGTCCCATCCGAGTCATCCGGACCTTAATGATACAAGTTTTAAGAAATTCAATTTAAATTTGTTTTATTAAAAATGGATTCTGGATTTTGAACTTTATCCAAATATTTGGATTGGATTTAAATCTTGATCCAAATATTTGGATTTGGATTTTAAAAAAATCCAAACTACTTTTGCTAAAAAAATGGATTTGGGTCAAAAATCTAATCCAATTATTTGGATCTAAAATGGATGTGGATTGGATCATTAAAAATCCGATCCATGCCCACCCCTACTAAAATCAATAATGTAAATTATCACGTGAGGTTATGTATCATGTGATCAGAATATATTTTCCCAGAAAAAAAAAAGACATAAATATTGAGTGAATACTTCTTTTTAACAACTATGAGATCAATGGGATCGAAATATGTTAGAAAATTAAACTCAAACACTAAGAAAGAAATATATAAAAATGGACTCACCTTATAAATAGTTTTATATTATTGTTCAATAATAAGTTATTACATATGACAAGTTTGTCAACTGGTGACTTTAATTTTGTTTGAATTAGACCTAAAATTAAAAAAAAGGAAATAAAGAGAAAATAATAGGAAGAAAAACTAATAAAAATAATGTATCGTTCATATAGATACAAATAGAAAAAATTTAGTTAAAAAAATATTTTCAATTGTTTGGATGGGTGACAAAGAAAGCAAAAATAAATATCTAAAGTTAATTATTTTCTTTTAACACGAGTGATTGAAAAAAACACTTAGTTAAAAGAAAGAAATAGAGAAAATTATAAAAGGTAACAAGTGATATAAAAAAAAGATTAAAAACTGTTTCTACCAATAAATCTAACTCAAATTACTCTATGCAAAGCACAAAGTTGATTATTGCTTTGGTGCGATAATAATTAATTTTGACAAGAACTAAGTTTTTTTAGATTTAAATATCTTTTTAATGTATTTTAAAATATAAAAAATGAGTAATAATCGATGTATTTCGAAAGCGAGGAAGAAAAAAAATTAAGAAAAAAAAATTAGTAGGAATCCAAATTCTATATTTAAGCAATTATTTCGGTAAATCAGTGAGCTTGCAACTAGTTATTCCAGTTGGATAAAAAAACCAGAAAATCAAAAACCATTAAAAAACTAAAAGTAAAACTTCTGAAAATCCAGAAGAGATTTAACCAAACACGACATCAATTTTACCTATTTTTAATCCCATTGTTCAACAATCCAAACCAATTCATTACCCGCTCTCAATTATCTTCAGAAACTAACACGTAACTGAATAGTTAAACATAAAAGCTGACACAAAAATGAAAAAGATAAGAAGTGTTTTCAAATCTTCATATAAATGAACAGCCACCAAACACCAACGTGCACCCCACAATGATGTTTTCTTCGTATACATCAAAACACCTTCTACATAAGCGCCCAAAACGCAACAGATTCACCAAACCTTCATCCTTAATTTTCTCAAACCAAACAACAAAAGTTTCCTCTGTTACTGATTCCATTCTCTTCCCAGAAACATCAATGACATCACTGTTATCATCACCCTTGTCAATACCATCACCATTGTCAATACCATCACCACCTCCACCTCCACCGCCATTGTTATCCAATGAAGCAACCATGGAAAAACCCTCCCTCCCACTTCGAATGACCATCTCACTTCAACCGGCAAACACCAAGAGCAAACGCGATTCCAAGTCCAACAAGCTCTATCGAAGGTTCCGATCGGTTTTCCGATCTCTTCCGATCATCGCGCCGTCGTGCAAGATGCCAACAGTTATGAGGAGCCGTGGCAGCGAGGTATACATCCATGGCGGCACAAGGATCACCGGAACCCTATTCGGGCACCGGAAAGCTAGGGTAAACCTTGCATTCCAGACAAACCCTAATTGTGAACCGTTCCTGCTCTTGGAGCTGGCTATCCCCACAGGGAAATTGCTCCAAGAAATGGGAACGGGGCTAAATAGGATAGCGTTAGAGTGTGAGAGACGCGCTCACAACAGCGAGAAGATTAGGATCATTGATGAACCCATTTGGACATTGTTTTGCAATGGGAAGAAAACGGGTTATGGGGTGAAGAGAGAAGCCACAGATGATGACTTGAACGTGATGCAGTTGTTGCATGCAGTGTCTGTGGCTGTTGGTGTTCTTCCCAATGAGATTTCGGATCCTCATGATGGTGAACTCTTATACACGAGGGCCAATTTTGAACGAGTGATTGGGTCTAAAGACTCTGAGACTTATTACATGATGATGCCTGATGGAAATGATAACGGGCCTGAACTTAGTCTCTTCTTCGTTAGGGTTTAATATGTGGTGGCATCATGGCATGTCAGAAAAAGGATGAATCTTTTAGATTATGTGTAAAGGTTTCAAATTGTAGTTACAGTTATAAATGCCACTTTGAATTGATATGATCCTTAGTTTTGAGATTTGTTTCGGGTGTAGCTTTGAATGTTCACTAAAACAATTTTGTTTATGTTAATATTTCGATGTACTAAAACAATTGATAACTAAAACAAGTGTTCTTGATGAATTTGCTTTCGTTACATAACGTGACGAGGTTTATTGGTTTCGTAAAATATTTTTGTATAGTTTCACTTTTCATTAATTATTAATTCGTTAGAGTGAATATGTGAGAAGATTTGATATAATCTTACGTGTAGAGGGGATGACGTGAAGAAGACCAATATGATCGTGGCTACAATAAATTCCTTTATGTTATTTTTTTTCTTTTTCCCTCTAACTTCCTCCACCAGTCACCACCTTCCACCACCATTTTTTCTTTTCTTCCTCTCTTCTCTACCATCTCCAAATTTGTATCACAACATTTCTCACAAGAAAGAGGTGTTAACAAAGAGAGGATCTCTGTCTGGAGAGAAGAATCAAATGAGACAATTAGATATGTCTAATAGAAGATTGATAGAAGAGAAGACTTTACAACACATTTTGGTGTTTGCAGCAGCAACAACGTTTATGATAACATCATTAATTTGATGCGAGTTGTTCAATGCACTCACTTTTTCATCAAATTTTGGGTTGATCACTGCTTGAAACCTGAGAACCAATCATTCTTATTTTTTCTCCAAAATCACTTCCACAGTTTCAATTCTTCATTTTCCAATGCTCAAAATCCAAACACTATGATCCAAGACAATTACAAGCATCTCACAAGGTTGTCTACCAATATTTTCCAACATCTTCCATTTGGAAATTTAGAGGAAATTCTCTCATTTTTTACCCATCAAAGTCACAAAACAACAATGCATTCTAGTTTAGAGTTTCACCCATATGAGTCGTACATTCTTGTCCGGAAAAGATTTTACTAAACGAGGGGGATGGTGAAGATATCGAAAAGGGTGGTGTAAGGATGATGGAAGGTGGAGGAAGAAGGAAGAAAAAACCTCATAAAAGAACACTTAAAAACTTGCGCGCACTACAAGAATGCGCGATTTTAGCGTCGAAATTATGGCGTCGGATCAGTGTAGGACGCAAAATACGAGGGTCAGACCCACGCAAAATCGACGATAACCAAAAAGTTATTTAGAAACAAAAATTATCTCTTCATAGAAATTTGAAAAAAATATTAATTTTAGATTCTCGTCGGTTTGGCCGACGCAAATCAACCAATAAGTTGCGTCGGATGGCCCACGCATAACAAATTAAATTGTTTGTGTCGGCTGGCCCACGCATATACTACTGAGATAAAAAAAATTAAACTTTAGGTTAAAGTATAGGGGGAAAACATCAGATTTCACTTTTCCCCCTTCCCCCTTCCGCTTTCCCCTTCCTCGAGTCAGCCTCGACATTTCCCTCCTTCTCTGTGGCGTGCGTTTTCTTCCATGAGTGACGAAACTCCATCGAGGCAAGTGGGAGACAAGAACAATACTCCAATGAGGCTAGCTTCTTCAAAGACGCCACCTGCTGCGAGGAGGCGAGGTTCTGTTACGATGCGAGCTGCTCTCACAAGACGAATGTTGTGACGAGCGTGGAAGTTTGGGCGAGAAAGGGTGTGCCGACGAGCTTCGTCGCAGATTTAGGGATTTTCGTAAGCGCGGTTTACGGATTTTTGTTCGAACCCAACAGATTTTTGAAGCATCCAGGTTAGTGATTGTATTCTTGTTGATTGAACTTCACTACATTGTTGATTGAATCCCTATTGATTGAGTAATTTTTTGGTTATGAGATCCAAATTAGGTTTTTAGAATAAGCTTTTTAGGTGGACTTGTCTTCTGTGGATTTTAGACTTGTAGATTTTTGTGCGACTGTAATTTGATCTAATTAAAGTCACAATTTACTTAATTTTGTGTTTGCAATTTCGCTTCTAAATGATTCAAATGATACCCTGAATTATTGTTTGAAATGTGTCTGGATGCAGGTTTTGGTATTGTTGGATGCAGATTTTGCGATGTGCCTGGAAATAAACATTTGCGTGGGCTAAGCCCACGCCAACAATTATAAGGGAAATTGTTTGCGTCGGCTAAACCCACGCAAAGCCCTCTATTTTAGATATTTTATTTCAATCATTCGTGGGCTTGGCCTACGCATAGGGAATCATTCGTGGGCTTAGCCCAAGCAAAATTTGGAAAAATTTTCAGGTGTTCGTGGGCTTGACCCACGCATACGAACTTATTATTTTATTTCTTATGTGTTTTCGTCGGTTGAGCCGACGATAAACAAGCAGCAAATGTTCGTCCGCATTTGGCCGACTCAAACGAGTTTTGCATCCAGGAGATGGGCGTGGTCCATGTTACCGTCGCTGGACCGATGAGATCATGCTCTTTTCGTTGGTTTTGCACTAGTAACGTCCGATTTTGGCCGACGAAAAAAGCCTACATTCTTGTAGTGGCGGGATCATCTTTCAAACAATGTTAGTATCAATTAAAAAAGAATAATCACATTGAATCTTTTTAATTAAAATGATAACTGAATTGGGGACAAAATTAAAATTAATAATGAATTTAAAATTTTTAGAATTTTTGAATTTTTATAGAGTTTACTGACATATTTTAAAATTTTTATTACTATCGAATATTTTTATGATAATAAATTTGTTAGTAATTTAGATGATTATTATCATCGATAATGAATTCATCAATAAGGAGAAGAATGAATTCTCGCCATTTAGATGTTGTACTGATCTGTTAGTAAAATAGATGTCAAAATTCTCGCCATTTGTTTTGGATCAAATTCTTGTCAAATCCAATGAGATGTGTTATTAAATACAATTGAGAAGAAGAATAAGAAGGAGGAGGAGGAAGAGTAGAAGAAATCAAAGGACAAGGGAGCAAAGAAGAAGAATAAGGAGGAGAAGAAAAAAGAACTAAATTGCATAATTACTAATGAATTATGGTTATCAGTAAGGGTTAAATATGTTTTTGATCATTTAACTTTCAGTGAATTTTGGAATTAGTTCATTTCAAGATTTTGAACCAATTTAGTCATTAATCTTTCGAAATACTTGAATTTAGTCCTTTTAATCAAATTTTGTTAAGTTTATTTGACATTTCAAGCGCATTCCATAATAGTATTTGACTTAACATTAAAGTAAAATCATATAAACAACTCAAATACAACTCTGAAATGTGTACGAAACATAAAATAATTGTTATCAATTTTTTGCCTATTGGTAATTCCATTTTTTGTGTAGTGTGTGGACTTCCTTTGAACCTTAATTGAGCTTTGATTTCGGCTTGAATATTCAGTTAAGAACCCCAAATACATAGTTAAAATTTGTCCAAGATATGAAGGGAGAAGAAGACTTGAAGCAAGAAGTCCCTCATCACCTAGAATGCGCTAAAAATAGTGTAATTTAGGCATTCCAAAGCTAGGGAAGGGTTACACTGAATTCCTCCTTGTTTCGGCCAGAACTCAATCTTGTTTTTAAGTGAAACACTAAAGAGAGGTTAGTGTAGAGTTCAACTCCCGCATCAAAGGGATAAGGTTCTTTCATGGTAAAATGGCAAGGACATTGTTTGTCTCGGAGGATGTGTGCCTAATTCACCTTGTGCAACCATACTTAAGTCCATTTCTACCTTGTTTTTGAGTCTCACATTCCATAGGATAAGAAGAGCAAGAGGATTATACACTTACCTTACTAAAAGCATCTTGAAATTGAATAAGAATTGATGTTATTTTGCTATCTTCTTGTTCTTTCAATGTCAAACTATGCGAGTATTCTCATAATGAAATCTTCTCCAAGAAACCTTTCCTCGAATGAGGAACCCAAAGTTTTAGATTCTCTTAAGAAAATTAAAAAAAGTGTAACTTTTTTCAAGTTTTTCACGGTTCAAAAATGTTTCCATCAAAATATATATATGAGGATAATCCTCACCTTACATGTCAATTTTGATGTACACACTTTGAATCTAAGACAATAATATATGATTCGAAAGACTTTGTAAGAAATATTGACTATCTAAACAATTAGAAATTTTAATTTGAAATGAATCTCGAAGGACAACTTAAATCTTCGACTGATGTGTTCAGTCTAACAAATTTTACAAGACAATGAACTTAAAGTTGCATCTAACGCATTTAGAGAAGTTCGTAGCCAAACAATCTGCATTCGGGAAACTAACACTTGCTTGTGGGATTCATAGCGTGGTTACGCAAATTACACTAATGAGATGAAGCCTTCATGGAACACGCCACACAATAGAATAATTATGTGAATAAACATATGTTTAGTTTGTCTGAAGTATTTGATGGCAATTCCAGGACTATAGACTCACGTCCATTTCCTCAAATGATTAATTCACCAAATAAGAACGAAGTCAAAAAATTCTCTTACCTTTAATTACTCTTTATGAAATGATGAATTTAATGCAAATAATAAAGTAGTGGAATTTATATTTAATCTCATAAAACTTGTTGTAAGATGATATTTATTCATACTTATATTATAATTAATTTTATCTCTAGTAAATATGTCTTCAACAAACCCTTTCCCACATTGATGATTGAACATTTGGAGTGAAAATTGATATTGGTGGCACAAAACCCAATACCTTCACCACAAAAAAAAGTGAATATTTATGACGGTTAAAATTACAAGTTTTAACGGTTAAAAACCGTCACAAATAAAATTTATGACGGTTTAAAAAATCGTCAGAATTACGCATGTCAAAAACAGTTTTTGACAAGCAAAAATTAACTGTTGGTATTGTTGTTAAAAAAGAAAAAAAGGAAATTACTAGCAGTTAAAAACCGCTACAAAATGTACTTTTATTTTAATGTTAAGTATGTTTTTAGTGCTAGAACTTTGACCTAAAATTGTAATTTGTTCCTATCCGAAACTTCAATACATTTTGGTCCTTAAACTTTAAAAATTAATGAATATAGTTCTTTTAATTTAATTACGTTATCTTTTTTTTAAGGTGTCGAACATATTTCTTAGTAGATATTGAACCGGGAATGTGTAAAATAGTGTAAACAACTTCAACAGTAACATGAAAAGCATTCAACATGTCAAAAAAGTTAACATAATTAGGTTAAAATGTTATTCATTCATTTCTAAAGGTTAGGAACCACCAAAGTGTATTAGTTTCAGATTTAGGGACGAATTTCAATTTTGGGTCAAAGTTCAAGAACTAAAAACATACTTAACCCTTTATTTGATGATATTTTGACGGTTAAAAACCGTCACAAAATTTATCATATTTTGACAGTCCAAAACCCCTACAAAATATATCATATTTTAATGGTTAAAAATCACTACAAAATATATCGTATTTTGACGGTTAAAAACTACTACAAAATATATTATTCTTTGACAGTTAAAAACCGTAAAAAAAATATCATATTTTTACAATTAAAAACCATAAAAAATGCTTAAAATATTTTTAAATTGTTTTAATATTCTAAAAGTATTTAGTAATTGTTTTTCATTCATATGTTAACCGATATTTCAATTATCAATTTTATTTAAAATTATTTTTTATTTACTTACTTTTTACAGAAAATACTCTATTTTGCCAAGTCCTATTATTTTTATTTACTTATTTATTAAATTATTAAATATATTTGAAAGTCTTTACACATGGCTATGGTCAATGAAAGTAGGATGAACAACATGCTCTTTACAAATATTTACATGCCTAATAAAAGAGATTATGTTATCTTTTATTCATAAAAAGTGATCAAGATTTTTCATTAACTCTACCAGTAACTACACCAAACAACAATAAATGGCAGTGCCGACAACAAATGATGGAAAACCTAAAGCTCTATGAGATTAATTTCCTACATAATCAACATTGACAACATAAGGAAAATGTTACAAAGTTGCTAAAGATTCAGAGAAAGACACAAACACCACACCATTACAAATTGGGGCAAAGTTGAACCGGAAATTGAGAGAAGCATCGATCATGAAGAGGAACCAATTAGAGCTCATAAGGATGGTATTTAGAAGAAAAAAGAATCATAACTGAACCTCCAATATTTTTGCTTCGACGTTGAAGGTGACTTTCGCTTATGGCTATCACTTTCGCTTCGACATTGAAGGTGGCTTCTTTTAACATTTATCAGATCCAAAAATGTTGCAAAGGAGTTTTGGCAACGAGTTAGAAATTATACAATGGATAAAACTTTAAGAAAGGGAGAAAGGAGAAGTGTAAAAAAACATTCAAAATATTAAAAAAATTGTTGCTGTTTAAATTTTTTTACACAAATTAAAAAAATTAAATATTTTCTGACAGTTTAATATAACCGTAAAAAATAAATCGCTATTAAAAAATAATTTGTTTGTACTGCTTCCTATGACAGAGTCTAATACAATCTTAAAATAGTAAAATTTAAATTTAACTTAGGGTCTTGCTGACCAGTGTCCTAAGAGTATTGGTTAAGGATAATTAATACATATTGAAATCCACAAAAAGTTCATAGTTAATCGTAATATTTAATAAAATTTGACACAATCATAATCAATGTAGTATTATTTTATTTAAAAGACAAGAATACCCATAAATATTGTTAATAGTTAATTGTTATAATATTTTATTTAATGTTTACTAGTAAAAGTTAAATAATAATTAAGTAATAAAATAATTATATTATAATATAATTAAAAATTAAAATATAATTAAACATAAAAAAATTTAAAGTACCAGAAAAAAGAAAAAAAAATAGTATTAAACATCTAAAAAATTTACAAAAAATAAAAATAAAAATTAAAGTATCAATTTGAGATTTAATTGAGTTTTCAAAATGTTTTTTTTAGAATTTTTAAAGGATATTTTTGTGTTTATAAAATTAGTTGTGTGTATTTATATTATTTTAATTAATATAATTAATTATTTCAATTTTTAATGTAAAATGACAAAATCAATGTGTATTTATTATTCCTTAACGAGTGTCCATAAAATTAATTTATGACATGAAATTTATACCTACTTATATACTATATTTTAACTTTATCTTTAATTAATCTTGTCTCTATCACAAAAAAAATATTCTAAAAAATAATTTATTTATTCTAAAAAGTAATTAAATTATTAAAAAAAATAATTAATTTTTTTTTATAAATCAATCGTGATAGTAAAAAAAAAGGTTTTGATTTTAAGGGTCATTTTTTTCAAGAAATGAAATAGGGTCAATAATCAAGATGAATTCGGATAAAAAATCTTTATGTTTTTGTTATATTATTTTGAAATAGTTTTGATAAATTTGTTTTCAGATGTTATAATATCTTTTATAATTGAAAAAAATAAAATAAAAATTAAAGCATTATTCAACCTCTTTTGCAATGAGAGTTGTTAATTAAACTTTTCTTAATTGATTTCTTTGCTTCTTATTTTTGTTCTAATTTTTTAAATTGTATTTGCTGCATCTATAAAGCCTGTGGAAAACACTATATTTTTTTTTATAACTTCTTGTTAATTGCTTTTGATTTTGGTTGAAATTATCATTTCTTTTGTCGTAATATTTATTTAAATGATAGAACAATTAAATATAAAAGAGTTTATAGGTAAAAAACAAAAAAAAAACTATTTCACTTTACACAAACTAAAAATATACGACAAATACAAAGAACATTATTTTGAATTTTATATTTTTTAAATTTATTAAAAATTACAAAAAATTAATAATTTCGTATTTAATAATTACGAGTAAAACACGTACGTCACGTACATTTTTTTTTATGATAAAAGTTATTATATGATAAAAAATTAAAAATATAAACATAATTTCATAATTGAACGTTACATTATGTATGAAATAAATGTTAATAACTTTGTTATAGTAGTTATACATTTATCCGTAATAATAATGAAAAAAGGAAAGGAGAAAACAACGGGGTTTACGAGGGGTTTTTCATCGTAGTTCCTTCATCTCTTCCGCCACACCCAGCGGCACCACAAACCTTTACTTCCATCCACACACAAAGCTAAGGTAATTGTTTTTCTCTTCTGGGATTTAATATAATTGGTTACTCAAATCTTCATTCGCTTAGTTTCAATTGGGTTCTAAGAGAAACTAAAAATTTCGATGCTTTGAACAAGTGAAATACCAGCAAAACTAAATCTCTTCCTTAAGTCTTGAATCCATAGTATACCAGTGGTTAGCCGCTCGCCCTTTTCATATTAGACACGCACCTACATTTCTCCATGGTGCTGCGAAATTATGTTAAAAAGAAAGAACGAGTTGATTAAGTTTTGCTCATAAGCTGTTTGGTAAAATTTGTGACTGAAGATTTTGTTGATATTTTGCTTAAGTATGGTGCTGAAAATGTTCAGGTTTAGGCTCTGATTCCATTTCTCTTCTATACAGCACGTGTTCTAAATCTCTATAGTTACTTGCTTGATGTAGGGACTACACAGTGTAACTAGAGGATTAAACCCGTATAGTTACTTGGTGGATGTTGTCCTCGCATCTCTTTTGGTGGCTGTTGATCTATTTAGGATCTATTGTCAAGTAAAGTTAGATTATAAGTTGCACCAAGTTCTATTTTAGGAATTTCACTTTTATATAGAGTTGAAAAATTTGAAACATCTGAAGAGAATGATGAAAATGAGCTTCTCAGGTGAGAGAACAGATTGGGCTTATGAATATTTGTTTCTAGAATTCCATTCTTCCTTAGAAAAGATGGAAATCAAATGAAAAGAATTGGCATGAACAAATATTATGATTTTGATTCTGTCTTGTTTGTTTGGATTTCATTTTAGTGATGCTCGGATGAGATTTTTTTCTTTAATTTTTGTTTCTGTTTATTAAATTTGTTGCTAACTTCCTAAGTTCACACTAATAGAGGAACGTGATTGCTTGGACCACAAAGAGGTTTGCTAAATCCTGGGTCAGCATGGCTACCCAGGCAATAGCTGAAACTGCACAAAAAATTGTCAACCCTGAAGCCCTTCGCTATGCAGCCAAACAATCACAGCGCTGCCTTGTTATTCCTGTCCGTCTCCGTCGTGCCATTAAAAAATACCTTCAAGGTCCTCTATTTTCTTGGTGTTTATTTTCTCTTCATATGTGCAATATATATCTTTGTATTTGCACATTTGTGTGATTGCAAGTGTTCATGTTGGTCTTGGGATTGCAGAGCAGGATGAGCCATATATGAAGAGGAAAGTCTTGAGACTGTCTCAATCATTTAATCAAATCAAGGATGTCAATCTACAGTTGGCAAGCACCACAGCAAAGAAGATAGTTGAAGACCCTTTAAAGTCTCTCGAACAATCAAAACGTTGGAAAATTACGAGCTCTTATGGGGACATTGGTCTCATGTATAGAGATGATGAGACAATTGCTTATGTGGCTTCTAGAATGCCTGCTGTCTACTCTGCTTGTTACAGAGTACTTAAAGAGGTAGAATATCAAGGAAAAAATATAAAGAAAAAACAAGAAATAATTTACCATTAAATAATTGTTGTTAAAAGTTATCATAACCAGGTGAAGTGGATTTTGGGTTACTTGTTTTATGTTAATCTTTTCCTTTGTAAATAAATGGACGAAGCTTGTTAGGATGAAAACAGAAAGGAAAAAAAATGAGTGAACAATGGTTTTGAGTACATCCATGAACATGATATATAAGGAGGAAACATCAGGATACTGATGAAAGTGTTTCTTAAAGGGAAGGGGTTGTTTAGGTTGATACAAATGAAAGGATTAGTGATAAATGTAATCTTTATGAGACTGGTTCAGATGAGGGCAGTTTTGCATATCTGAAGCAAGAACTATAGGAAAAAAGTTTATGTCTAAACTTAACCGATTCAGGTGAATTCAACACGATGGAGTGAATAAATGATTAGATTCCTTAATATGTGGGATTAGCATGTCTTCTTATTCAGTTTGCTCCCTTTTTTTCTCCACTTAATTTCCAAAATGTATGACGTAGGTTGAGAATCTGTTATGTTATTTAATTTTTTTTTGAAATTATGGATCATGTGGTATATGACAATTGTGATGGTTGTGAATCATACATTTCCTTGACTTATATTTTCAATTTTAACTTTTTATTTTAACGAATACTGCATAGAAGGCCTTCCAGTCTTAAATAAAATGTTGGCTTGAAGTTAATCTCAACAAAATTTCTTTTTTAGGTTCGCAGAAGGCTTCCTGGTTTCTCCCCATCTAAGGTATTAGATTTTGGTGCCGGGACTGGTTCAGCTTTCTGGTAATATATTTTTGAACTTTGTTCTGGTGAATGGTTAACTTTGATAATATGAATGTTTATGATGTTATTGAACTTTTTTGTTGCCTTTCAAATCTTATGATGTAGGGCACTACAAGAAGTTTGGCCAAAATCTTTGGAGAAAGTTAATTTAATAGAACCATCGCAATCAATGCAGCGTGCAGGTCGGAGCCTTATACAAGGTAAATGGTGGTAAACTTCTTTAAAAGTGGTAGACTTATTGCTTTCAATTTGAGAATAAAGCTTATTAAGTTTTAGGAGGAGTCTGGAAGAGCAACAGCTCTACTTTAAATGTACATTTAAATTTTTTTTTTTCAAATCATGGAAAAGAACATAATTGCATTTTTAGCTTATTGTTTTTTGACTACCTAATTCCTTGTCATTCGACATAAATCTTAAACAAGCTAGAATACTATTATTGAATTTTTTGTAGATTAAGTGATTATTTTCTTATCTTTTTCATATTCGAATGCATTCTTGGATGAGTAATTAGATCATGTTATACTGGAAATATAATTGTCAGGTTGGGGGTGCATCACATGCTAGAAATGTTAAATGCACAATAGTGCACACACGGTCTTTGACTATTTTCAACTTTGAGAGTTGGTACTTTTGGCAAACTTCTTTATTCAGCACGTAAAAGTTTGAATATTTTATTAGACTTGATTAGAAGTTCAGTAGTCTTTATATTCAATGAACTTGAGATCAATAATTTCAAGATTGCAGAAACAAATCCTATTCTTCCAAACTTACTATAAAAGGGAAGAGAAAATTATGTACTTAAGGACAGTAAGAGTTATTTCATTGTATATATAAAGGCTATGTTTCAGATGCTGCTACTGTGGTATTTGTATTGTGTATGATCTCTCATGTGCACGGAAGGAAATAAACAGCTGTTTCATGGTATATATAAAATTTATGTCTTATATAGAATTTTGATTGATAGATTAGGATCCCTCTTGTTAAAAGTTATGGGGTTTTCACATATAACATTGAGTCATGTAACTGAGAGAGTGATTTAAGTGGGGGCTTGGGAAGCCATTTTTCAAGAATTAGGGATCTTTAACCAGTACCACCTAACAAGTGATAGAACTGCTGCCAGTTTGACCAGCTTTTCTTTTTGCTGAAAAGTTATCCCTTAAAACCTTCATAGCTCAATAATTGATGATGATTTCAACTTCAAGCAGTTGTTAGAGGAAGTAATGCTAATCTTACTAAAAGCATGCTGTATTTTCTCCTCTAAAGGTGAATATAATTGAAAAGGGAGATTTGAAAACGAAAAAGAAAAATTGTTAGGTAGGGATGACAAATGAACCTGTTCTCATGGATATTGTCTAAACTTGTTGTGATTTTGACAAGGAATCCTCGTATTGACTAAGTACGAGTATGAATATGGGTGATACTCGAGTTTTTTAATTAGGTATAGAGATGGGGATGAGTATGTATATATTCGTCCTGCTCCCATACCCATTCCAGTACTTGTCTCCGTCCTCATACTCGTTCTCATTTTAAATTACTAAAATACCTTTAGTTTATTAGGTAACCTAAAAAAACTTTATTAATTTTTCTTTAGTTCTTAGTTTCGTAACTTATTTCTAGAGGACACATTTGATTATTTTTACTCTTTTCTATAATTATTTGACCTTTATCCAAATGCTATTTGACACTCTCATTTGAGATTTATGCAATCATTATTTCTTTCTTGATTTTGACATTGGAAAAAAGAAAATGTGTATCCTTTGATATTGAGTCCTTGATAATATCATGTTTCCTTTGTTGTGATTTTTATTTTTTGTAAAAAATTATTTAATTAATATTTGGAATAGTAAGAAGGCAGGTATGGGTATACCCGAAACCTGATGAGGATGGAAATGGAGCAAAACCTTTATACCTGTTGAGTATAGGGACTGGGAAGGAGATAAAATTTTTACTTAGAGGATGAGGATGAGAAAGTGAAACTTGAACCTGCCACACTCCATTGCCATCCTATTGTAAGGGAGAGTTTTTCTATTTCTAGGAGAAAATTATTAGTTAAATTAGAAGACCTTAAAATTTGTGAAAGAAATAGTCTAAGTTGTCTTCCTATGTTGGGTTCATCATTATGAATGAAATTGATATACTTCATTCTTGTAATGGGTGCCTAAGTCATTCCAGTCAATGCTGAATCAGTCCTTACCATTAACTGTGTGTTCCAGGATTTCTCCCTTATAGAATCTATGCAAGTGTTGAATTATATGGTGAATTTTCTTCTTTAAGATTGATATTAGAAATCTTTCCCTTTCTGAACTTCCCGAGAAAAGGTAAACTGTTCAATAGTTGCTGACGTTGAATTTTTTTCTGCTTTTGGTTATATAGGTCTCAAGAATTTGCCACTTATTCATAGCTATGATAGCATTCAATCACTTTCTAAAAGTCTTGGTAAATCAGACAGAGGGCATGACCTTGTAATTGCTGTAAGTTTATTCTTTTGGATTTTTACATTTAATAGAAGCATGTCATCCACTTTTTAACTTATTTGTGCCATTAAGAGATGAAAATAAGCCAACTTTATTAATGGATCTGGAAAAGCATGAAATTATTTCAAGGATAAAATGTAGTGGACTTCAGTAATAAAATTAAATCTCGTTGGATTTGTTTAGGTGGTCTGCTTTACCTGAGGGCTAGTGTGCTAAAATAAAATTATTCTTGTAGAAAAGAATTGCATGTGTTATATATTGTGAATAAAAATCAATAATTGTCTTAAGTATCTTACCACATCATGTTTGCTGCCAAAAACTAAAACTAAAGAACATTGTATAATCCATCTATAACTTACCTACATTGAATATTATTAGTTTATGCATATCGTGTTATATGCTTGAAATTCTGATTGGCGTGCAGCTGTGTTAGATGGATTTGAAGATGTAATAGTTTACTTAACTAATTCATTGAACATAGAAGACAATCGGCTCTTCATGTATGCTTCATATCTTCAGATTTCAGCTGTTTTTCCTTTTCATTCAATTTTTACATTTTGGTTCAAAGAAATTAAATTGTTCAGCCCTTTAGTTTATTGCTTTATTGTACAACCCAATTTGCATTTCTTGTAATGTTGGAAGGGTAATGTTTTATTGAATTTTCTCTTCAAATACGTCGCATATAAAATATTTGTATATGTTTTTGTAAATTGATGCTAATTGCTAGCAATCTGTTTTATTGGCTGAAGTCTTATGTTCTTGGAGAGATTCCATCAATAAAGGATCGAATAACCATAGTTCGCCAACTTTGGGATCTAACAAGTGATCTTCTGGTATGGTTTCTTGATAATACTTTTATTGTTATGTGAAAGAGAGTCTATAAATAATGTTACTTATTAACTTGGTGTTGTTTTAGCATTTAAGTTAAGTAAAACAAAATAATTATAGCGGAATGATGGGAGACCCTTCAAATTCATAATATTTTTTTGTTTAATTCTTTTGAATCTTATATCTAATGTTATCTCCATTTGTGAATTTTAATTCTTGTAGGTCTTGGTTGAACCAGGAACACCTCATGGATCTAATATTATTGCTCAGATGAGATCTCACATATTATGGATGGAAGAAAGAGTAAATTTACTACTTTTGTGAAAAAAGTGAACCATAATAAATAATCTTACTATTCTGTATTTAGGCATCATAGTTGCCTTTTTTCTTCTATATTTTATTCTTACTAAGCATGAAATTTGCCGTTTTTGTAGAAATATCGTAAAGCATCTCATAAGAATAATGAAATTTCTAAAGATTTGATCACTCAGAAGTCTGGTGCGTTCGTGGTTGCACCTGTAAGTATATTACATTTTTACTCAACATCTTTTACAATTATTTTAGTTTTACAGCTCATTTTTCTTCAATTTCTGCCTGCCCCATTCTTATCCTTTTTTTTTTCTCTTTTCTGGTAAATCTTCTGCATGCAGTGTCCTCATGATGGAATTTGTCCGCTGGTAAAATCTGGAAAATATTGTCATTTTGTTCAACGCTTAGAGAGGACATCATCGCAACGTGCCTACAAGGTTTCTTCGTAATTCATGTTTTACTTTCTGTACTGGAAGTAATTATGCTTTTTCTTACATTCCTACTTGCACCTTTTCCTGTGATTTCAATAAGGATTAACATAAGCAATTTATTGCTGTTAAATTTCATCGTTACAGCGTTCAAAGGGTGATCCTTTACGTGGTTTTGAAGATGAGAAATTTTCCTATGTTGTTTTTAGACGTGGACCAAGGCCAAGGCAAGTGTTTTAATTAAATCTTTCATTCTTCAATTAAATCAATGTAGATACTAAATAGAATAGAAAAAAATAATTTAATTAGAATGTACTGACAATGTAAAACTTTTTAATACTATCATGAATCATCTGATCATGGATTGTCATGTGTGGTAGTAAGCTTGATAACTTTCGTAATAAATTACTTTAAAAGATTTAGGATAATTTCTAATTAGTTAATAGTATAAAAATCTTTATGTTAACAATATGTCAAATTTAAACTCTTGATAAAAAGATTGCTGATATCTTTCTTTCATGAAAATATAACAAGGCAATGGACATGATCTCTTGTTGACATGTATCTCTTAATATTCTCTACGTAATTTTTGTTTTGATTTCATTCTTTTGATATGGATATTTCTTATGGTCACAACGCAATTTCTACTACAGAAGGAACATTTTCTAATCCTTCCTACCCTGATTTTTGAATGGGATAAATCCATATCTTTGAGACATAAATGCTTTATCCTTTATAACTCTGTTCCTTTTCCCCATCCCTTACACCAGGGAACCTTGGCCCCTTGACGGTGTGGAATTTGAGACTCTGAAGGAGCAGCATGCAAAAAGAAAACCAGAGGATCTTGAAATTGACTATGGTACAAGTCTGCCTTTATGCTAACTTTTTGCTAGAATACTTTGAAACAAAACATATGGTATGATTTGTCAGTAGTGAACAAGCTTCCTTTCCATGGGGTATACAGAAAAGGGTTTTGGAGATTGTGAACTAATGTATTTTGATTATTATTTATTTGTCACTTTTTCAGAGGACTGGTTGAAGTTGCAACAAGCTGATGATACTCTTCATGAAGTAGCTGATGCAGCAGATGATTTGGAAACTGGTGACACTTCTTGTGAAGCAGTTAAGGCTGTACGTTATGATTCTGATGCTGTGGAAACTGATGGTGATGATGATAGTGACAATGACTACGAAAGGAGAGAAGAGAGAGACAGTGCTGATTTTGGAGGTGGCTGGGGCAGGATTATCTTCATGCCTGTCAGAAGGGGTAGACAGGTGACAATGAATGTGTGCAGATCCACCAAAAAGGATGCTTCAGAGGGTTCATATGATCGTATTGTCGTCACAAAGAGCACGAACCCTACCTTGCATCATCAGGCCAAAAGATCTATCTGGGGTGACCTGTGGCCCTTTTGAAGCAAAATAATGTTTGATGTTAATTTATTTTGTCATTTCATGTTCCTGACTCATTTACCAATTACCAATATGTAAGGGTTATGCCTTTAAATTTCACAGAAAACAATAACAAGTTCACATTATAGATGGAGTTTTGCATGTAGCTTTTAGCACCAGAAGTCAATTAAAGAGTGAAAGTCATACCCACTTGTTTGACAATTTTTTTTTTCTTTTTTTTACATTTGATTGAATATTAAAGAGGTCTAAACTGTGTGAATTGTATTATGATTTTCTTAAGTGAGTTTACGAGCAGTTTAGTAATTTATACAATAATTAAAGCTCCTCTATTGTTACTTCATGCAAAAAGTCTGACTTTATTTTACTGAAGAAGGTCCAAGATGGAACAGAGGTGTCAAATGGATTTTGCTGATTATCTTATTGACACTAAATTATGTTGAGTAAATGTTCTATTGAAAGCTTTGTTAAATGATCTAAAAGAACACCAGAAAACCGTCTAGTAAAAATCATCTAATAGTGTTAAATGATAATATCTTCTAATTGAAAGTAACAGAACACCTCCTAAAGACTAGGGCTGGGCAAAATAAACCAAACTGCACTGCACTACCAAAAACTGCACTGAACTAAAAAACTGTTCGCATGAACTGCACTGAACTGGAAAATAATTCAGATGAAC
>Ga0209589_1004590_pt1 | contig 23745 bp, 16 predicted proteins | sample CowpeawhiteBW_FD_187525 | JGI IMG/M metagenome (GOLD analysis project Ga0209589, IMG submission 187525) | Root nodule microbial communities of legume samples collected from California USA - Cow pea white BW (SPAdes) (version 2) | ecosystem: Host-associated > Plants > Roots > Nodule | place: USA...
GCAATAAAAAAGTAAGGAGATGAAATTGAAAGCAAGATAACGATCTTCATTACCTTAAACTTCAACCAAAAATGGTGAAGCCACGGTGGAGGCACGGTGGAGGCTCAGTGGAGACATAGTGGAGGCACGCACGAGAAGGGCTTATTTTATGACTACTAGGGTAAAACAAAGAGAAAGAAAGAGAGGAGGAAAGGGTAACGGGTCAAGTAATTAAAAATTACGAAAAAAGGAGAAAAATAAAGAGACATTCCCTGGGTTTCTTAAAAAAACCCTGGTAGTTAAAAGGGGTTTTTAAAACCTCCGCAATGTGTATATTTTATTGGAGGTTATGATAACCCCAAGTAATAAACCCCAATTAAAATGTTATATTTTTGTAGTGATTTAATCCCAGAAAACATTTTTAACCGTTATTTAAATCAATTTTTTTTGGCTTTTTGGTAGTCAATGTAATTAGGGATATAAAAAAATTTCGTACTCGTACGTATTTGCGGATAAAACTTGCAACGGTTAGGAAAATGAATTTTGAAAATGGATATCCGCGAATAATGAATACGAATATTTTTTATACCCGCTAGTTAACGGGGTGAATATAATATTCGTACCCGTAGATACTCATACCCGCTATACTCTAACTCAAATTAAAAAAATATTAAAATGAACATATTGATTTTGAATGAATTATTTTTTATCAATTGGTCTTAAAAAATCTCTATTTATTTGTAACTTGTCATTTAACACTATTTAAATGAATCATTTTTACTTTGTTTGAAAGAAATTTATAAATGTTATGTATTATATTTTTATTTGAATTTATGGTTAAAATTTGTTATTAAATATTAATTTTTCTTTTTGTAAATACCCGCGAATACCCAGTGAATATTCGTGAATATTAAAAAAATATGCAGAGACCCGTATAACGGATACCCATACATATATGGGTACGAATACGAAATAAATATTTATCTAGCAATAGGATACAGGAGAACTACTATCCGTTCCATTGACATCCCTAAAATGTATTAATCGATTTTTGAATTTTATTCAGAATAATCAATTACAACTTTAAGAAAATTTATTGACTAAATGTATTTGGAATAGGTTTTAATAATTGTTTTCATAATTCTATAAATAAAATTTTTGATTCACTCTTTACACATGATAATACTCTAAAAAGCGAAATCACAAACATTTGTAAAAACTATTTTGAACTATTTTCATTCGCTAAAAGAATGCTTTCAAGATTGTTTAAGAATTCTTCCCAAAGGTTGTGTAGTGTAGTACTGAATTACTCTTGTTGCTTTTGTTATGTTTTCTAGTAGCATGTTTCTTTTTGGAAAATGATATTCTAACTTCCAAATTTTGACTCTTTCTCTTATTCCCTGACCTGACAGTTGATGTAAATTTAATTTTTTAATTTATGTTTCATTTTGCAAATACACTACAACAATTTTAGGGAAGTGAAGAGGGGAAAGGGTTTGTCTCTCGTGTGCAGACCACAACACTTGAACAAAGAGTATCTCTCTTGCGCATACCACAAACAAAGAAGGGAGAAAACAAAATTTGATTCTGCCCATTTCCAACTATCACTTAGTTGAAGCGTTTACATATTCGATATTAAGGTATGCTAGGTATGAGTTGCGTTCATTAGCGATTTTGAAGTACGAGATTGCTTTCAGAATTCAACAAGTTTCTGAATGGCGACGAGCGCAACAACGGTCATGTTGGCGACGGCAACAACCAAAACTACAAACTATATTGTCACTTGAAAACCCTAACCGACCACAAAAACGTCGTGTCGTGCGTGAAGTGTTTGAACGACGAGGCACTATTAGCCTCGACAAAACCCTAATCATTTGGTCATCTACCACACTCTCCCTTCTCCACCGCCTCGTCGACCTTCGAGGGCATCTCTGATCTGGTCTGGTTTGGGATGTGAAGACCGACAAATGTGTCCAAGTCATTAACGACCACTCCATGCCCGTTATCTATGTTAATTACATATCTTAGTTTTAAAACAATTGTATTTATTTCAAATTTTATGAAATTGTCACTGATTTATGGACAGTTGTAGTTACTATTATTCAAATTTTTTTTTCTTAGGATATAGTTTTTGGTTTGTAAAAGTAGATTGGGGTGGACATAGCAAATTGTTTTTTATAATTGTTTGTTATGGATTGGATTCATTGCAGAATATTTTTGTGGTCAGCAATCTAGTAAAACTGGTTTAGGGGATCAACACTTTACCACAAACCGCAGATCATATTGTTGTGCAAAAAGTAATAAGTATGTCATCATTTAATATGTCAATGGTGAGCACTTAATGAATCCAGTTCATATGATGTTTGTGAAGTGCAAATTGTGGACTAATTAAGCCAGAGCAATTTTTATTATGTTCAATATACCTTTCATACATGTCTTTAAGGTCTTCTAATACACTAAAAATGGTTTACATGTGGACTTCCTTAAAAATGAAAAAAGGTTATACTGTTACTCAAAAATTATTGGGCAAGTCACCAGTTATTATGTCAATGGTCACCAGTAATTCAATCTAGAGTTTACATATATGTGAACTTATTTTTGTGGACAAATTCTCTCCCACCAATTTTTATTATGTTCAATACACCTTCCACATATGTTAGGAATAACATGTAATTCACTTTAACTGGTTTACATGTTCAGTCCTAACGGTAGGCCACAACTCATATTATTGTGCAAAAAGTAACAGGCAGGTCACCATGTAAATGCGTTAGGAGTCACCAATTATCATGTCTGTGAGGTGGGGGTTGTGGACCAGTTATCCTAGAGCAATTTTTATTAGGACTAAATATACATTACATAGATGTCGTTAAGGTATTCTAATACACAAAATATTTTACATGTGAACTTCCTTAAAATAGAGTAGTGGTTATATTGTTATTCAAAAAGTATTGGGCAAATCACCAGTTAATATGTCAATGGTCACCAATAATTCAATCCAGAGTTTACATATATGTGAACTGAATATTTTGGACCAATTCTCTCCCACCAATTTTTATTATGTTCAATATACCTTCCATGCATGTTAGGAAGGTCATGTAATTCATTGTAATTGGTCTACATGTTCAGTCCCTAATGATAGGCCACATATCATATTGTTGTGCAAAAAGTAATGGGTATGTCATCATGTAATACGTCAGGGGTCACCAGTTAATGAATCCACAATTATCATGTCTGTGAGGTGGGGGTTATGGATCAATTATCCTAGAGCAATTTTTATTAGGACTAAATACACATTTCATGCATGTTGTTAAGGTCTTCTAATACACTAAAAATGGTTTACATGTATACTTCCTTAGACCAGGGCAGTGGTTGTACTATTATTCAAAAAGTATTAGGTAGGTCACCAGTTAATATGTCAGTGGTCACCAGTAATTCAATCCAGAGTTTACATATATGTCAGTGGTCACTAGTAATTCAACCTGCCACCACCCACAACCACCAAGCTGAATCGAACTCACGAAAAGCAGCAACAATCCTAACATCATTCCAAGGACAACAAAAATCTTAGAACGAGATGTGATTCCGTTTAAGGTTCAAGAATAACACCAAAACTTGGAACTCCCATCTTTCGTTTAGGGCCCAGAGCCCATGTCAGCAGCTCCTTGCCACAAAAATCACTGGCCGATTCAACACGAGTTAAATAAACCAGTGCGACCTCAGTTGGTTGTGTAAGAATTGAAGTGGACTCTGATTACGAGGAGAGTTTCATTCACCGAATCACCCTTGCGAACTAGGTATGTGTTCTTCATGTACAGTGCCAACTTGTACCTCTAGAATCACATTTCATCTTCTCCACCCTTTGTTCATGTTCTGTGCAAGAGAAAAATCCTAATTGTTTGGGTATGTGCGTTCGACAACCCCTTTCTCCGTTCACTTTTTCACCCATTGCCACACAGTGTCTTTGCAAAATAAAACAAATTAAAAAATTAAATACCAACTGCCAAGTCAGGAAGTAAAAGAAGGAGTAAAAAATTTGGAGTTAGAATATCATTTTCCTTTCTTTTTTTTTGTGTGAGTGTCAGTTGAGTTGATTTTATATTGTTTCTTGTCTTATATGTGTTCTGTATAGGTTGAGTGATTTTAAGCATATAAAAATAGTAGAATCAAGTTATTATAAGGTTAAATAGTTGACATTAGATGTAGAATTTGTTGAGATTAGATGCATGATTATTATATAGAAAGATTCTTCCTTTTGGTATAAATAAATTTTTTTAATTTTACCTTTTAAATAGTAATTTTTCAAACTAAAATAATTATTATACCATTTTTTCTTTAAAGTGACTATTAATTTTAATTTATCTATTTTTTTATTTTATTTTTTAAACTAAAATAATTATATATATATATATATATACACGCTATATTATGTGCTTTGACTATTAAATATAAAAATATTGAATGTAAACTTGTAAAAAAATCTCAATTATCTTTACCCCTGTCCGTTATTAAAATTATTGAAGCGTGTGATAAGGGAGGATAAGGAGAGGAAAGGAAAGATGATATGTTAGTAGTAGTAGCAGCTGAGGTGAGACATATTTTGATTGGTCGTTTTCCTTAGGTGCCAATGCGTTTTGGTGTGTGATTGCGTTTTGATCCGATCATAGCAGAGGAAGGAAAGAAGGAAGGTAACAATGGCGAGTAGGTACTGGGCAGTGTCTCTTCCCGTCCACAACTCCGCATCTCAACTGTGGAACCAAATTCAGGAACGAATCTCCAAACATTCCTTCGACACTCCTCTCTACCGAGTAATATACATACTCTCCTCTCTCTCTCTCTTGTTCTCTCGTGATTTTTTAGCATCTTACATTCTCCCTCGCAGTTCAATATCCCTAATCTCCGCGTCGGAACCCTAGATTCTCTGCTCTCTCTCAGTGATGACCTCGCCAAGGTAACTCAACAATCTGCCGAAGCTCTATTTTTGCTCTGATCTCGCTTCTCGATTTGCTCAACTGCTTCATCTGTTGTGTTTAAGTCGAACAATTTCGTGGAAGGAGTGACGCACAAGATCAGGCGCCAGATTGAGGAGCTCGAGAGAGTTTCTGGCGTGGACAGCGGCGGCCTCACCGTTGACGGTGTCCCCGTGGATTCCTACTTGACTAGGTTTGCTTCTCTTTTTGTGCACCATTTGCAATCAATCTCTGATTTGTGATTGTTCTTTTATGTTCGAGTCGCATTTGTTTATTTTTGTGTTTTTTTTTTATTGGTCCAGGTTTGTTTGGGATGAAGCTAAGTACCCCACCATGTCGCCTTTGAAGGAGATCGTGGATGGTATTCACAGTCAAGTGGCAAAGATTGAGGATGATCTCAAGGTTTGTTAGATTTGAGCCCTTTTTGGAAGCACTTATGTAGACCTTATTTTGACTTATAGTGTGAGCACTTGTATAATATTTGGTAGAGCACATGAAAATAGCTTAAGATGTTACGCGATAGCTTATGAAAACATCTTATAGCCTACATATAAAGCAGTTTAACCTCTTTTCTTCAATTATAATACGACCCTAGGAGATGGGTAGTTGTAGCACGTGGTGGCTTTTTTATTTTTGTTATTGGTGGCCTTTGTAGCGCTGAATCATTCCATGTTTATAGTGGAATAGAGACTAGTGAGTTATAATAACTGTTTTCCTTAACTTATGGATAACTTAGGGTTTTGGAGATTGGTTGGTATGCTTGTGGTTGCTCTCCATGTATACGGTAGTTAATAGCGTGCCTTCGGAAAGCTTGTTATTAGGCGAGGTGAAGTTTGTTATTCACTTAGTGTAGGCTTGTTTTTCCTATTTAAGTTTGTGCTTAGGGAGAGGAGAGGAGGGATTTCTATGTGCTTAAATTAAGAATTGGTGTTGAGGCGGGACAAACTTGACTACTCTGAATTAAAAGGTTTTTGCAACACTCGTGGGAGCAGTGATTCTCTCGATGTTGTCCCTCCCAATGGTGCCTCTCATGAGCTTGACATTCCTCATGATGACGCCTCTTGCAGCCTTGATGTTTGGAGGATGGAGACATTACCACTATGTTTGTTAGCTCTGGTGAACAATTCATTGACATATTCACCAAATTACTTAGGACCAAGGATCAATCATATTTGTAGCAAGTTGAGCACATACGAGTTATATCTTCCAACTTGAAGAGGAGTGTTATAATTATAGAAACAAGGTGTAAATCCTCTATAATTAGGAATATCTAGATTATATTTGTATTATCAGGAACAATTTTATTCATTGGTGTATCATAATTTTATCATTAAAGAATATCAAATCTTCTCTTTTTATTGTAATGATTCCATTTTCTGAATATAGATGAAACACCTGTGTTGTCTAAGAAATGTGTGGTTTCACCTTGATGTCTCTTATAGTTTAACAGTATTCAATTAAGAAGGAAAAGTGACGGACTCAACCATTCATATATCAATATTTAGATTCCTCACTTTTCTTCCCAACGTGAACCCCATATTTTATATGGTTGAATCCACGAGGAACATGCAATTTAATCAATTGTATGTTTTTTGTTTACATTAGTAGCAGTGTGCTTTTGGCTTACCTTGACTTATTAAAAGTTCAAACTTGACATCTTATTGGGCAACCTTTTCTTTGGTACTGCTATCAAACTGTCAACTGTGGTGAGTATCTCAATCGTGTAATTCGATAGGTTGGTTTTGTAGTCATGCAAGGAAAAGGAAAAGACTTAACCTGTCGATCACACACTTGTGATGATGGTTCATCATAATATAAATGATTGAGTATTCACCTGTCTCTCTCTGTTTTAGCTTGCTTAGTTACAGATGGATAATCATTGCTCTCATGTCTATCACGTTCCTTGTTGACCTCTATCAGAGTTATGGACCCTTATAATTTATGTGACTTGTAGTTTGAGGACCTTAGTTTGTCCAGTATCATACGGTAGACTCATTGCTAAATTATTGCATAAGATAAGGAGGATATGCTTTTGTTGTGTCCAATTCTCAAATACCGTCGGGCCACCTTATGTTGTGTATTATACTTTTATACTCTCCCGGTCATCATTTGTGATATTAATTACAGCTTGGTCTCTCACATTTAAATAACTTCATTTTAGATCCTTAAGTTGCCTGACAATTTATTTTGATCCATAACCACCTTGGCCATTAATTACAAGAGACACCACTAAAGTTGTTTCTGTCGCTCCAGCTGTTTTAGTTTGGTTCTTATCTGAATAATAGTACATTAAAGAACAATATCCCTGCTTATTTTGCATGTTACAGATTTTATTTTATTTGGCCCTTGAAACTTTGTCTTTCATTCCAGGTTCGTGTTTCTGAGTATAACAATATTCGTAGTCAGCTTAATGCTATCAACCGAAAGCAAACTGGAAGGTGTGTGGATGTTATTACGACTGATGTTACTTTCAAATGTAGTACTTGTCTTTGGTGTTTAATATAAGAAACTTTAGACTAAATCACAAATATAAATTTAGTTGACTTTGTACATTTCTTAAAAATTGTTTCAAAATATTGACCCTTGTTTTTAGTGATTTTAAAATCCTCTTCTCCCTGTTTATTAATAAAATCACACCCTAATGATAAAACATCTTTTATTAAGGACTGGAGGGAGTGTGTTCTATTTCTTTGCTGACCTACTTGACTATTTCAGCTTAGCAGTCCGTGATCTTTCCAACTTGGTAAACCCAGAGGACATTATAACTTCAGAAAATTTAACTACCCTCCTAGCAATTGTTTCCAAGTATTCACAGAAAGACTGGCTTTCAAGCTACGAAACATTGACAAATTATGTGGTAAGCAGTACATATTCTCTCACAAATTTGAATTTCTTTTGCTATTCCCCTTGAATTATCGTTAATGGATCTTAGGTGCAAAATCCCTGTATTTAATCTAAGTACTCCAATTATGTTTTTGACACTGTTAATAATTTTGAGCTTCTTGTTTTTCCTTGCATTATTCCTTATTCTGATTCTGTTCAGGATAAATATTTTAGGTCCCCAGGTCATCTAAGAAGTTGTACGAGGACAACGAATATGCTCTGTATACTGTAACACTCTTCAGTCGAGTTGCAGATAATTTTAGAACTAGTGCACGGGAAAAAGGGTTCCAAGTAAGTATTTTTATTAATATAGATATACTGTCTTAAATTTGTTAAAATTGACAATGTCTGTGTTCTCTCTTGGATTTGAATCCTGCCACTTTTTAATGGAAATTTGTGGTATGAAAGAATAGTGCCAAGTGTTAGGATCAATTCATGAGTTGATAAACGGTGCTTAATTTAACTTCATGCCATTGTATTTAGATTCGTGACTTTGAATACAGTCAAGAAACACACGAGAACCGAAAGCAAGAGTTAGATAAATTGGTGCAAGATCAGGAAAGACTGAGGGCTTCTCTATTGCAATGGTGCTTTACCAGTTATGGAGAGGTATTAATTTCTTTTACCTCATTTAATTTGTGGAAACACCTTAGAATATTATACGACAGGATTTACTCGTAGTGGTACAATACAGAGGATGCTATAGAAACATGCTTAGTTAAAGTACTATTTTCAAGGTGGATTTCTTGTACTTTGGTGTACCTTTTTCTGTACTAGCCTATCTGGGACTGGCATTTGCAGTATGGTCCTAAGTTTCTCTCCTAATTTTGTAGAGCATTTGTTTGTTGACCTTAATTTTTATCTTGTTTTAGCTTTTTTCCACTAAACAATTATTCTTTCCTTTTTATTCTAAGATGTCGTGATTCTTTCTCACTACCTTTTACGGTATATTTTCCCAAAGGTTTTCAGTTCCTGGATGCACTTTTGTGCTGTGCGTTTATTTGCCGAGAGCATTCTGAGATATGGTCTGCCACCATCTTTCTTGGTAATATATATTCTACTGAAATCAAAGTTCCATGTAATATTCCCTCCTTCCCTATTTTCAAATACTGATCACGGAGCATTGGGTATTCCAGGCATGTGTCTTGGCACCGTCTGTAAAATCTGAGAAGAAAGTGCGCTCTATCCTTGAAGCGTTGAGTGATAGTACAAACAGGCAAGTCACTTATCAATGGCTATGGTGTATTACCCTTTTAGAATTTACAGCCCTTGGTAAATTTACACACTGCCTGAGCTAATTTACAGAGGCACACAGCAGATGGATTCAAGATCTATGTTCTTTTTTGGTTTTCCTATGGGTCATCTCAATCCTTGAAGTAAACAAAACAAATTGTTTGTGTTTTGTTTTGCTAAATATATATTATACTTGTTCAAATAGACAAAAATTATGGTACTGGTCTGTGTGCAGTTTCCAATGCACAACAGCTGTTTAAAACATAGGAAGTTGTTGATAGTAGCTTGTTATTTGAAATATTGAAGCTTTTATATTCTCTCTTGAGATTCTCTAAATAAAAACAAGAAAAAATGTAGATTGAGATGGTAGAAAACGTTTCGAATGCGAATTAAATATTTGATCTTTCTTTTTCATTGTGAGTGGTGACAAAGTCAATCGTACGTGTGAAATAAAAGGAGTGGATTTCTATCGTTGTTAGTACGAATGGTTAAGATTCAAATGTCAATTTAAATTAAGCAGATGGTATCATTTAACATAGTATGTGGGATGTCTATAATAAGTCTCCCAACTTGAAATCTTTTACACTATTCTTTCGGATCTTACCTTGAAGATTCATTCCTTGTATATGTGCATATTCTGATATGTCTCATTTTGCCTTCCTCTCATTTTATACATACAATATTTATTTGTTTAATTTAATGCACACTATTGCCTCTTAATTTGTTTAACTACTTTACATGCTGATATTGTATCTTTGAAATTGTGTGTGCAGTGGATACTGGAAGGTTGAGGATGACGTAGGTGCTGGGATGGTTGGTCTTGCAGGTGATTCCGATGCCCACCCTTATGTTTCTTTCACTATCAATCTTGCTTGAACACTAAGAAACCTGCCCTGGCTCCTAATTTAAAGTTCGCTAAGGTCTCCTTTGGTCAGCCAATAATGCCAATGCAGAAAGGATTTGAAGATATTGTACATTACGATCATTTTGCATTCTTTGATATTTATCTATACTATAACTGAAGCAATTAAAGTTTGAAGAGGGTCTGATGAATTATAAGGCTAGCGTCTGGTGCCAGGATTGACCATTAGCAATTTGTATTGTTTGGTGTAAGTTTTATTGTATGCGATTATGTGAACTTGGATAGCTGACACTCTTGCTCATCCCTTTAGAGAATAATACAGCCCTTCGGAGTGTAAGAATACTCTTATTCCTACGCAATAATGTTGTTTGTTGTTGTACTTCTCAAATTTAAAGGTGTTTCACCACGAATCTACCTGCAGTTACATTATTTGAGTTTTAAAATTGACATTTTTGTGATTATTATTATAAAACACACACACAGACACACATATAGATATATACGTATATCTTAAAATTCAGGAGGTCAATTCTTTGTTCGGTTTTGATATTTACAAAAGATTTTTTCCTATTTATGGCAGCTGAATGCGGTTAGTTAGAGCAGTTTTCTTAATTAAGTATAGACGTATATTTTACAATCAATTATTCTAGCGTGCTAGTTATTACTAGGGAGATTATGAAATTACCTTGCTGTAATAGTTAATTTTTAATTGTCTTGAATAAGATTTTATTGGTTATAAATTGAGTGCGCTTTGGTTTTAGTTTTTTAAAAAAGAAATATTTCATCCCTCGGTTAAAAGCTATTAGTTTCATAAGATACGTAAATTCTTGTTTTTTTTTCTCTGTAAAAAACTATTAGTTTAATCGATTGAAGTTAATTGTGCATTCCTGATAATAAATCATAACACATGAGTTTTTGAGAGGGTTTTCTCCCTGTATCCCCCCCCACCCCCAAACTTTTCTCCTGTATCCGGTCCTCTTCTTTTTATTTTTGCGAGTGTTTACATCTCCAACTTTCCTCCCATTCCGTTTTCGTCCCTCTTTGTTTCCTCCCAATATTTGTGGTGCTCTTTGGTCCATGTGTTTATATGCTTCAAGCTCCCACCAGTGGTCCTTGCTTCAAGCTGCTTCTTCCATCCGTGCTTCAAGCTCTCTGAGAGGTGGTCCTATTTTATCAAAGCTCTTTTCTTCCAAGTTAGTATTTATATTCCTATTGTAATCATATTGCAATTGTATCTTGTTTCTTATCACTGGGATGTTGTGTTTCTTATCATTGATATACATTAACATTTACTTTCATTACCATTGCGGATGTCGACATCCGCTTCAGAAAATTGTGTTACGGATGTTGACATCCGCTTCAGAAAAATTGTGTTATGGATGTCGACATCCGTTTCGTAATTTTTTTTGTTTTTTTGAATATTACGGATGTCGACATCCACTTCAGAAAATTGTGTTGCGCATGTCGACATCCGTTTCGTAATTTTTTTGGGTATTACGGATGTCAACATCCGCTTCAGAAAATTGTGTTGCAGATGTCGACATCAGTTTTATAATTTTTTTTGTTTTTTTTATATTACGGATGTCGACATTCGCTTTAGAAAATTGTGTTGTGGATGTCGACATCCATTTCGTAATGTTTTTTGTTTTTTTGGGTATTACAGATGTCGACATTCGCTTCAGAAAATTGTGTTGCAAATGTCGAGATCCGTCCTGTAATTTTTTTTGTTTTTTTCTATTACGGATGTCGGCATCCGCATCAAAAAATTATGTTGCAGATGTTGACATCCCTTTCGTAATTTTTTTTTGTTTTTTTGTATTACAAATGTCGATATCCGCTTCAGAAAATTGTATTGTGGATTTCGACATTCGTTTCGTAATTTTTTTTTGTTTTTTTGGGTATTATGGATGTCGACATCCGCTTCAAAAATTTGTATTGCGAATGTCGACCCGATTTGTATTTTTTTTTGTTTTTTTTTGTATTACGGATGTCGACATCTGCTTCAAAAAATTGTGTTGTGGATGTCGACATCCGTTTCGTAATTTTTTTTTCTGGTTATTATGGATGTCGACATTTGCTTCAGAAAATTGTGTTGCAGATGTCGACATCCGTGTTGTAATTTTTTTTTGTTTTTTTGTATTATGGATGTCGACATCCGCTTCAGAAAATTGTATTGCGGATGTTGACATCCATTTCGTAATATTTTTTTGTTTTTTTGGGTATTATAGATGTCGACATTCGTTTCAAAAAATTGTGTTGCGGATTTCAATATCCGTTTTGTAATTTTTTTGTTTTTTTGTATTACGGATGTAGACATCGGCTTCAGAAAATTGTGTTGTGGATGTAGACATCCGTTGCGTAATTTTTTTTTTGTTTTTTTGGGTATTACGGATGTCGACATCCGCTTCAGAAAATTGTGTTGCGGATGTCGACATCTATTTCATTGTTTTTGTGTTTTTATTTAACGCATTGTCTTGATGTAGTGAAACCATTCCTTCCCTTCTCTTTAATCTCTTCCTTTATGTAACTTACTGGATTTGGTGGAGTGGAGGCAGATGTGTGCGCTACTACTGCGAGGTTGCGAGACACTGTGATTGTGAGACAAGGGTGGTGCGAATGGAAGAGGAATACAATGGAGAATGGAATGGAGGAAGTGCGTCACGAAAGAAAGGGAAAAGGGTTAAGTCAAAAGGTGTAGGGTTTGGGTATTAATTTGGGGTGCAGGAGGTGGGTGGGTATTCTTTGGGGGTGCACGAGTTTGGGGGTGTAGGAGGTGGATGGACTATTTTACTATTTCTTATTTTAATTTTATTGGGGGCAAAGGCAAAATTTAAAAAAGTTTTGGGGGGTACTGGAGAATGTTTTGGGGGTACAAGGAGAAGCCTCCTTTTTGAGATGGTGCTGGGCACCCTTTTTGCACCGGGGCGCCACCCCTTTTAATGTCTTGCTTTGTGTTTTTGTTGTGTTTCATGGAGTCTGATCAATTGTTCTTAGATATTGATAAATGGATTGATGAATTCTAGGTTTGGTAGATGTGGTAACCTAACATATCAATTTGGTAATCTAATTTCTTGGAATTGTTGATACAATCTTGAGTTATAAGTAATTAGAAATGGATCACAATTAAGTACATTTGATTGACAATTGGTAATATAAGATATTAGTTGTAATTTTGTGATTGAAGTGGTTATATTGTGTTATTTTCAGCTACAAGTGAGGAATTTCACTATCAGACATTCAATTGATCAAATTAGGGCTTCTCGAGGTATGGAAAAGTTATTTTGTTGTCTTATAATGTATATTAAGTGGCCAATAGCTAAGGAAAATTTAAATTGATCAATTAAAGCTCATGGAAATTTTTAACTTCTGGTGCATTATCGGACATCCCTATAGTATCGCTAGTCACCAATCAGATAATGAGTTCACTGACTTGTTGACGTTGGGCAATACCAAGGTAGTGCTAGGCGTACCTAGCATATTAAAGTTCAAGGAAGATCAGAAGATCTAACATTGGGTGCTAAGTATAGGGCGTTGGGTGCCACCTTGTGTGGGACTTGGGCAGTCTTGGAAAATTTTTTATTTTTGCTTTGTTAATCGTTGGATCGAGTTGAAATTTTGAAACTTGGTCCTAGACATATGAATCTTTATTTTGACCGTTGAGATCTTTGATTAGAGGTATTTGGTTAGAGAAATAATTTTCACCATCTTGATGTAATTTTGGAAATATTGTATTTATAATGTGGTGTTAATTCAATAGAAAATAAAAAATGAATGATTAACACGTAATTTGAAATAAATAATAGGGAATTTATGTTATGAGATGAGTTTGGATTGAGGTAAATTACACATGGATGACATGGTGTGATAATTTAAGATTTGATGATAATGTGATGAATGAACTTAGTGTGATATATATATTTCGGTTGCTAGTTTTCTTGTTATCTGTATTGGTAAAGTTTATTGACAATTAATATGCATATGATTTGGATTATAAGATAGTTATTCCTAAGGAAGGGATAATACCATGTTTTGTTTCATTGTGGGTGTATTGATGATAAGTGCAGAGGTGGGATTATGTTGATTCTATTAGTGATTTTAGTCAAATAGATGACAATTACTAGTTGCGAGAGTCGAGGGATGTTCGTATCTAGAATGATGGTGTTAGTCGCACTCATAAGAGATATTGAATTTATGCTATTATGCTCAATGGAACTAGGAAAGTTGCCCATCCATAGTATAATTATAGCTCTCAAGAGGCAGGAGTGATAGAGCACTAACAGGTGGAAGATATCATACGACTAATCAATACGTCGATCCTTCAGAGGTTGGGTCTGTAGTTATTAATTTTGGTTTGTGCTCGATGAACCTTGGTGTTAGGTTTGATGGTGTGATTGTATGGTATGTCACTATATTCAATTTTTTTTACAATATTCTCTTTTTATTTCAAACTTATAAGTTTTAAATTATCTCTAGTTTGCTCTATTTGTTCTTATGTGTTTGTGTTATCTAATTGCAATGATTGTGAATTTCACGTGAACAAGAAGATAATGTAGGATATGAGGCGGAGCAACGTTGAGTTGTTAGGGGGTGCTGATGTTGGGCACAAGTTTAGAGTTTCATACCTATAGGTTATGATATTATGTATATATCACTCATGGTAGGTTTCTTTTGAATATTCTTTGAATGTTTAAGTTTTTGGTTATCAAAGGATGACTTTTTTTTTAATATTATGAACTACATTTTTGTGAATTTTTCTTTGATATAATCATGTAATTTCCACTGGATAATAAGCTTTGGACTACTATTTAGGGATGTTACATTTTGGTATCAAGTTTAGATTGTAGATATGGTTACTAAACATAAAGTATTAAGAAAGAAATGATCTTCATGGAGTGACGAGTGTGCACACTCACGACTACATCAAAGATGCTTTTCCCTTTTAGTTCTAAAAGTTTGGGAGAAGAGAGCGGTAAACAAAAGGGTAATTGATAGAATGCCTATGTAAGAGAGCAAGTTGTTAAAGGGAAAGATAGATGTATTTTGGGTTTTGTTTCTATTTGTAGTAAAAAGTTCAGACCTTAGATGCAGTGATGAAAGCTACTGGTTCGGCTTCAATCCACTTAGTGAAGTACTCCACGAAAACTATGAGAAATGTAAGTTGTCGAGTAGTTTGTGGAAAGGTCCCGCGATGTCAATTCCCCAAGTAAGTTATGGAATGGCCAGGGAGCATTAATTGAGTGAAAAGTCTTTGCGGTTGTTTATGCCAATTGGTATGCCTTTGGTGTAAGACCCGTGAAATTTAATTAATTAAATAAATAAATAATTAATAAATGCGGGTAGTGAGAGCCTCTATGGCATTAAAGATTGACTGTTGTGACGTGGAAAATTACTAGCTTAAATGGTTGAGAGTACTTGATTGTGTGAGAGGAATTGAGTTCAAGTCATATGTATATCATTTATGCGTTATTTAATTATTATTATTTTAATAATATGCTTGATCATGTTGAGTGATAATATAATCTTAAAATTATATGAATTATTACAAAATATGAATTGGTTGAATGGTTGCGCATTGATTTGACAGTGGTATGGTTATGGGTTTGAACCTTGGTAGAACTACATTAAGCTTCCTTTTTGCCAAAATTTCTTTTGGCATGAAAGTGAAGGGACAAGAAAACCCTAGCAGCCTTAGGAGCAGCCAAGGGTGCTAGAAAATCATATAGAATAGCCAATTGAATGATAACTAAAACCAAGTTTAAGGAATTTTCGTTTTGGCTAATAAACCACCATTAGGGTACAATTAAAGAGGCGAATTGAAGGAGAAAGAGAGAGTTTTTGACTCTGCCATTTTGAGTATAGTGAGGAGTGATATTACAGAGGAAAAACATGAGGATTAATGCAGCAAAGGAACTGAGTTGGGAGAGATTCAAAGGGAGGCCATTGGTGATCAAGGGAACTCTCCAAATTTCCAAATTTAAGCAAAGAAATCCAGGTTAGGGGGCTTTACTCGTTAATGTTTATGTTCGTGAATAATTGCATGATAAATAGTGTGAAATGCATGAATATTTCCAATTTCTGCTTGAATTTTCGTGTTTCTGGAAAATTCCCAGTAACCGCCTAGTGAGTTACTCGTAGCCGCCAAGCGACTCATACAAAATCAGTGTATTTCTGCCTAGCGGTGAGCTATGCGTCACCAGGCGACGCAAGCTACGCAACCTAGTTTCTGGATTTTCTAAGAACGGCCTAACAATGATAATTGACCCGCCAAGCGACGCAAGTAATATGGCTTGATTTTGATGTTTTTGGAGTTTCTGGGTTGATCTCGATCGCGAAATGAGGGAAGCACATCATTTTTTTGGTAGTTAGATGCTAAGATTATGGAATTAGATTGAGATTGAAAGTGAATTCGATGAAACTCCTATGAATATAGTTAGGGTTTCAAATATTGGGGGTTTCATGTTCTGGACCAAATTAATGAGAGAATAATGTTGTAATTTAAAGGATTAGAAGCGGTATGAAACAATTATGAACGTAAGTACACTAGTGTAATCTATTAATTCAAAATTAGAGAGAAATTGGAGGTGAGAACTCGTGCAGGTATAGAAGCAGTTCTACAAGTCCAGAAACTGATGCATCGCCTGGCGGGATAGCGTGTCGCCAGGCGCCAGTGTAGAGCAAAGTGGTTTTGCATGATCTTGGATGAAATGGTGAGTTTGATCTTGGTTGGGGGTCGAATTAGTTAAAGAACTAATGATGGGCATTGGACCGAGGTGTAGAGAGGCAGTTGTGAGCTAATATTATGAGTTAAATTGGTGATAAATTGTGAGTTGAAAGATGGAGAAACTAAGTGTAAGAAACTGTCATAATTGATGTAGTCATTGGAGGCATAAAAAGTATGCAGTGAGGGTCTAGGTAGATTCTGATTGGTTAATATTAGAAATGTAGGAGGCTAAATCCAAATGTGAAAGGATACCAATGATATGAGTATCTATGGGTGTGAAAGACAAGAACGGTAAGACTATTGGGTGCTATACGTGAACATAAGAAATTACATTGTAATGAACTGGTCTTGCCACAAGTTAAGAAGGTTGTACAAACTTGAGGTGATAAGTCTATATTTAAGTATCTAGTAAATTAGGGTGTAGGGGATGAATTACGGTTACTTGGTACGTGGTTGGAAGTAGTTTGGAATGCTAGAAACGGTCTAGATAAGACTTGGCATGGAATGGTGGTCTTAGAAATTAGTCAAGATTGTCTAAAACCAGTAAAGTACGTTGTACTGGTGTAGCCCCTGGTGACAGAAAAGGTTCTGCCAAGCGATAACTACAATTACAATAGCCTTGGGAATACGTGGCACTTGGGGCATAATTCGTTCCGCCAGGTCATAGTTGCAGAGGCAGTAAGTGTAGGGGCGCTTGGCGGTTGATGGTACGTGTCCCCCACCAAGCGGCCTGGAAGCTTGTTGCGCCTTACGACTCGTGAGCAGCGCCAACTAATATTGGTGAGGCAAAAGTGGTTTGCTTGCTTTGGATGTGCGTGAGATATCACCACAAGGCTTTGGTGATATCTCGAAGATCGATTTGTTGGTGTTTCTTGAGTTGTGGCTCGGAACATATCCTTGAGTTATGGCTCGAGATAGGGGTTAAGCACGTGGCATTCCTTGAGTTGTGGCTCAGAATGACATCTCTTGAGTTGTGGCTCGGGATGGCGGATGAACATGAAGAATTCTTGAGTTGTGGCTCGGGTTGGCGAGTGTTGTCGGTGTGAGTGTGCACGTTGTGACATGTAAGAATGGTCCAGTTAGATTGCCCTCCTCAGTAATTAGCTGACGAGTTTGGTAGTCTTGAGACGTTACGAATGTTATTCGTATTGGGAACTCCACCTGGCGTTGCGGAGTATGGTCCATAGCATGGTTTTCCGCATGGGCTCTACCAGTTGTGGCTGGTAGGTGTGGCAGCAAGACATCTTGAGATACTCATCAGAAGAAGTAGAACACGGTTCACATGGTGGTGGCCATGTGGTATGGAACCAAAGGATGAAATTCCTTTAGTGTGATTGTAATATATATATAGATATATATATATATATATAGATATATATATATATATATATATATATATGTGTGTGTGTGTGTGTGTGTGTGTGTGTGTGTGTGTGTGTGTGTGCATATATGATTATTTTTATTGTTAGCTCACTCTATCTGCTTGTGTTTGGCGATGATCGCGTATGCGGTACACGTGAGTAGATGATGTTGCAGGTGGATCTGGTGAGGCATAGAGCCGGAGCGGGGCTATTTGGGAGAAAAAGATTTATCAGAGTTTTCAGATTTATGGTTTTAAATAAATTGTAAACTTTTATATTATCAGTTTTGGATATTGTAATTGAGTTTTATATAATTTTGGATTTGAGATATTTCATGATGACGTAATAAAGTTTTAAATTTCCCACGTTTTGGGAAATGATGTTTTCATAAATGACGTTGACGTATTATTTATCTATCTTATTATTTAAATTCGTAATATCTGGTAGGGAAGTTTCACTTGGCATTGGTCGCATTTCTTGACGTAAAAAGTTCTTAACATCAAAGTTCTTCTTCCTATGTAACTCCCACAAATTCTTTAATGTAGCTTGACTATTATCTACAAGCCTCGTCCTCCTAGATGCACGTCAGTATAGGTTTGAAGAAAACAAATCGAAAGAGGCGACCATCAAGCAATGTGTATCTACTCGAGTTTTTCCTTTTCCGTTGAGTTTCTACAGGATTTTGAGGCAACATCCCATCAGCCATATAAGTTATCAAAGGGGTCATCTAGGATTCCTTCTTTTCATTTTGCGAAGCAAACACTTGCTCTTCTTTACCAGCCCCTACATGCACTTTAGGCGTAAATAGGGTTTTCGTATAACAGACTTGTGTTGTCCAACTTTGTACAACTTGTCATTCTTGACAAAAGATCAGGTCTACAGTTTTGTTCTTGGAAACATATACCAATTCAAATGTGTTAAACGCCTTGGCAAAGGTTTTCACTAGGGATGTCAATGAGGCAGGTACGGTATGAGTAATAGCTCCCTCGTACCTTACCCGTTGTACAAAAATTTGCCTCGTACCCATTGTAAGACCCGGGTAAAATTAAATAATTATTTAATAAATGCGGGTAAAGAGAAACTTTAAGGTAATAAATGCAAAATGTTATGATGTGGAGAAGTACTAGCTTAAGTGGTTGAGAGTACTTTGGTTGTGTGAGAGGACTTGAGTTTGAGTCCTATGTGTGCCATTTTGAGTGTTATTAATTTGGTATTATTTTTAAGATATATATTGCTTATGTTGTAGAATGTGATAATGCGTAAATCATGGAAGTTAGCATGAAATATGATATGGTATGGTGGTTTGGTATTGATTTGGTATGTGCATGGGTGTGGGTTCAAACCTTGGAGGACCTAAATGAAACTCTATTTTTGCCATTTTTAGTTTGATTTGAAGTTGAAGAGTTAAGGGAAACCCTAACAGACATAGCAGTCAAGGGTAGCTGGAAAATAATCTAATTAAGTGTGCTTGAATGGCCATTACACCACTTCTTAATGCAATTCTCGTTTTAGGGCCTTAAACCACCATTAAAACATCACTAAAAACGTAATTGTGAGAGGGGAGAAAGGTTTTTGCAGAGGTTATTGTGGGATAGGCAGAGGAGTGCGAATTTCAATGAGAAATTGAGAGTGTGAGTGGATCCTTAGGGGCTGAATTGAGAGAAGCCAAGGAAGGCCATTTTGGAGTCAAAGGAAAGAAGTACAAGATTACTCAGGGAAAGCTTTAATCCAGGTTAGGGGAGTTAATTTGATGTGTATGGTATTTCGTATGTATTTTCGTGCTATTCTGGATTAAATGAACTGTGAAAATTGGACTCTCATTGAGATTGTCGCGTTTCTGGAAATTTCCAGAAACCGCCTGACGGCGTTGAAGGCCCGCCAGGCGGCTCTTGCCTTTAGAACCCATTTTCTGGGTTTCTGCTATGCACTACCTGGCGGCTAAGTGTCGTCCGCCAGGCGACACGAACTGGCCTGCCCAGTTCTTTCTGATTTTTAGTTTTTTTTTTTGTGGTGTGAGAGGCTTGGGAGAGATTCTTGTGATACGAGTGTAATTGGTATGATGGATTATTATCTGTAAATTTGTAATTGGTGGACTATTGCATGAATTTTAATTGAATTGGGGATTTAGGGTTCATGAGGGATTAGAATTGGAAAACGTGGATGATCGCTGTGATTAGCCATGTTGATGTGGAAATAGAAGTTAAAGTGATTAGGATATGAAATCTTGATACTGTGTGCAAGTGAAATCATGTTAGACTTAATGCAAACTGAAATGGGAGTGCTTGTGAATACTGTTGAATGCTGGAAAATGTGGCAGACCACAAAACTGGTATGAACCGCCTGGCGGCAATTAGGTGACCGCCAGGCGATGCATCAGAATGGAGGGTGCTTGGCGATGTTGCTGTGAGATGCGTTCTTGGGGAGTTGCGGGTGATTTCTGTGAGAATTGGGTTAATAGTCAGGAATTTACTTTTCAGAATTGAGTGAACATTCCAACATGTGGGTACTAAGGATCATTTTGCGGTATGACTTAGGTGTAAATGAAATTGGAGAAGAGTAATGTAAACTTTAATTTGTATTATGGTAAGTGGTGAGTATAATATTTATATCTTAGGACTTTTCCTTGTAGTGAATCTTATGAGGCGTATTAAGATGTGATAATAGTTGACTTGGGCATGAGCTAGTTGTACATATTACATTATGGTTTGGTTTTATGTCTTGAAATGCTATAAATGGATGAGTGATAGAAATATTGTGTGTGTTTGGGGCCTATTGAGACCTGTAAAAAGTACCAAAAACTAGTAGCATTGTGCTACTGGTATGGCGCCTAGCGGCGCGGGGCGAGCTGCCGGGCGGCAGGGTGTAAAATAGTGGCAGTGGTCACTGTCAGCGTTAGGCGCCTGGTAGCAGGGTTGTGTCCGCCAGGCGGTGATGGAGCTCTGTGGTTCTGTTTTCTTCAGCGGCGCCTGGCGGTGGGGGTGTGACCGCCAGGCGGTTTTCTGCCAGTACCTGCCAAGCGGTGTCTATGCGGTGCCAGGCGGTTTTTGGTGGTTGTGTAATTGGTAATTGTTTTGATTAGTGGACTTAAAGGACTAGGTTCACTTACCTTTGTGCTTGGGCTTGATGGACTAAGTCCAATAGGGGTCTGGGATGTGCTTGAGTGGTTGAACGTATGATGGGCATGGAACTGGTTGAGTTCCCGTCGACTACTATTGGGCGAGGAGTCCTTAGTATGGTGATTACATGCGTTGGACGCACGATGGGCAAGGAACTGTGATGTTCCCGTCGATTACTATTGGGCGAGGAGTCCATAGTATAGTGATTGCGTGCGTGCCAGGGTCCAAGTTGAGAAGGCTTGGATGATTTACTACAGACGAGGAGTCTGTAGGGAAGGACTATGAGCGGGATAGGCTCATAGGGTTGGACCACGAATGAGTTAGTTTCGTGGGAGCACAATGGATTCCCAAGACCTAGTTACATGCATAAGACTCATGAAGGAATATGAGATCAGGGGTGGATAATTTGTAGTTAGCACATATCAGTAAATTTACTGCTTGGGATGGGTATCATATTTAATTTATATTTATATATGCATAGCTAACCCTATCCGTATGTGTGTGGCGATGATCAGATAATTTATTATCCGGGAGCAGATGATTTGACAGGTGAGCCAGGAGACGCTTGAGATTGGAGTGTGGGATTATATGTGCTTTTGAAGACCTGAGTTTTTGATATTTTTATGTTTTGAACTTTAACCATTTTGGGCTTCTATAGTTGTAATAATTTTGATTTGCGAACATTTACAATGTATTAAACTTTGCGATTTTAATTTTCCTGCGTTTTGGGAACATGTGTTTATAAATGAGGAATTACCAATATTATCGCGTTTTATTTCATTTTATTTAATTGTTTATGTTATTATCAAAGTAATATTCCTTAGGGATGTTACACCCATACCCATCCGTTTGGGTATCCGTTATACGAGTACCCGCATATCTTTTTAATATCCACAAATACCCACGAGTATAAAAAATATTCGTACCCGTTACCCGTGGGTATCATTTTCAATATCCATTTCCTACCCATTACGGGTTTTATCTGTAGATACTCGCGGGTACGGATTTTTTTACATCCTTAGTTTTCACAAACTGCAAATATTTGGCCAGGTGAGGATCTTTTCCTTGGAACTTACCAGATACTTGACCAATGACATGAGATGAATCACTCTTGGCCATTAGCTCGGTTACACCCATTTCCTTTTCTAGTATCATTCATGCTATCGAAGTTTCATATACAACTTGGTTATTGCTTGCTTGAAAGAAAATCATAAGGATTACTCGATCAAAATACCTTCCAAAACCATTCCTGCTCCATTTCCTTGAAGATTTGAAGCAATATCCATAGACAAGATCCACTTAGGTAATTTTACTTTTAAAGTCATAGAACACCTGACCTTTGATGGGTCCTTAAACTTCGTATTTTATATCAACTCTATAGACCATTTGACCATCCTTCCTGATACATTTGGCCTTTGCAATATTTGCCTAATGGGGAGGTCAGTCTTAACGACTACCTCATGACTCTGAAAATAGTGCTTAAGCCTGTTAGCAGTTATTACCACAATCAAAGTTGCCTTCTCGATTACTGGATATCTACCATCAGCCCCTTGAAGGATCTGACTTGTTCTTCCTCCATATTTTGTACTAAAGTTGAGCTCTGCGTGCTCGGTTACAGTAATATATAACTAAAGTAGTTGTCCACCTATAGGTTTACTAAGAATAGGAGTTTGGCCTAAGTATTCCTTAAGATATTGCAATGCCTTTTCACACTCTTTAGTCCATTGGAACTTCTCATTCTTCTTTAGAAATTGAAAGTAATGAAATCCTTTATCTTTACTTATTAATAAATACCTGGATAGAGTAACCATCCTTCCTGACAACCTTTGCACCTTCTTCATATTACTCGGACTTCTCATGTTGATGATGACTGCACACTTTTCTGGGTTAGCTTTAATTCCCCTCTATTAGTAAAAAACTGAGGAACTTGTCAGCTTTTACCCTAAAAGACATATTTCTCAAGATTTAATTTTAATTGATATTTGTTTATAGTGTAGAATATGTAAGACCCGTAGAATTTAATTAATTAAATAAATAATTAATTAATAAATACGGGAGGGGAAATAATTATGACATTAAATTATGGTTGGTATGACGTGGAAAGGTGCTAGCTCATGTGGTTGAGAGCACTTTGATTGTGCGGGAGGACTTGGGTTGGAGTCCTATGTATGCTAACTTTTGATGTTATGATTTTATTATTTAAATCTATGAAAACATGTTCTTGTATATTATGATAATTGAATTGTGATTTCGAGCAAGAAAATATGAATTAGTTAAATGGTTTGATATAGACTTGGTGATTACATGGTTGTGGGTTCAAACCTTGGAGAACCAAACTAAAAACATTATTTTTGGCATTTTGGCTTTGAATTGAATATGAAAGGTTGGGAAGAACCCTAGATAGTTGAGAGGCAGCCTTGGGTAGCTGAAAAACAGATCATAAAGGTCAATTAAATGGTAATTAACAGTACCATTAGGTAAAAAAATTCGTTTTGGGTAATTAAACCCTACTAAAAGCCAAGTTTAAAAGGGTAAAAAGTGGCCATAGGGAAGGTTTTGGCAAGCTGGAATAGCATCTTGAATTAGAGCACGAAAATCAGAGAGAGTGGTGAGGTTTGAGTGA
>Ga0209589_1004593_pt1 | contig 23736 bp, 6 predicted proteins | sample CowpeawhiteBW_FD_187525 | JGI IMG/M metagenome (GOLD analysis project Ga0209589, IMG submission 187525) | Root nodule microbial communities of legume samples collected from California USA - Cow pea white BW (SPAdes) (version 2) | ecosystem: Host-associated > Plants > Roots > Nodule | place: USA...
AACCTGGTTGATGGTAGCAGATGGGCGAGGTTCTCGTGGTCAACAAGGGAATGGCGATTCCGCTACTTAGCCATCTGGGCTGGATCTCACCCTTCTTTCCTTCATGTTTTCTTTAGGGCTATGGCCCTTGTATTCGTGGTTATTAGATTGTAAACTTTTAGTTAATCAATTATCCTGCTTTTGTTGGCATCGTGGTGTGCCTAGTTTTGTAGGGGTGATGTTGAGAACCCCAAGACTGCGTTGTTATACTATCTTATGTGTGGCGTTCCTTTAATTGCGTTTATAAATTAAATGGGACGTTAGACTCATGAGATTAAAAAGATAATGCTAACTCTTAAACTAGTATTCTACTACCAAATGAGACAAAAGAGAGTTATTTTTTGTATTTAAGAATGAAAGAAAAAAGATGAAAAAATGAGAGTAAAAATAGTGAGTTTGTGAATAATTTACTTTTTTTCTTCATAAACAAACATAAAAATGTGTGAAAGTGAAAGATGAGAACAATATGTGATAAAAATCAAAAGACAATAAAAAAGAAAATAAAAATTATCTTGATAAATATGTATATTCTTTATTATACTTTATTTTATGTTTTATTGTTTATTAATATTAAATGTTGTGTTGTAAAAGAAATAAAAGTATATCTAATTTAATTTTCATCAATTTCCAATATATACTCTACTTATAATTTAAAAATTAAAAAAAAAAACTTTAAAAGTTTCCAATATATAAATATATTATTTTAAAAATGTGGTCTAAATTATCCACAATTTAACAACGGTTGCCTAATTATCAACATCTTCTACTATATTGCTTAAAACAAATAGGCAACATTTTTTGTACGCTCTCTAAGTCTTAGGCAAATAGAAGTCACTATATAACCAACAATAAATAATTGTAGTTTATTCCTACTTTACACAATGATTTTTCAATTGTTTGCTTAATGTTTTTGCTTTGAATTGAATCATGAAACCCAATATGAGTGAAGCCTTTATCATGTATTGTTACACACCATATGTTTGATAAAAAATACAAAAAAAAATTGTTTTTGTGATATTTGTTGTCTAATTAAGTTATGAATTTCAAGAGTTGACAAATGTTGCACAAGCCTCTTGGGAAACGATACTTGAACTTTTAACTTTATTACTTGTGCGATGTGATAGACTTGTCAATCCGTAACAATATATTAATTTATATCTCATTATTTTTCAAAGACTACTTCTACATATTGCCCTCTCATCCTTGGCTCAATATTTCTTCCCTCCATGAGTTCCTTTGCTAATTTTACTTTGTGTCTTTTTCATTGAGGTGATAACTAGGTGGACTATATTATAATCCCCATTTTTTATCTTCGAAATGTACCTTAAGTTTGAAGTTGTCAGTTTGACCCTTGGCCCATAGGTCATCCTTATCCCACCATTGAATAAGCTCCCTTTTGGGGAGTCCCAAATGAGGGGGGTAAAGAAAAAGCTCTAGTCCCTAAAGTCCCATCTCAAGTGGGTTAAGGTCAAGGTGGGCTTGGTCCCACTACAAAGACTTCAATTAACTCTTAAAATGAAAATGTTCACCATGGGTCAAAGGTTGAGCTAAGAAATCTCGAGTCGAAGGTCAGGTCGAGCCATCTTAGGCTTAAGGTCGAGTTGAGCCATCTCAGAGCAAAGGTCTAGCCAAGTCGTCTCAGATCGAAAGTTTAGATAGGTCAGTCCAAACTGAAGGTAAAGACGGACCGACACAGGCTAAAAGTCGAGAAGAGCTAACTTAGGTCGAAAGTCGAGATGGACCGTGTAAAATCCGCAAAATTTAATTAATTAAATAAATAATTAATTAATAAATGCGGGAGGGTAGTGCATTTATGACATTAAATTCTGTTATGTATTATGTGGAAAAGTACTAGCTCAAGTGGTTGAGAGTACTTTGATTGTGTGAGAGGACTTGGGTTTGAGTCCTAGGTGTGCCATTTGTGTGTTATTTAGTTATTATTGTTTTAATAAAATGTTGGGTCACATTCTGTATGAGATAAGGCTTGAATTGTATGTGTTAGCAAGAAACATGAGTTGGCCTGATGGTTTAGAATTGATTTGACTTTGGCATGGTGTGGGTTCGAACCTGGGTGGACTCAAATTTAACTTTCTTTTTGCTAAAAAGTGGTGTGGCTGAATATGAATAGGTGAGGAAGACCTTAGCAGAAGGAGGGGTAGCCAAAAGGGGCTGAAAAACCATTAAGTATCGTCCTTTTTATTTAACCACATTAAAGCTTCATATAAAAAGGAAAATTGGGGGAAAATTGAGGGTTTTTAGCAGAGCTGGACTGTGGCAAGAATAGAGAGCACGAAATTGAGAGTGTTGACAAATGAAGGAGATTTTGGGATTCAATTAGGGGATAGACGGAGAAGGGGTGTTGTTGGTGTTTTTTTTAAAGCTTCAAGTAATTCACTACTAAGCCAAATTTCAAGGTTAGGGGAGTTGTACTGAATTTGTATGCTTTTGGTCATATTTGTTGCGTGTATTGGTTTTTATGTGGTGAATTACATGTTGAAAATGAGGGAAATTGGGGGTTGTGGGTTTTGGATACTGTTGCATTGGAATTGGCCCTAAATGTATGTATATATTGGGGTTGTGTTCTGTAAATATGATGAAGTATGCAAGGTGGAGTGGTTGGGGCATATTTTCGAGTCCAAATGTGCTCATAAGTTTAATGAATTGGTGTTGAATGAATTGGTATGTTTTGATTCGTGTTTTGAGTCTCTGAAGCAGTGAATCGGTGCCAAAACCTACAATTCTCGCTCAGGCGAGCCAGGCTTGCCTAGGCGAGACATGCAGGGACTCATAAACCTCTCTCTGCTCGAGCAGTTCGTTCAGGCGAGGTGTTTTGATTTTGGGCGACTGGCCATCTTGCTTAGGCGAGTGCATCTCGCCTAAGCGAGAACCCATGTGTGTTTGAGTGTTTTGGATGCTCCTCTCGCGCAAGTGAGGTTTTTTATTTTGGGCGAAAATGCGTCTCGCTCAGGCGAGAGCCTCTCGCCTAAGCGAGGATTCGAAGCACGTTTTGATGTTGGCTTAACCTGCAGCCCAAGCGAGATATGTGACTCTCGGGCGAAATGTGATCTCGCCCAGGCGAGTGTAACTCGCCTAAGCGAGTGTTCGAAGCTGTGTTTATGTGTGGTGCTCGCTTAGGCGAGGTAACCTAGCCTAAGCGAGATGAACTGGAGTGCTTAGGCGAGAACTGGGAGATTAAGCCTAGGTTGGATGGATGTTGGCGTAAGGGCAACCAAATTCTGGTGGTATTGGATTGATGCGAGTTGAATGGTGACGTTTGGTCATAAAGTTCCTAAGATATCTCAATGGTGGGCTTGCTAGTGTTCCTTGGGTGGTGGCCCGGAACGTATCCTTGAGTAGTGGCTCGAGATAGGGGTTAAGCATGTGGCATTCTATGGGTTGTGGCCCGAAATGACTTCCTTTGAGTTGTGACTCGGGATAGCGGATGAACACGAGGAACCTTGAGTTGTGGCTCGGGTTGGCGAGTGTGCCGGTGTGAGTGTGCTAGTTGTGGCCAGTACGGATGGGTCCAGATGGATCGCCCTCCTTAGTGAGTCACTGACGAGTGGTAGTCCTGGGACATTGCAGACTATGTTCGTATTTGGGAACTCCACCTGGCGTTACAGTGTGTGATCCGTAGCATGGTTTTTGCACGTGCTCTATCGGTTGTGGCCGATAGGTGTGGCAACAAGGCATTTTGAGATACTTAATAGGAGATGTAGAAGACTGCTAACATGGTTGTGGCCATGTGAAAGGACTGGAACGAGGTTCCCTGATATACTTTACTATACATGGTGGTGGCCATGTGGTGGGAAGGTAACGAGTCTTCCACGAGGTGTATCGATGTACATGGTAGTGGCCATGTGATGGGAATGGAGCAAGCGTTGTGGGAAATGAAAGGATATTATATATGGTTGTGGCCATGCGGTATAAAGGAAGAGTTGTGTTAATGATATAATGTTTTATCTATTATACATGTATATGTGTGTTTGGTACATTTTTATGTGTTTTTTCTGTTAGTTCATCCTTTCTGCTTGTGTTTGGCGATGATCGTGTACGCGGTACACGTGAGCAGGTGATGATGCAGGTGGAGCTGGTGAGGCTTAGCTGCGAAGAGGGGATGATCATGGGATTTCATTACTATGTTTTCTTGGTTTTGGATGTTTAAATGATATGTAAACTTTTGAGAGATTCTGGAACATTAGTTCATGTTATAAGCTATGAGACAATGTTTATTATACGATGTTAAAAGTTTTAAATTTCCCTAAATTTTTGGGAAATGAGGTATTATTAATTATTGTGTAATTAATTCTTTATTTTATTTTATTAAATTCATAATATCCTGACGGGATGTTACAAACCGACCCATTTATAAGTTCAGAATAAGTTGACTCGAGCCAAAGGTCTAAACGGGCCAGCCCATGCCGAAGGTCAAGATGGGTAGGTCCAAGTTGATGGTTGGGACAACTAGTTCGGGTCAAACTTTGGGACAATTGATCTGGGCCAAGGGTTAGAACAAGCTAGTCTAGACCGAAGGTCAAGATGGGCTAATCCAGATCAAAGGTCACTAGCTCAATCCAATGGTTAGGATAGGCTGGTTTGAGCCGAAGGTCCACCAGCCTAAGACAAGGTCGGGATAGGTCAATTTGGACCGAAGGTCGGGACAAAATGGCCTGGACTGAAGGTCGTGAAGGACTGACTCGGGCCGAAGGTCAAGATAGGCGGGTGTAGGTCGAAGGTACGTGTCCCCCGCCAGGCGATTTTGCTACAGCTGGTTGGTGTTATACTTTCTATGATGTGCATGATCTACAAGGCTTCTAGGATATCTTAAAGGTCGGCTTGCTGGTATTCTTTGAGTTTAGCTCGGAACGTATCCCTTGAGTTGAGCTCGGGATAGGGGTTAAGCACATGGCATTCCTCGAGTTGAGCTCGGAATAGCATCCCTCGAGTTGAGCTCGGGATGGCGGATGAACACGAGGAACCCTTGAGTTGAGCTCGGGTTGGCGAGTGTTGCCAGTGTGAGTGTGCTGGTTGTGGCCAGTACGGATGGGTCCAGATAGATTGCCCTCCTCAGTAGTTAGTTGACGAGTTTGGTAGTCTTGAGATGTTACGAACTATGTTCGTATTTGGGAACTCCACCTGCCGTTACGGTGTATGATCCGTAGCAATGGTTTCCCACACGTGTTCTATCGGTTGTGGTTGATAGGTATGGCAACAAGACACCTTGGGGTACTCACTAGAAGACATAGAACATGATTGACATGGTTGTGGCCATGTGGTGTGGAATCAAGGGAAAGGATTCCTTTGGTGTGTTTATGTGATATATATAAATGTGTTTATATTTATATGTTTATTTTGTTAGCTCACCCTATCTGCTTGTGTTTGGCGATGATCGTATACGCGGTATATGTGAGCAGATGGTGTTGCAGGTGGATCTGGTGAGGCATAGAGCCGAAGCAGGGCTAGTCTTCGGGAAATTCTCTCAGAGTTTTTACATTGTCTTTATGATTTCAAATCAGTTGTAATTATTAATATTACTGGACTTTTTGTTAATGGTAATAGTAATTATATTCAAGGATTTTGAAATTATTATTGAACTAAATAAAGTTTTGGAATTTCTCGCGTTTTTGGGAAATGAATTTATAATTAATGAGTTTTTATTTTCTTATTTTATTTTATTATTTAAACCCGTAATATCCTGACGGGATGTTACACTATATTTTCCCATCATTTTCTGCTGCTGAATTATTTTTCTGTTGTCATAGTTTTTAGTATTATTCTGCTATTGTAATTTAAACAGAATACTAAGCATTATTCTGCTGTTGTTGTTTTAAGTATATGCAAAATTGTATGCTTTTGAGTTGGAGTATATGCGTATAAGTGATCTGATTCAAGGTGATATGATTCAAGGTGATCTGATTCAACCCTTTCATTATCTATGCAGGTCATTGCAGCATTGGATTCACTCTGTTATGGTGTTGCATATGCAGGTTAAGAAATATTTGGAAGATAAATGAATTGTCAACTTTTGAACATGTTTAGTTAGTTAGTTTAAAGTGCTTGTTTATGTGTATATGGTAGTCCAAGCTGTAAATACTATGGTTCTCGGGAGGAAATGACATCTTTGCTTTTATCAAATTTGATGTTGGAAATATTTTTATGATTACTAGAAATATTTCAATACTTGAAAAAAAAATTCAATTTTGAGGTGGGTTGGTGAGCCAACCCACTTAACCCACCAACTCATGGTGGGTTGAGCCGGGTTACAAAAAATTTGGCTCACCTTAAAGTGAGCCGGGTTGGGCTCACTAGTTTTTTGACCCGGCCCGTGGTGAGCCAACCCGTGTGAGCCGGGTTGGCTCACTTTGACATGTCTTAATATTGAGCAACAAATACCAACAAACATAATTGGCAATATAAATAATAAACAACTTATATTGGCAAAAAAAAAATCTTAATTGATATAAACTAAAATTTAATAATTGCAATGTTAGCTAAAAAAATCTACTAACCCTATGAGAAAATCTTATAATATTGAAAAAATTTTAATGACAACAAAATTTGTGGATGAAATAATATTTATCATCATATTTTATCGATAAAAAATAATATGTTGGTAACATAAAATTTTATCAACGGAAAAATTCGTCGGCAAAATAGAATATACCGATAGATTCGCCAATAAAATTTGTCAGTAATGCTAAACTTTTATTATGATGAATATTTCCATCAGTAAATTTTGTCAATAAAATTGAAGTCAAAGTTCTCCACTTAAGCTTTAATCATGCAATGGTAAAATTTGTCAGTAATGATTTTTTTTTTAAATCCATTGTATTGAAATTTTGAAAATTTGTCGATAATTGTATTTTTTAAAATTCGTCGATAAAATGATGTCCAATTTGACGAAATATATGTTATCAATTAAATGAAGATGAGTGTGAGTAAGAGAAAAAGAAAAAAGAAAAATAGGAGAAGGAGGAGGATGAGAAAGGGAAGGAAAAAACGGAAAATAAGAAGAGGAGAAGGATGAGAGGGAAAACCAAATCACAATATTTAGTAACGAAAAAATTGATAAATACTCACCAATATTTACTAACGAATTTAGATCGTTGGTAGTTATCGACGAATTTTTGACCGTTGGTAATTACCGATATATTTTTTGATCTATTATTGACAAACATTTTACTGACGAATTTTTGTCGTTGGTAATATTGAAAATTCATTGATAATTATATTTTTAAAATTCGTCGATAAAATGATGTCCAATTTGACGAAATATATGTTATCAATTGGATGAAGATGAGCGTGAGTAAGAGAAGAAAAAAAAGAGAAATAGGAGAATGAGGAGGAGGAGAAAGAAGAAGGAAAAAAAGGAAAATAAGAAGAGGAGAAGGATGAGAGGGAAAACTAAATAACAATATTTACTAACGAAAAAGAAAATCATCGATAAATACTCACCCATATTTACTATCGAATTTAGACCGTCGGTAGTTGTCAACGAATTTTTGACTGTTGATAATTACCGATTTTTTTTTATCTATTAGTATAATTTATTGACAAACATTTACTGACATATTTTTGTTATTGATAATATCAATTTTCTTGTAATGTAACTGTAGTTAAGAATTGTCTAAAACATAACTTTAGTTAATATTGGTTGAAAGAGAACTCTGACTAACATGAATTGAAAATAATCCCAACATGAAAAAATATATTTGACATCAACCAAAAGGATTAAAAATGTTCTTTGTAATCAAATTATTATATTGTATTTTGTTTATAACTTGAATTATAAATTTAGTATTTAGTCGTGTAATTTATGAAAATCATGTAAAATATCATCTTCAAAGACGATGTTTTCCATGCCTTTCACAAAATGTATGAATGAAATATATGTTATAATTTAATTATGAATGAAACACTTTTCTTTTTTATAATAGTCGTAACAAATAACATATTTAACCCAAAAAATATAATATTAATAAAAAATACTTTGACTTGAAAAATAACTATCTTAACATCACCAATAAACTAATTTTAACTATGTCAACTTGAAAAGTAACCATGATTAATTTTAGTCTAAAAGAAACTTTCAACTTATAAAAACATATTGAGATTATGACACTTGATCAAGCTAATAATATTTTGTGTTGAGAAGATAATAAATATAAATTAAAAATTATATAAAATTTTAGATTAAATTTGAAATTTTCTAAGAAATTAAATTTCTAAAATTTTTGAAATAATTTCAATTTCTTTTCAAAGCATTTACACTATTTTATTGTTTTCTTTTTTCTGTAAAATTCAACCAGTTTCTTAAAATTCCCTGTCGAAAAAGGTCAACAGTATACTAAACAAATTCAATATTGACCTTATTTTTGGATATTATTTATGCGATTGTTAAATTTGATACAACTTACACTAACAAATCCTATTTCTCTTCCACAAAATTCTATATATAATGATTTAGAATCATTACTTTTAAGAATGAAAATATTAAATGTTGTATTTTCTTTTTTTCTCAAGACACTTCTTATGTCTTTGTCATTGATATTTTATATTTTCAAGACCCCTCAATTTCTTTGCTAATATCGTCTTTAATGTTAACTTTTTTAATTTCAACTTTCTTAAATATGTTAATTTCATGTTTTTGAATTGTTTTCCCCAAATTTAAATTGTTTGTACTTCCACTCTTAATTGCAACTGCTTCTTGTTTTTAGTTTATTTCTTTAAATTAATTACCTCTACCAATATATCAATCGTTCACCGAAATAGTACACTTTTTTTTTTTTTTTAATTTTCGAATTGGGTTATCAGGGAACAAATTATGTGAAAGAAAATGGCTGGAAAAAAAATAGAAAAGAATTATTAGAAAACTGAAATTTAAACTGATTTTTTTTTTCATTAAAAGAAAAGAGAGGAAGAGATTTTCGAAAAATCCAATATGCAAAAAACAAAAGTTCAAAATTCAGTTCTTTGAAGTCGAATTCTGACTTTAAAAAAATTCATGCAAATATTTGGCACAATATGCTGCCTAGGTTCATTTTAGGTCCAAGTGTGCTATTTGGGTGAAAAAATCACTTATAATATATTGTAATTTTAGATTTTTTAAATTTTATTTTAAAGAAATAAATAAAAAAATTATTTTAAAAAAATAAAATCAATACTCAACTTTATATATACACTGTAATTATAACTTTTTAGATCGCTGAAAAGAAAATTAATTTATATTGTCTAAAATAAATTCACTTTTTGTACCTAAGCAAATTTAGAGGTTGAGAATTTTGATCCTTTTTCGATCTAATCTTATCAGTAGGCAACAAAAAAGGATTTGACTTTTTTCAAATACAACTTCAAAACCACTTGTGAAATTATTTTCTCTTCCCAAAAACAACACAATACATTTAATTTCTTCTTTGTTCATTTAGTTTCATATTTATTTGGCCATAGTTTGGTCCCATAGTTTGAAGTTTGAAGTTTTGTTTTTAGCGGCAAGTAGCTTGGAGTATTACAACATCCTTAAAGACATGAAAGAGAAAAAGAATTAAAAAGGTAGATAAGTCGTTTTGACTTGATAGAAAATTGAAGGAATCACTTAATGTTCATCACTTAAATTATTTTATAAACCAAAAAGGACAAAACAAACTAAACTAAGAAGGTGTTACTCATGGTGTCATCATTTGCTGGTTTGTCTGAATGACAATGTTTTTTATTTATATTATTTATAATTCATATATAGTTAATATATGAAGATGTGGAAGACTCTAACAATTTGCATAAAATTAATTATGTGTCATACTCCACAACTTGCTAACCCTAAAGTTGATACCATTATATATTTGTGTGTTGTTGTTAAGAATAATAAATAAATTCAATGGGTTAAGTATAGTTTGGCTAGCTAGGAGTTTGGCAGAAAATTCTTTGTAGGCAATTATTTTTTACAAGATTATAAAATTCACAGGTATTTTCTATAAATTTATTGCGAAAAGTCTTTTATACAAAATATTTTGCAAAAAAGTTGACAATAATTTTTTGTAAATTTTTTTTCATAACAAAATTTATAAGTATTTTCTAAAAAAATTCAAAATAAAATTGACAAAAAAATATGAATTTTGTTAGTAGTGATATTTATATAATTCTTATGTGTAAATTTTTTAATTGTTATTTTTTATCCTTATTATAAAATAAGGTAAGTTTAATATTAAAAATAAAATACCAGTTAATGTAATTAAGGCAAAATATGTGTTTTAAATTATGGTGGTTAACTTTTAGTTAGGTATTTTGATTAACTAATATTTTATTTATTTAATATAAATAAAGTATTATGCATATTTTTTTATTCAATAATTTACTCTCTTTTTTATTGAAAACCAGTGTAATTTGTTTAGATTTTTACAATTTAATTATAGTATTTTTGTTTCAATAATATAACTTCGAATGATTGTAATGATTTATTTTTTAAATTAGATATTTAATTTCTAAGAAAAAGAATAGTAAAATATGTTTTAAACATTTTAGAATTACTAATCATATTATATTAAAATTATTTATAACTTTTTTTTTATCTTTACACAAGTTCAAACTACTATAAAATAATTTATTCATAATATTTTTTTCGTTAATGGTTTTTACATATAAAATGATAACTATATAACTATAAAGTAAAAACTATACGAAATAGTTTCCTTTAAATAAAATTGTATAAACAAAAAATATTTATTATCCTAAAGAACAAAATGAAAAGTATTAAAAAGTATAAAACTACAAGTAATAATTTATTTATATAAAATTTTTAATATACTACTTAATTGAATGAAAACAAATAAAATCTATTTATATGGAGTAAAAACACTTTCAAATTTTTACGAAAATAAAATTAACATTATATACATTATTTTTGTTAAACAAAAATGAAAATGATAATTCAAAAGGATAACTACATCATTATGTCCTCTTAATTAATTAATTAATCTATGGAGTATAGTGAGGATAACATTAAATATGAAATATTCAATCCCGAAGTGTTGATTTGACCAACTCAAAATTTAAGTGATGAAACATAGGAAAATAATTATTCAATTAATGTATTTGGCGGCTAAATAATGAATTTGTTTGTATGTATATAAAGTGGTGTAGAATATTCAAACATAAACAAATGATTTGTAAGTATATAAAGTTTTTTTCTTCTGGTAGTCGTTGGTGCTATACAATTTAACTAATTATGCTCATGCATTTTTTTAATCATTAATTTTTTTATTATTATAAAAATATTTTATGATTTATCTTACAATACTACAATAATATAAAATAATATTGGAATAACATATTTTTTTTCTTTTCTAAAATAATGATTTGTTTGCGAACAATACGTATGTTTTTGAAAAAATTGTTGCACAGACTATAGAAAAAAGATCTCTGGACAATTAATTTTTAATAGATTTGATTATGAAGACAGGAATGACTAGTTAAATTTATCTAGCATGCTGAAATTTAAATATTTGATTAGTTGTGTTAAAATATTTATGAAATAGAAAAGTTTAATCATTCAGATATTTTTTTTAAGAGATTTATTTATTAAGGAAGAGAATAATATAATCTATTAATCATATTTGCGCATGGGTATTGTATATCTAGATATGAGTGTTCACATATACATAGTTTTGATAGAAAAAGATGATTTCTATTAGGAATGATAAGGGAGGTGGGTGTGAGTATAGGTTTGACTAACACCTCTTTATTTTTAAAATTAAAACTCATATCCATCGTTATCTATATAATTAATTAATGGAACTTTTGTTTCATTCCTAACTTACTTTATTAGAGAATAGTTACATGTATTTGTTACAATTCTTTGTTGTTTTAAATATTAATTAAATATTTGTTTAATAAGAATTCAAAATTTAAGCAAAACTGTAATATTATTAAATATTTAATATTAAAAGGATATGTTAAATATCAAGAAAGAAATTAAAATTATATAAATGTCAAATAAGAGTATCAAGTAATAATTGAAACAAAGTCAAATAATTATTTAAATGATAAAAATATCAAATATGTATTATAGAAATAAGTTATGAAATTAAAGACTTAAAATTAAAACGTTTTACTAATTTAAAATGGGATCAAAGATGAGGATAAAATTAAGTATAAGGTATGGAGATGAGACAAATATATAAAAACTCATCATATCTCCATATCCAATATGGATAATTAGGTGTACCTATATCCATACTAGATTATTTGTGAAAATTGGGATATGTTTTAAAAATATCGTCAGACACAATTTCCTTTGTCATTCTTAATCTTTACTAGTTTAGGGTTATAATGACACCTCCAATTTGATGATCAAAGTTTTTTTGTAGATGTGTAAGTTTGAACTTCATGTGGTAAAAGCTACATTTTGTATAAGTGTTGTTTCGAGTAGTTGGAATTTTAATTAAATGAAGTTAGTTAAATTTTGATAATATATTGGGGTTGAGGATTTGTACCTGGTAGATGTGACCTAGTAATGATGGTGAATTTTTGGTAAAGAATATATTCATATGAATTTATTTGTTGGTTGTATTTTTGAGATGTATGTATAAACATAGATATGAGCAGTGGCGGAACTTGCTCAATATTTATAGAGGTGCCAAAATACACTTAAAATTTATATATTTAATTATGGATCCGTAAGATTATTGAACTCAATAATAATTGAATCAATACTAAAATTTTTAGTTATATTTTGTTTTTAATATAAATAATCATATGGTCAGCAAAAAAAATCATCTTCCGTTTTATTTTGCAATCTTATTTTGATAATTTTCACTATAGAAAATTATCTTTCTGATATAGTTGTATAAACAAGAAGAGTTAAAATAAGACGAGACAGATTAAAAAATCAAACAAATAGATGCAATTGACTTCCTATTTTTGTCAAAGATTGATTTTGTCTATTTTCTTCCTCACGGTAGCTTCCATTTTATCACTTTTAAATAATTTATTTATTCTTTTATTTCTTCATCAATATACTTATGTTTTAAAAAAAATACTAAAAGATAATTTATCATAATGTAAATAAAAATTGCGATACGTAATTAATAAAAGAAAAATATATGATAATCAAGTCACAATTAAAAACCAGTTATTAAAAAACACTTGGTGCATTGCTTTTTCTTCTATATTTATAAAAATGAATATACCAAATGCTCGTAAGATAAAAAATAATATTAATTATTAAACTAATATTTTACTGTCAATTGAAAAAAATTACTTTTTTCTTCATTAATAGAATAAAGCATACAAAAACAGAACACAAAATAATGATTTTGTGTTCAAGTTTCTTTTTTTTCTTCATAAACAAAAGAAAACAAAACAAGTAAAAGTTTAAAGTGGGTACAATATGTGAGAAACTCAAAAAACAGTGAGAGAAAAAATAAAAAATATCTTAATAAATTTATTTATTTTTTATTAAATTTAATTTATGTTTTATTATTTATTAACATTAAATGTTATATTTTATAAAATAAATAAAAAGATACCTATTTTAATTTTTATCAATTCTCGATATATATTTTTATTATTTAAAAAATTCCAAAAAATTAAATTTCTTATACATAATTAAAAAAATAAAAAAAAAACAATTTTCATATAACATTAAAAAAATTTCAAAAAAAGTTTGGGGGGGCCACGGCTCCTCCTGTCCCTTCATTGGTGCGCCAATGGTTCCTGGCCAACCGAGACATATAAGGCGAGTAAAAAGGTAATTATGCACTAGTGAATTATCCTCTTAATATTGAATATTTGATAATATTATGTTTCCTTTACCATAATGTTTTTTTATTATTTTATAAAAATAAATTAAAATTAATATTGAAGTAATAAGAAAATAGTAAAGATATGGGTACGATATTATACCCGTTACTCAGTGGAAATGAGGATGAAACAAAAGTTTAATACCCGTTGAATTTGGATATAGAAATGAAGATGAATTTTTTCTACAAACATAAATATGGAATAACAAAATACGTCGTTGTCCAGTTGTCTTGTAGAGTTTTTTTTTCATAATTTTGGTTTGTGTCTTTTTAGTTAAGTTATAAAATTTTTATTTTAATAGAAATTTCATACATGTATATTGTTAAAATGTAGAAGTTGCTTATAAAATACAAAGAGTTATTTATATGAACAACTTCATTTCGATTTATAAATATTTAAACAAGTTATGTATATAAAAATCATAAACTCCTTCTTTGAGCATCATGATCCTTCAAATGCAGCTAAGTTTTCCACCTACCAACCATCTTCACATTCGATGATGCATCTCCAGAAATCTCGCACAAGGCTGTAATTGAAAAGACAAAGCCAAAAAGCAAGACAGGCAACAGTGGTGCATGCACTTGAAATGAGTGTGTGATTTGACAAGAGTATTTTGGTAAATCTAATTTTATTGCCTCAAATCTCTTTCTGCACATATATATTATCATTCCAAATCACTTCTTTCAAACAACTTTCTTTATTTCTTACTCCACTTTAGGATATCACTCGAAACAAATAAAGCATTTCGAAACCCTTCATATTAATAAAAAACCCTTCACTTCACGGAATTCGAAACATCACACACTACTCCACCATTTCTTTACAACACCCTCATCTCCAACGTCATTTCACATAATCAAACTTTTCTTTTCTTTCTTTCATGTTGCAGCCTTTTATGTTTTTCAAACAACCAACACTTACCATGTTGTTAATTTTTACGTATGATTTTATTCAACCATCCAAGATCTTTATTTTTTCTCTTCCTAAGTGAAAATCAAATATTGTTTCTTTTGTCAGTGTTACGTACAGTTGAAGCTTAGAAGTTACTGAAATGGTGAATCCGAATTCAAAGATGGAAGTGTTCGGGAAGTTTACATGGACCATTACCAACTTCTCCACGTTAGACTCCGAGGAATTGTACTCGGATACTTTTTCTCTCGATGGCCACACATGGTGCTTCATTCAATTCCTCTCTACTCTACATGTTTCTCTTTCTTATGATTTTAACTGTTTTTCTTATTAAGTTTTCTAACTTTGTTTAGGAGGATTCTTATCTTTCCAAAAGGGAATAAAGTGAAGTGTTTGTCAATTTATTTGAATGGTGGTGGTGTTGCTACTTTGCCTCATGGATGGGAGAAATTTGCAAATTTCAAACTCATTCTCATTAATCAGTTTGACCACAAAATGAATGTAACGGGAGGTATATTTCACACTTATCTCTCAACGATATTATTTTCTAAGGTGAATGAAGATTATTTAGCTCCTAATGACCCTTTTACCACGCTTTCTCAATGATCGTATGATTTTGTTTTAAACTTGATACACAACTGGCTTCGTTTATGAACTGGCTCTTGTTTTATGAATTTGTCAGAAACTAGCCACACGTTCAATTCAAAAGAGGTTTCTTGGGGTTTCCCTTCATTCATACCTTTGGATGAACTTCGTGACTCTAGTCGTGGGTTCCTGCTGAATGATAGTTGTATAATTGAAGTTCATATACTGGTTCAACAGTCAGAACATGAGAAAGAAGTTGATGAATCACTGAGGAATGTTGATAACAAGCTTGTTATTAAAAGCATTGCGAATGTTTCATCCGAGGAAATGATCTCAACCTCATCATCTGATGAGGTGGTCGATTTCAAAGGCATGGGAAAAGTAGAGAAAAATTTTGTTTGTTTACTTGAAGAAGTTTGTTCACAATATCCCTCACTTCTGGATAGCAAGAAGAGGAAAAGTCAGAGATTTATTGAATGGAGTTTTACCGCTCTTGGTAGAGTTCTTCATTTTCTGAAGACTAAAAAGGTGAGAGATATGGATGATGATGCTTGCAATCATCTCCAAATTTTATGGGAGGAACTTGAGACATGTGAATTTGATTTGTCATGGCTGAAACCTCATGTTCAATCTGCCTTGGACATGAAAACTTGTGTTGAGAAAGTTGTTGATGTGAAAAAGTTGGAGGAGAAGGTGAATACTTTGGAGGAGAATGTGGCGTGGCTATTTTAGAGATTGAAGCAAAGACTTTGAGGACAAAAATTATTGAAGCAGAAGTAAATCTAGAAATAACAAGAAGAGACTTGGTGAAAGCAAAACAAGGCTTTCAAGACTGTGATTTGGATGCTGAACTAGGATATGAAAAACCATGATTCATGATTATGCTGTTTGTCGAATAATTTCTTATTGGTAGTCGACATGTTTTTTTTTTTTTAAACTTTATGAAAAATTAGATGTTTTGCTAATCATCAGTATTAGTTTTTTATATTGAACTTGTTTGACCTGAATTCCGTACGAGAATCAAAGTATGAAATCGATATTTAAGGGTTCATTTTATTTGTTTATTTAATGATGCATCGAACATTCCTTGTGTGGTTCATGAACTTGAACTGTTACTACCCCACTAATCTTAGCTAACATGAGTGATATGTTCTCAATACTTCTATTTATTGTCAACATATATATATATATATATATATATATATATATATATATATATATATATATATATATAGACACTTGTTATGTTAATTGAATATTGTTCTACCTTAAAAATTATGAAATATATCTAAAATGATATTAGTAAATAGTAGTGTGATGAGAAGCAAAGTCATTAATACAAAGGGCGCTTTGAGTTCATAAATTTTAAAATCTTGTTTTAGTTTAACAAAAGAATAAAAAAACAAAATTAATATACTTTTTCCTGGATGTTTAAGGTTCATGGATGTTTTAAAACCCTAATCTTATTATAATTATAGGAGTTTTCAAAACTTAAATATAATAATGAATTACACAGGTTTTGAACCGATGACTATTGAATTATTTTGAAAATCTACTCCTATTATTTCAAATTTTCGTTAAATCCCGTTTATCTTCTTTTTGGGCTCAAAATTAATTTCTAAAATGGAATGTTGATCGCAAATTGTTGTCGTGAACATGCAGTACTTCTGTTTATACTTTATATTTTATATTTGTTTATTTATTTTATTGTATTTTATTAAGTTGCAACAGTATAAAATGTCGATTTGAAAATAGAGTAATGAGGAAGCGATTCTTCAGATGGGAATATAAATAATTGTAATAGATTGTACAAAAAAAAAAGTGAAAAAAATAGCCATAAATGGTGCTTAACTGAATTATTATACATTAAACATTTCTCAAATACTACAGCAAGAAGAGTTATTAAGATTTGTGACTTGTTTCCTTTACTATTTAAGAGAAAGGATAACGGAAGTGACTTCTATTTTATAATTAATATATAATGATATTATGATTATAATATAATGAAAGTAACTTTTATTGTCTTAATTAATTATAACATCATTTTTTATTATTCAGAAAATTCTGTATTCTTAACATATAAGTAAATTTATTTAAAATAAAAATAAAAATAAGATAAAAAAAAGCTGAGCAGCGAAAAAAAAAACTGAACTCAATTTCATCCAAGAAAATCAATCAACTCTTTTGAAACTAGACACTACTAAGAAGAGTTATTAAAATTTGTGACTTTTACAGTTATCCATGGGTGGTTAAATTTGCAGGACATTGGAAAACAGAGTTAATAACGTAAAAACAACTTTCAAAACTTGTTCTCGGTGAGCAACCCAATAAAATCGCGTCTACCAAGGCTGAATTACTTAAAAATAAAATAATTATTTTAAATTTCGTACGTACAAATTGTTTATAAATTGTATAATGAGTGATTTATATGAACAACTTCTTTTAATTTAAGAATATATACTTTTTAATTTATAATATTTTTATTTATTAGTAAGTTTCATCATAAAATTTATATTTATTAATTAAACCTGCAGCATTTGGCTTTCTATATAAACCTTCACTGGCTCTCATTTTGCCACAATCTCTCTCATTCATCGGAATTTCCTATTGTTGTCAGTGCTGTGTAACATGCTATGTTAATTCTATAGCTGTCCATTTTATAGATATCTTTGAGGTTCCACTGATACTGTTACCCAAATGAAGTTTCATTTAGTTATTTCCCTAAATTTACATTAAAATATAATTTTCTGCTATTCAAATTTTGCTTATTTTTCATGTTTCAGCCTTCTATGTTTTTCAAACACCCAATAACTAACAACCAACATAGGCAAAATTACAGATTTGGATCACTTAAGATTAATTTACAAATATGAATCAATTGATTAAAATATTATACAAGATGGGTGAAATCGTCATGATGAATAACGACACATCAAATAATGGATAACAATACATCAAATGAAAATGGGTAACGATACATTAAGTGAAGTAGATAGTCGTTAGTGGCACCGTCTTCTTTTCAAATTTTTAAAAAGTAAAAAACGTTATAAATGATAACAACTTCAATAGAAATAATAGAAATAGAAGTGGTTAGGATTAGAACCGATTTCAAATAAAATCGGTTTGGATCTAACGGTTTTGGTTTTTAAATTTTTTCAATTACATTTATTTTAATTTTTATTACATGATTTTAGTTTGCATCTCTCATGTCATGGCAGAATATATTATAAGGTTAGAGTTTATTTTAAGAAAAAACTAAAAAATGTAATACTTTTTTTTTATTTTATATTATTAATTTTCAGATTTTTGTTGTGCTTTTTTAATTAATTTTCTAAACCTCTTTTTCCTAAAAAGTACGCCTATTAATTAAAAAAAGCTTAAACATAAAAAATATTAAAAATTAATATCAGTATTACATATTTTAGTTTAAAACTCAATATAATACTCCAAAACATATTATTTTAGTAAAATGTGTCAACTACATTATTATTTTTTAATCCTAATAAACATAAAATATAAAACTGTATGTAGTATTATTTAATAAATTTACCTGTAATATAAAAATGAAAATTTAAAAAAAATAAAAAAGCAAAACCGATAGGATCCAAAACGGTTTCACTCGAAACCGATTCTTTCCTAACGACTTCCATCCTTGATAAAACTTTATTCGACCATAAAATGTCTTTATTTGTCATGTTTAATCATGGGTTTGATCTTCCTAAGTGAAACTCAACACTGTTTGTTTTGTCAGTGGCAAGGTTGAAACTCAGGAGTTACTGAAATGGATGATCAGAATACTGAGGATAAAGTGTTTGAGAAATTTACATGGACCATTACCAACTTCTCCAAGTTAGACTCCAAAATATACTCGGAAAAGTTTTCTCTCCATGGCCATACATGGTGCTTCATTTAATTATTATACATACTTTTTATCTTCCTCTTTCATATGATTTCGTCTCTTTTTCTCATTAAGTTTTGTTACTTTGTTTTTATAGGAGGATAAATCTTTTTCTCATTAAGTTTGTTACTTTGTTTTTATAGGAGGATTCTTATCTTTCCAAAAGGGAATGAAGTTGAGGATTTGTCACTTTATTTGGATTCTGGTGCTGCTACTATGCCTCATGGATGGCAAAAATTTGCAGTTTTCAAAATCAATCTTATTAATCAGCTCGATCACGGAAAGAATATAATCAAAGGTATATTTCACACTTTTCTCTCTTGTTGATATTTTAATATTATTTTCTCAGGCGAATGAAACTAGCTTTTTCTATCTATATGTTTTTCCTTAATATGTTTTTCTACCTTAAATTCCTGAATAGTCAGACTCTCCAATTTCATATATGTTTTAAACTATTTTATAAGCAACTGACTTTTCATATATGAATTTGTCAGAAACTAGTCACACCTTCAATTTAGTAGAGGATGATCATGGTTACAAATCCTTCGTACCTTTGGGTGATCTTTGTGACTCTAGTCGTGGTTTCATAATGAATGATACTTGTATAATTGAAGTTCATATGCTGGTTCAAAAAATCAGAACAAGAGAAAGAAGTTGTTGAATCAGAGATGAAAATTGATGAAAAGGTTGCTGGAAGCATCGAGAATGTTTCACCCAAGGAAATGATCCCAACCTCATCATTTGTTGAGATGGTGGATTTTAGGGACATAGGAAGAGTAGAGAAACACTTTGTTCCTCTACTTGAACAAGTTTGTTCATGCTATCCATCACTTATCGATAGCAAGAAGAGGAAAAGTCAAAGATTTACTGAATGGGCTTTTACAGCTCTGGGTAGAGTTCTTCATTTTCTGAAGACTAAAAAGGTGAGAGACATGGATGATGAATCTTGCAATCATCTCCAAACTTTATGGGAGGAACTTCAGACATTTGGATTTGATTTGGGTTGGTTAAAACCACATGTTGAATCTGCCTTAGGCATTAAAACTCGTGTTGAGAAAGTTGTTGAAGTGAAAAGGTTGGAAGAGAATGTGATTACTTTGAAGGAGAATGTGGATACTTTAGAGGAGAATGTGTGTACTTTAGAGGAGAAAACAAAGGCTTTGAGGAGAAAGATAATTGAAGCAGAGGTAAATCTTGAAATGGCAAAAAGAGATCTGGTGAAAGCTATAAAAGGATCCGAAGAGTGTGATTTGGACGCTGAACTTGGATATGGAAAATCATTATTTTTAGGGTTCTAGTCAAGACTCATGAAGATTGGTGTTTTGGGGTTTATTTTATGATGCATTCTATATTCTGTGTTGTTTATGAACTTCAGCCGTTACTATCTCTAATCTTCCTTTTACGTTTGTCAGTACTTTTTTTTAATAGAATATAAATACTAATTATGTTAATTGAATAGCGTTCTATAAATTGCAATATAAATACTTATTTATCTTAATTGAATATTGTTATATATTACAAACGATTAAGGACAAATATATTTAAAAGTTAAATTGAATATTGTTCTATATTGTTAATTAAAATCTCAGTACCTTATATTAGCTTTAAAAATAATAAAGACATTTAAAAGTCTTTTGGCTTTTATATCAATTTTGGATAAATTTAAAGTATAGGGTGGTTTTCAAAACTTAATTATAATAATTAATTACATAGGTAAACAATAACTATTCATTTGAATTAGACCAATGTTTTTAATTAATTTCTTTATTTCATTTCAATTGAAACGTTAAGTTATGAAATTTAATTTCTTAATTAATTAATTTGTTTTAGTTGATGAGAAAAAAATTAATGGGTATTAAATTATATTCGTTAATGATTCTATTTTTCTATTTCAATTATTTGTTATTCCTTTTTCATTATTTGTGAGACTTAAACTTAATTTCTAAATTGAGAATTAATTGATCTCAAATTGTTGTTGTGAATAGTATATAATTATTATATTTTTTTTTTCTATATTTTGGTTTATACCTTATATTTTATTTTTTACCTAATATAATCTGTTGAGTCTTGATAAATTTGTTACTACATACTTATCTTAAGGCAAATTTTGTTACTATAGGGATGACCAAAACATAAAATTTGGTAACTATGTTACAATCTTTATATTTTATAGTAGTTACTTGGATGTTAAAACGTTACTTATTGATGAATTTGTATTCATAGTTTGATTATATTCCAAATGTTGGTGTGGTTTCATCATTGATATTTATATTTTAGTTTGTAAAATTTAAAGGTTTAAAAATATTTAATTTTCAATGAAAAGTGTTGATACAAGTGTTTTTATTTAAATAAGAACTCTTTGAACACATGGTACGTCTTCGCTTCTTGAAAAACTGGAAGTAAATATCAATTTATTGAGTTGTGTTATGTTAAATATATTTTTAGTCTCTTCACTTTTAATAAAAGTTGAAATTAGTATCCTCTTGAAATTTTGATCATTTTTAGTCATTTATCTTTAGAAATGAAGTAATATAATATAACCAGATTTTGTTAAGTTTATTTGATATTTTAAACACATTTTATGATAGTATTTGAGTTGTTTACACCGTTTGATACATTTTTGCTTCAATATTAATTGAAATGCTATCATCAAACGTTAAATAAATTTAATAAAATGTGGTTAAAAGGATTAAATTCATACGTTTCTAAAATTTGATAACTAAATTGGTCTAAATTTTTTAAAAGGACAAATTCCAACTTTGATTGAAAATCAAAAGAACAAAAATATATTTAACCCTACATATCTAAGATTGACATTTAATTTATTTAAATAATTATATATAAACAAGTAGACATTAAGTTTAATGTGTTTGATTTAAGATTGACATTTCTTTTATTTAAATGATTATATGTAATCACTATTTTTATATTCATGATCTATAGTCACCACCACATCTCAAAGTGTTAGGTTCGGGGTTTGATTTTCTTAATTTGTAAAATATTAACACGACTTAGAACATAAAAAGTTATATGAATAATGCGGAATAGTTAATCTTAAAAAAATTGTATTAGTTGAAAGTTAACTTTTTTATCATAAAATATAAGTACAAAATTCAAATTTAAGCTGAATAAGTAAATATTATCCAATTTGAGACCAAAATTTGACCCAATCATATGAAACATGCTTAATCTAAATAATGCACTCAATTTTATCCTATAGATTGTTACAAGTTGTGATAAGATTCAGATTAAGAGAATCTCATGCTCTTTCATTCATCAATTGGAAATATAAATAAATATTGTAATTCATTTTTAAAAATATTAATTCAATAATTAATTAAATTGAAGCTATTAATTAGTTCTTTTTTTTTTTAATGCTACCACGCCATAAATGTAATCAAGTGCAAACTTACGTAAGCGCCTGTAGCTCAGTGGATAGAGCGTCTGTTTCCTAAGCAGAAAGTCGTAGGTTCGACCCCTACCTGGCGCGATATAACTTTTATTTAATTTTTTTAATATTTATTACTTTTATTAAAGAGATAATATATTACCTTTTAAGCCAAATTTATTTAAGTGTATTTCCTAATGTAATATTTTCCCAGCCAACTGTTTCCTAATTTTATTTGAGTGATCTACTTAAAAATTCCCTATTTAAAAGCAACTAACATAACATTTTTTAATATTATTTTAATAAAATGATATTTAACTTTTTAGAAGTTAAAGGTTTATGACAATAAATTATCCTACTCATAACATATTGGACACAATAATTTTCGCTTTGGAAATTCTGAGATATTATTTATGTCGAATTTAATTTGATATTTTTATTGCCCACACGAGTCTATAGTACCACTTTGATGAGAAATATTTGAACATGTGGTAGAAAATATTTGTATAACTCACTTTTGAAAAAATAAAATAAAATTCTCTACAGTTATATTTCACTGGTACGGTTATGAATTATGAATTAATGATTGTCCATTGATTTGATATATTTACTGATATGATTCATTACTCTTTATGGTAAATATTTGTATTAACTAAGTTGATTTGTTTCCTTTATGGATTACATATTGTATGTATAAATAGGACTCTTCCTATCAATAATAATACACAGATGAGTTGCTCCCTATTCTCTATTCTCTAATGTTTCTTTCTCTTCTCTCTTATCTATTATTCTTTCTTCTCTCTGTTATTCGCTTTATTTCATAACACATTATCAGCACGATGCTCCAATTGAGAACTAGTGGAAGTTTTTTCTCTCTAAGGACAGTGTTTTGCGTGTCTCAATCCAGACTCTTTCTAATCCTTTCTCAATTTATAATTTTACCTTATATTCTTCCTTTTGTGATAAGAATTGTTTGACCTTATCAATTTTCATCTTCGTCTTATTATTTATTTTTATTATGACGATGATTATTATTAATATTATTATTTTGATGATGATTATTATTATTAATATTATTATTTTATGTGTTAGTTCTAAACACGCGAAACGTTGCAAAATTTGG
>Ga0209589_1004594_pt1 | contig 23733 bp, 13 predicted proteins | sample CowpeawhiteBW_FD_187525 | JGI IMG/M metagenome (GOLD analysis project Ga0209589, IMG submission 187525) | Root nodule microbial communities of legume samples collected from California USA - Cow pea white BW (SPAdes) (version 2) | ecosystem: Host-associated > Plants > Roots > Nodule | place: USA...
CCATATGTCCTTATTGCCTCTATAAATGCCTCTTTATCTGGAAAATATGTTCCAACTTCCCACTGGTATTGGGCCATACTTTTGGGCATTTTAAAGGTCCCAAAGTTTGCCTTACATTGGTTGCGACTGGCCAATGAGTCATCACTGTACATGTCATCTGATTCCCACCCATCATCAGATAACCCCCTATCTCGCATATCAACATGGTCACTGCCATCAAATTCTAAATCGTCATCCTCACTATCTTCTTCCCCATTTCCTTCCCATAAATTGTCCTCATAATGGACACTTACATCAACTAGATCAAAATCAGTTTCATCTTCATTTCTCTCCTCCCGACCTACTGCCTCATGTGCCTCAGCTCCAGTTTCATCACCTTCACCTACTGCATCAGCTCCAGTTTCCTTATCTATAGCTACTCCATCAGCTCCAGCTTCATCACCTTCTGCACGAACTCCAGTTTCCTTATCTACAACTACTCCATCAGCTCCAACTTCATCACCTTCTGCACGAACTCCAGTTTCCTTATCTACAGCTACTCCATCAGCTCCAACTTCATCACCTTCAACTTCTGCATGAATTCCAGTTTCCTTACCTACACCTACTCCATCAGCTCCAGTTTCATCACCTTCAACTACTGCATCAGCTCTAGTTTCCTTACCTACACCTACTACATCACCTCCAGTTTCCTCAAATTCAGTTTGTGGCTCCACCCTAATGTTATGGTGACTATCTGCGTCATCTTCCAATTCATATTCCATATCAAAAACGTTTTTATCCTGTTGCATTTCAGCTTCATGAACAACATTATTATCCTGCACAGGATTAATGTGATCTCCATCGCCACAACCACTGTGACCATCCATCTCAGCCTGGACCTCAACATTTGTAGTTCCTATTTCTGCAACCACCTCTTCCGGGAAGTATTCCAAAACATTGTCCACAACCTCAGCTTCACAAATTGAGTGATTAACATACATATGAACCTGCCCATTCCTTCTAGCAATTCTAACCATTTGCATTACACCCATGTCATCAGTCAAATTTTTCAAGTTGTTCTCCAATACCTCTGACCTACTAACATTATACCACAAATCTTTAATGTTTACATAACCTATTTCCCTAAGTATTCCCATTATTTCAAAATAGCTCCACCTATCTGGGTCACACGCCAACGTGGGCGTTAACCCATTACTATAACTCCACCTAGCTTCATTCCTTTCAAAGTATCCTCCATGGTGGACCACCACCTCAAATCTATCATCACACATCCCAACCTATAAAAATACATATTCCAAGTTACTCGACGCACAACCAATGCCCACATATACAATACATATTACATCCCATGCCCCAAAAAAGTCAAAACGTGACCACAACCCACTAACCACAAACAAACGGGACCACCACAAAGCAACGGGACCACAACCCACACACCATTACAAACACACACAGACAGAATAACACATAGAAAATAATACCAACACCGACAAAGACAATACTATATAAGTAAAACGCGACATTCAATCCATAGAAAAACCAGAAAACTTACCTTCGATTTCGTCCCACTATGAACATAGCGATGAACCTTTGCCGCACCGAAGGAGACCGCGAACCCTAATATATTGATTGATTGATTTTCGCTTCTTCCTCGAACCCTAATTTGTTCAATCGTTATCCCCAAATTCTTCCTCGCACCCAAATTTCTTTCTTCCACGAACCCTAATTTCTTTCTTCCAAGAACCCTAATTTCGCTTCTTCCAATTACCGCTGCTTTTAATTTCTCGTTTTGTATTGTCCACATAATCTGATGTCCCTACTTGACACGTCATGTAAAATTGCCACAGTATCACATCAAATCACTCTGCCGTTAATTTTTTTAACGTTGTTAACACACAGGACTGAATTGAACCTCCTACATAAACTAGGGGACTAAATTGAACCCCGAAAAAATAAGAGGACCAAAATGAACCTCGCATATAAAGTAGAGGACCAAAAGTCTAATTAAGCCTATATTATTTTATTCAACAATTCTGTTATTTTATTCCTATACTATTGTTTTATTTAAATATTTTATTCTTCTCACTTAAGAAGTGCTATTCATATTCTGCTTGTAATTTTTTAGACATGTTTTATTTCTCATCCTAACTCTTAGCCTCCTTATAAAAGGAAGAATGCATAAAACTATTTACTTTTTTGAAAATAAATTTCTTTTTAGACATTGGTATTTATTTCTTTTTATAGAAATTAAAATGAATCAAATTATGAAATCCAAAACAAAAATCTTTTTGGAGATAAAAATTAAGACTTTTAAGAGTGAAAAATATGATCAAATACATAAATGTGTGTGTATATGTATATTTTTTTATTTAGCATACCAATTAAACAGGATAAGAGCAGAGCTGTTTACAAACACTTTTTTCTTGGGGGTGTACTCATACTGAACATAGGTTACAGAACACAGTAACATTTAACTGTCCTGATAAATGACTCAAATGATGGGGACAAAGAAATTAAATATACATTTTATATCACAAATAAGAATCAATAGTAACAGAGAGATACTGGGGAGGCTCTGAAAGTCATTCTGACAGCTGAATGATCTCTTGTCCATAGTACTTTCATGAACCACCTATGATCCCCTCAGCAGCACAAATTGTGAGTACATACATACATGAGTGGAATACGACAAATACACAAATGTAGTAGGTAAAACAGTTTTCACCCCCAAATCAATACAAAAATGATAAGATGAAGATACACATGATAAATAAACAAATAAATAAATAAAGGGACAATTGAAATGAACTTTTGTCTTATTCTTGCCATCATATTTCAACTGATTGTTTTTGCATCCTTTTTCCTGTGGCTATGTAATCAACCAGACACACCATTTCCCACAGTGATTTCAGCATTGAAGCTGCTTTCAACCTTTGGTGGACCTGAATGCCTTCTTGGTCTAGCAGGTGAAGCAGGGAAACTGAGACGCTTCTTTGCAGTCCCAGCAGGGGACCCTGACCCTTTATCTGGGGTCACATTTTCTGCAGCTAGTGGACTTTGCATTCTGGACTTGGCTTTGGCAGATTTAGTTGGCACCATGTAACTTGGGATTGCTGGGGAGCTTGCAAGGCTTTCATCATCTCCTACAGTTGATCCACCAATGGAGTGCCTCCTTGGCCGCTCTGACTGCACACTCAACACACTTTTAGTGTCATCATCTATGGCCAACATGTCCTTTGGACTCACTTTCTTCACCTTCTTAGCAGCTGCTGGAGGAGCTGACTTGGGAGGATTTGAATGCGATTGCTGGGATTGTGACTCAAAGTTAGGTGAGCCTGGATTTTGGCTCGCTGTTGGAGAATGCTTCTCAGAATTCAGCTGAAATTTAGCAAATGATTTGCTGATTTCAGCACTGGTAATGCCACGCCCAGAACTTCTAATAGATTTATTGTCATTCTTTTCTTTCTCCCCCAAGCTATGGCTCTCCCCGGGCCGGGCTGCCGTCCATCGTTCCAACCAACTCCAACCCCAGGTTGGATTGGTTGGATCCATGAACATTGGGTTTATGGATCTTGATGAACTCTTCCAGTTTTGCTGTAAAGAATGAAGTAGCATTTGTTTAAGAGTAGTATTATTTTGACACCCAACAAACTTTTACACACTTTTCATCCACTATTTTATTTTTCAATCTCTAGAAGTTAACTTTTTCAATGACCAAAATACTCCTAAAAGTGGGTTGTGGAGTGGCGCATCCAGTTTCAAAAAAACATTTTCCTTTGTTAAAAGTCAAACCCGGGAGTTAAATGTATTCAAAACCTCATGGAAATCACACCAGTAGCCATATTCTTATTATAGTCCATTATATATTATGTATTATTTTCTGACATAACAAAATAGTTTGGACAAATTTCCCAGTATGCATAAGCTAAATTTTAATTTTATGGAAGAAGTTTAAAGCATTTTACCTTTCTTATTTTCTTCTCTTTTGAGTGTTAATTGAAAAATTTATCCAAACAAGAGTAAAGTCAATTGTTCTCTGAATTCACCAAAAAATTTGCTTCATATATCCTTTCTCATTTCAGTTTCACTATCCTAACAAATGTAAATTCACAGGAGAAATAGAAAACCTGGTGAGAGAATGAATAAGCCATTGCTCTTTCTCTTCTCATAGCAGCTTCATACTTGCTCAGTAACTTGGCTTCAACCTGTTCTTTCGATTGTACACTGTCATCCCATTCCTCACCAAGCTATTATAGGAATTTGAAAAAAGTTAAAATCATTCAAAATCCATCTAAAAGTCAAGTAAATATTATCTTTATGTCAACAGGATCAAAAACAGAAAATAAGTCAAGGGAAATGAAACACAGACCTTCATGCTCTCTAGCTCTTTTGCATGTTTCTGTAAGAGCTGTTTCTGCAGAGCTTGATTCTCCTCCAACATCCTGAGCCTCCTAGAACGAATCTGAGTTTGCAAATGTGCAAAAGTCTGCATGGAACGGAGGGTACTAATGGCTTGTCGTTTCACCACTGGCCCTTCCATGAGGGATCTCAACCTCACCAGTCCCCTCAGAGCCCGCAGTGCCCTTCGTGCCTAAATGATTATAGAGAAATAACTCAGCTTGCAGGCCGTTTATCATGAATCAAGAAGCTTTCTTTTGCAGCAATTATTGATTACTTATGACCTCTTAACTTAGTGTTTGGTACTTAAAAACACATAGTTAACCCATTTGGTCCTTAAACGATATAGCAATTTTGATTTTTATCTTTATTTCAAACTTTGATCCTGTTAGGTCCTATACTTAAGAAATGCAATTGTCATTTGTTAACACCATTGGACGAAGAGAACTACATCCATGTATTTCTTAAGTATGGAAACCTAATAGGATCAAAGTTGAAGATAGGGACAAAAACCAAAATTGCGTGACCAAAAACAAGGTTAACCCTTTAATAAATATATACGTTTTGGCACTGATTCGTATTTTAAGAGTTCGAACTGACCAACTGTTAGTATACAGTGAACAAGAAAGTGTTATATCATTATTGTAACTGAGGTTTTCTCACTAGTAGTTGTAAGCAAAAGTACAAACATTCAACAGATAATGGAAAGAGGGAAGCTGAATGGAATAAGTTACATCGGTTTAAATGAAAAATAGCAAAATATACCAAGTATCCCCGAAAAGCTTTCTGAATCCTTATTGCTGCCACTCCCTCTGTTGGTTTACTGTGTAACTGAACAATTGTAGTGGCTTGGACCTCCACAGGTTCTGTCTGAACAGCAGGAACAGGTTCTGTATGAACAGCAGGAACCGGTTCCTCCACAACCACTGCAGTTGCAACTTTGACGCGATCATGACTTGTTTCAATCTCAGAGTGAGGTAAAATAACCTCAGGTGGAGGAAGAGGAGGTGCTGCTTTATCCGTTTCAGATTGAGATGCTGAAGTCTGCAACTTTTGTTTTCCAAACCATTTCTTCTTTGGTCTGCTTGTTTTCTGCAAAAGCAGTTGCTAACACTATAAGGAAAATGTTGGATACCTGAGAAATGTTAACTATAAATTTCATCTGAACCTGATCGTTCCTCTCCTTTGATTCAGGGCTTAGAGCTTTCTTCACAGTAGAAAACCAACTTCCCTTCCTCCCCATTCTCTTCGCATTCCTCGCTTAGACCCTTAACACAGGAAATATGTAAATTTCATGATATCATCTCTCACAAGCCAAAATAATTCAAGAATTCAGCTTGCCTTTGAATAGGAAATCCAATATCACCAACTTATATCAGTAAATGCTGCTAGAGCTATGAAATTTGATGCTGAAAAATTAATTACGTAAGCCTTTTAGCTTTTGAAAACAAGAAGAAAAGGTATGAAAAGGAAACCAGAAACCAGCTTCTGGCTTCTGGTAGAGAAATTCATCATCAAGACTGAACTATTGAGCAATTCAAATACTTATCCCTAAAGGAATCCAAATGGCATGTGAAAAATACAGAGAGTTATTTGAAATCCTCATTCGCTGAATCATACTGAATCCAACAGTATGAAGAACCGGATTATCTTCCTTTTTGCATTTCACTGCAAAGAACCACATAGAATGCAGATTTATCTAATAAAATCAGCATTTCCAGTGAAATTATGCAACACCCTTGTGCTGAAACTACCAGAATTTTCACCAATTCAAAACAAGGAAAGAAATCGAAGAACTTTAAACATTAAACGGGTCCAAAAACATGTCGAGGAAATGGGAAAGTGCAAAAATAGCAATTTTAAATGAATTTGAAAAAAAGGGGGTCAAAATTTAGATGGAAAATGATGGTACCTGAAGTGAAACCAAAGAGACAGATCTGAATGAAAGAGCTTGCAAGTTGTTCTGGGCCTATGTGTCTCTGAACAAAAAGTAACAAAAAGATGAAAGAACTTGGAGATTACGCTTGCACTATCTCCCCTGTAAAGCAGGGAAATGCAATCAGATCTTGGGAAGGGACAAAGGGTTTCAATGATACGAGAGCATGAGAGAGAGAACAGCTGGTTCAGCAAATACTGTGACCCCACTACTTGTTTTAGGGAAAGTGGGACCCACTTAGTTATCATGGTTCAGGAAAAACCTTGTGTCCAAGGTCCCGTTTTTGCTGGTTTAGTTACCTTGTTAACCGTGTGTCCCATGATGAATGATGACCCTTTCCATGGATGCTGATGTTGGTCCCACTCATGGCAGTGATTGCCCATTACCACTGCCACTGGCATTCATGTTCTACATTTTTTTTCATCTCTCTCTCTCCTTGCTGTTTTTTTTTTTTGTCTTCAACACTTCCTCAATAAATTATCATTTAACTGCTTTCCTTGTCTTAACTGTTGCCTGCATAGATTTTTCATTACTCTGTAAGTTATTAATGTCAATAGTTATTCATACAATAATGAACCATTAATATTAGATAAAAATCCTCAATTGGATCGACCGTATTTATAAAAAAAAAAAAGTGTTTGGATAAATTACTATGAGAAGTTACTTACTTTACCGTACTAAGTTTTTATATTTGTGTATATATGTAAAAAAAAAGGAAAATTTAAGAAATTAATTTGCATTGAATTATTTTTTTGAAGGCTAATGGTATAGAAGACAAAGATAGATTTTGTGAATTATTATCATTATATGGCACCTTGATATTTATATTGTTTTTTTCGAAAATAATACCTTATGTACTAGATAAAAGCTAGATTCTTTTCTTCCGTTCTTTCTTTCCTTGTATACTTTTGCATTTTCGTGTTTTTTCTCTTGCTGACGTGAGAAAGTAATTTTGAGGAACTTTGCTTTTGCTTATCAATATAGAAAGTACCTATTAGTGGTAAGTTGCCAACACCCTATTATGCAAACGTGTAACTCATAAACTACTCAATAAGATACATTAGCAACGATTAATGAACCACGTTTGGGATCGGATAATTACATCTTCACACGTTAACACCTTGATATAGCACAAACAATTTAAGGTATGAATTATCATAATGGTATCCATGTAGCGTTTTGTTGTTTGGAAGAAAATAATTTAAGCTTGTTAGAAGAAAATGACTCAACAATTTTGTCGGTGATCATAATATTCTATTCTTGATTCGTTTATTTTGTTGGTGATGTTTAAGAAGCCAAATTACCAAATACTACACAGAAGTGGACAAGAAAAGGACGAAATTACCCTATGATTATTTATGAAAACCGTCGGCGAAGGGGTATCGTTGACCTGGTGTTTTAAAGCATTAATCGAACGTTGTTGCCTTCAACATTTGACACTTGTCATCTGATTAAATTCTTTTGTCAATTTAGTTTCACAAATGTGTCATTTTAGATATTATAAAATTTTAATTATAGAATTAGTCTTTTAGTGTTTTAAAATTAAGTAACTTTCATCCGTTAATAATATGTCATCAAATTGCTGGCAAGAAATACTACATGTGTGTATGTAACTTATTACTCATTTATGCTATTACTAGTTTGTGTGGCAACTAATGGGAGGAAGAAAATAATGTAAATAAATTCAGGAGGCATCGTAACAATTTAAGAAAAGTTTCAAAAACATGTTTTAAGAAAATGGTGTTGGTACATATTCGATCCAAATCTCAAGATCCAAAATCAATTTATACGAAGTCCTCAATTCTTCCAAAAAAAAGCATATCCTAAGATATTAGGCAGATTTTTAAGTTTATACTCACTTACAACTGCCTTTTATATGTTAATATTTTATTGACATGTTGGGTTCAATAACCTATTTCCTATATGTATCACACGACAATAATAAGTATTCACTCCTTAGCCTCATTTGTTATTATATGGGTTAAATATGCTTTTGTCCTTTAAGTTTGTGTGAAATTTGGAATTAGTCCCTTTTCGAAATTTTAGACCAATTTAGTTATTCATCTTTAGAAATGTGTGGATTTACTCATTTTAACCAAATTTTGTTAAGTTTATATGATGTTTCAAGTGCATTCCATGTTAGTATTTGAAATGTTTACACCTTTTGACACATTTTCTCTTTAATATTAGCTCAAATATTATTGTAAATCGCGTTTGAAATGTCACATAAACTTGATAAATTTTGGTTAAAAGAACTAAATTCACGTATTTTTAAAAATGAAGAACTAAATTGGTTTAGAGTTTCGAAGATGAACTAATTACAAATTTCACTGAAATTTGAGAGACCAAAAACATATTTAACTGTTATTATATTAATATATACTTTCTTACTAACTTAAGTATTAATTTTATATAGTCAGATCATCTCTCTAGTCTCTCTAGGAGTTTGATATAGAACAATGTCGTCCTGAAGATTCCTTGACGATTTCAGATAAAAACAATTGGCAACTATGAGGCTTTGGTAAAACATTCACCATACCACTAAACATATGATATTAATAAAAAGTCAAGCTCAATCATCCACATCCTCCACACTAGAGATGGATCCCAATGTCATCAATATCATCAAGAGTCGTATGGAGACTATTGTCCAATAGAATGAACAACTTTGAACTCAACACCACGAGGACGTGGAGTTGTTTCGGGGTGTCAAACCAGAAGCTCAACAATCTCGAGGAAGAATAAACTTTTCAAAGAACATTCTCAAGAAGACACTCCTCGAATCCAATGAGTAATAAAGCCTCATAATAACGATACTTGACAGACTCAACCTTTAAACAGGAAAAATGCCTACCATACAACTCAAGAGAAATGGGAGTCTCCCTCTCCCAAACATTAGTAAAGCACATGGAATCTAGATGACAGCCCAACATCAAGAAACCTCACCCAGAAGGCAAGAAAGAAGGACAACGAAAGTTTACCCTAACATCAAATTTAAATACCCACTAAGTCTTGCAAATGAAGCACGAGATTAGATTAAGAACAATCTAGTCATAGGCAATACAATCAATGAGAACTCCAGGGATCACACCCAGATTAGGCCTTTGGCACCTTAAGAGTCTCGAGTATATGATCAATCGTATCATTTTGAGCTATATCCCAACCACAATTAGACAAAGCCATGCAAGCATACTTTGAGGGCCTAAAAAAACATGAAGGGATGACGAATGTCAAAGCTTATATGAAAGCATATTTGACACAGGCCAAGATTCATACCCACGAATTAAGGTCCATTTTTGGCTCTTTCCTACCACACTCAATGGATAGGTCGTGGAGTGGTACTACGCCCTCTGACTTAACTCTATCAATTCGTTCAACACTCTCTATGTCATATTTACAAAACGGTTCGCCAACCACAAACTAGTGGTAGCATCATCAGTCTTCCTTAAACACATTGATTTATCTAAACATAGCCAAAATGTTAAACAAAAAAATCAAGGATGTCGAACCAAACAAAGGAAACAAAATGAGGAGGATTGCGGAAATCTTGCAAGGAGCATTTTGATGAGGCAGTCAGCAGTCAATGTACAATTTGTGTCATAATTGAAGAGGCAAGACATGCATTACGAGGAGAGAGATAAAAATACCAATTTAGAAACATGGGGAGACAGAGCTCTGATTTCTTCAATGTAAGCAAGTTAGTGTGTCTATGAAAAGAACATTGGCCCTAACATCAACAAATGCGCTACACATGATGAGTGTTTCATCAAAGGACACAACTTGTTGAGAATTGTTGCATGCTACAATCACAATATTGGAGTCGCTCTCTGGTCAAGCATCCACGACAACTCCAATTGTCATCACTGCCTCTTCCCTGGGCCACACATTCTTGTTGTGCATGTGCTCACACACTTTTGGCACAACCTCTCCAATTCGATTTGGGAAATGAGCTTTGCCCCAAAATCAATACAAAAACACATATCAGTGATTTAAATTAGGGTTTATTAGAAGTTAACACTTCAAAATAAAACCAAATTTGAAGAGGAAAATAAATGGAAGAGAAAATGAACTCACAAAAAAGGAAAAAAAAATACTTAGGAAAAGGGAGAAGATGGCTTACAAGAATGGCTTCCATGAGGAGAGAAAATGGCTTCCAAGAAAAAGAGAAGATATGTACTTTGTAGTGGAAGTGAAGATGGCTTAAAGAAAAAAATGGAATCAACACTAAATAAAAAACATGAGCGAAGGAGTTGAGCTACGTGAAAAATACCACTTCCTATAAAAATGACAATAGTCTAAAATATATGCTCCAATATCCCATCGATTTAAAATCGACTACAAATATTATAGAACTTTTTAATTTTTTTAATATAGTATCATCTTAGTAAAACCGTCATCACACTAAATATTATTTCTCTTATAGTGATTAAGCTAAATTTTTCTTGTATATTGAAGAAATTATTGTTTCACAATACATCAAGAAAGAAAGATGTGATTTATTCACTTTAATTGAGAAAGATGTCGAAGAAGATACAAAAAGTTTAAACTGTTTAGTAAATATATTATTTTCTTATTTACTACAAATAAGTTTTCAACAAACATAATATGAACACCTTGTTTTATTTAAAGTACTGAATAGTCCTTTCATGTAATATATCGTGCAGTAATCACACAATTTAGCAAATTATACATAATCCTTTACAAACCCTAACTATAGTGGTCGTATGATCTTGTGGAACCAAACACCACCATTTAGATTTTCATCTTGGTAACCAAATGGTTGGATTGGCCCAAACCAAGATTACCTAATTAAGTAAGCAAATTATATTAATTAAGACAATAAACATGATTAGGAGAGGTTGAGTCGTTATTAGGATGGCCCTAATCAAAGCCATTAAAGATATTATAAATAGAGGTCAAATGTATGATTGTTGGTACATTTAATACGCATTTAAGACTTCCTTAACTCACTTCATCATTTGATACTAAATTAACTTGAGCTCGGAGTATCTTTAGTAGGTACCATCGACCGGTTTGGACGAACATGATGCCTTAGCTAGGAGAAGAATATTATGAGGTGAAGGCAAACAAATTGTGTAGGAGAACATTCGTCCCTATTACCTGAAACAACTACATTATAAATTTATATTTTTGTATAGATAATTTTGTTCCTAATCACTTTCTTCCATTGCATAATTTTCTTAAAGTTTCAAGGAGTTCTCTTTATTTTATGATTTTTTTATGCCCTTTTTAGATGATATCAAAATTTGTTGTTGAAATATACTCAAAAGTACTTTATATGAAAGATGCTCAAATGGGTTTGAGGAGCCCTCTTTATATAGCAATTGTTAGCGCCTCTTGACATGCCATCGCTTTGATCCCAACCATTAGATCTCCCTATAACAGTCAAAGGTCACAACTCTTACACTTCCCCATGTCACATCGACCTCTAACACCTTAATGATTATCCATTAAGCTTTTTGCATCGCTTCACTTCTCGAGGCTGGGGGCTACTGTACATGTAGAATGACATGACCAAAAAAATATAAATTTTCTTTCAATTTATATCATATTGGCAACATTGGCACTGACATCATTTCAACATCCTAAAGACTCTCATTGGTATTATCTCAAGTTTGGTGGCTAGTGTATTATGCAAGCCCGAGATCATCTCGGCTACCTGGCCTAATATGATCTAGGCTACCTAACCTGAGGTTAATCAAGGTAATCATTCATGTGGGTCAGGTCCAACTAGGTAAAAATCCATAAACACAATATAAATAAAATAATTCACTAGGCAAATTTATTACATTCATTATTATAACATTTATTGTTCATTGATACACACCGCTTAACTTTAACGTGAGTGTTATAATGTCTTTTGCAGATACACCTCCTCAGTTTGGAGCAGACACCTGAATCTTGGATATTTCAACGTTTGCAAAATACAAAATATTATATATATATATATATATATATATATATATATATATATATATATTTATTAATAAAATATATGAGTATTACATTAATAATTATTTTAAATAATTATTTTAAAGATCAAGCAAGATCTATAAAGTATTCATAAAAATATTTAACACCAAAGTTGATCATAAAATTTGGATTTTTTTAATACTTTAATACATTTAGATTGATATATTTTTTACAGATTGTTTGCATAAATAAATAAAAAAATCCGTAAAAAATGTATTAATTTTAGTTGAAGTGACATTTTTACTATCCAAATTTACTTAAAAAAGTATTATTATATTGAAAACATTTATCATGTTAACTACTGTTTACTTTTGATAATTAAAATTAACAATAATCGTTAAGACGAAATATAAATTTTAAATATAGATCGATTACAATAGTATATCTGAGTTATGTCAAAAGAGAGAGAAACAATTATTTGACAATTTAAATAATAAAAAAATAAGCCATGCATCATAAAGAAGTGCTGGAAAGAGTAAAAAACAACCGCATACAATAAATTTAATGGTCGGGGAATATGCTTCCATATTTTATTTGTTGGTTTTACTTAGGACAATTCTTGGTTGTTAGCAAGCCAAAAAAAAACTTAAGTCTTTGATAATGGGTGCCAGATCAGATCAGGGGAAACAAGATAAAAGAAAATTGTTTATTTTTGTTAGGTCAACAACTTAAATTATGAAATGTTTACATGTATTGAAAAAACCCATATACATCCATAACATTTGGATTTTTCTCCCTAATTAATCGGACTATTACACCGATTATAACATTTAAACTACTCAAATAAGGATATAAATATGACTAAGACCCTATCTTAATGAATTCCAACCATTCTCAAAGACCATAAATATGATTAACACCTTATCTTAATCAAATCCAATAAATTTAAATATATATATATATATATATATATATACGGTCTCTTACTTTTTTTTGTTTTATTATTTTTAAAATCAGGTAGTATGTATTTCTTTAAGATAATAACTAACTTTATGCAGAATATATAGTTAATTGATAACATAAGTATTCTATTTTTAGATATATCACTATGAAAAAAACTATGAATAGTAACAAACAAATACAAATCACTAAATGATTTAAATGATTAAAATTGGTCTTAGTAACGGATTTGTTGAGACTTTAGAGGGTTTGGTACGTGTTAAGCGATATACTATGAGCAATTTAGTAAATTAGACCTCATGATATAGTATGATAAGACTATATGTGAGTTATGAATTTTGATGATAACAAACACTCTTAATGATTTATAATTTTAAATTTTTAAAAGCAAAAATAGTGTCTAAACTTTCTAATGAGTATTTTTTTGCGGTCGCATATAAACAAAATTTCAATAGTAAGTAATGTATTTGACAATTTGACAAGAAAGTCTATAATAAGTACTAACAAGACGATCTATTGAATAGATTGACGACTCTTAAGATCTACTTATGTTTTGATGATTCAAATTCAGTTTAAATAAGTTGTAACAATAAAATAGTTTCTTGATATACTTAAAATGAATTCACAAATGTATAGTGGACCTATGAATTGAATATCTTTAATGATCAATAGTTTATTATTTTTGAAAAAAGGAAGCATGTGTTATTCATATATGGAAAGAATGTGCTTAAGTTTATTTGTGATTTTTAATTGAATCTACAATATCATTTGAATTGTTTTCTTTAGTAGTAACAAAGGCGAAAACATTTTGATAAACACTTTGGAGATCTAATCAGAACTTTTTTTATCGAGCATCTAAGGATAATTCTTTTCAGTTGTTATACCTCCTTTATTAAGGATGTACTCAACAAAAAATAAAGGTAGCCCACTTCTACATCCTTGGTTAATTCTTCTATCACAATCCAGCAGTTGTTGTACGGACAATTGATATTGTTCATTTTTTGAATAAAATATTAAATAAATTACAATATAATATTTTATACAAAATTATAATTTTAATTTAAAATTATAGATTTTTACACAAAATTATAATTTTATTTTGTAAGAAAAATTATACCTTCAAATTGGTTAAAATTAGGTTGTAGAGAAAGACAAAATTGCTTAGGTACATTTCTTTTCCATTTACAAATAACCATTTCCTCTCATTCTTCTCCAAAAGAATTCTTACATGTCCAGTACTCAATTCCTTCTCATCATCTATTGAAAACAATGATAGTTCCATCTATTTCTTTTCCGTTTCTCCTTTCTCATCATCTGTTGCATTCCATGTAAGCAAGGTTAAATATACAAGTTAGAACTTAATACATATCATTTCCTTGGATTTGATACCCAAGTAAGCGTTCCAAGTGCACTCAATTACACTTTTGTTTCTTCTTGTCATTTGAGAAAGATGTTTCGTGTTGCAATAAGTGTCCTCTACCGCACAAAGCCTCCTTCAAAGTGGTGTCCCGCCAGCACGCGTGTATTGCAAAAATGTGGTAAGCTACTCCTTATGCATCCAAACTGATTTGACATGTGTGAACTTGTTTGAAACTCTATAAAGTGTTTTTGGCATATTTGAGAAATCTCAGTTACAACATTGTAGTGAATTTGCATGGTTCATTTTAGTTTTATCAGTTTTCTCTTTCCTGTCTTTGAATTCTTACCCTAGAGGGCAAGTGTTCTATGGTGGGGATGTGTTAGCACTCCAATTTTTCGTCCATATTTTCTTCAATTCATTGTTTGATTGATTTAGTATCAATTTTTGTTCTGATTTTAGGATTAGTCTAGTATTTTCTTCAATTCATTGTTTGATTAATTTAATGCCATTTTTTTTCTGAATTAGGATTAGTCTAGTCTAGTTGTTTAGGTTTCTAGTAGTGTATTTTTGAATTCTAGAATATGTTTCTACACTCTTGCATCTACTTTACTTTTTCATACAATAAATAGAATTGCAGATAATTTTCATTTTCATTCATGTTGTAAATTTCTACTTTTGCATATGCATTAAATTCACAATGGTAAATTCCTACTATTGCATCACTCTAAGTTCAATTTCATGCATAACCATTGATACCTAATTAGGGATTTAAATTCCTTGCATCATTGCATGCAAAGTGTCTTCTTTTACTAATCAGATTTAAGTGTAGCATATCATGTTCATATAGATTGTATATACATGAATTATAGGTCTAAGTGCATATTGCAATATCCTTTGGCATTATCTAGTCTTTATCATCATTCACAATTAGTGAAAAACATTTCAAGTTGTATTCACGTCTCATTGATCCAAGTATTGTTACAGTTTTGTTATTAAATAGGTTTCAACTAGGACTTTTAGTCTACACTAGTTTTCTTCAACTAACCATTATATTTCATGCATCATAATTATTATGAACTTGCCTAGGCAGTAACAAAGGTAATTCTGCATCAACATTTCAGAAGTTGCATTAAGCTACATTATTACTATAAGTAAAATTTGTTCATGTAGGTTCTCATGCATGTTTTGCATCCCTTGCATTAGCTACTGCTTATTAGTGTATTTTACAACATCCAATCTTACATTTAATGCATTTAGATAGTTTCTTTAATTCTATATTTTGATTTCCCATTGCATTCCATTTAAGTAAACTTAAAATATAAGCTACAACTTGATACACACCATTCCATCTGCATAAATTGCATTCTCGATTAATAAAGTACACAAGCATTCTCATATTTGCATCAGAATTAGAAAATTTGTCGAGCCAACGATGATTTTTAAGTCATGCATCCATTTCTCTTGATTATGTAGTATATCCATCCATAATTCTAACTTGGCTTAAATCATTACTAAAGTAGGTTTTGCATTAGCATGGTAGGAAAATCAGAAATTGCATTAAGCACTTTTTCTGGTGTAGTGAAATCTGCTTGATTTATTTTTTACACATGATTTTAATGTCTTGGATCAAATTTAAATGTGAATTTCCAACTATAGCAAAAGCAAAAAACTTTAACTTTCATGAGAAGGATTTGGCATCCAATGAAAACTTGTGGGACTTGTACAATCGGGTTGGCGAAGCGACATGCAAACAATATATAAGCTTAGAGAATAATCATGACGTTAAGTCACATGAGAAACAAACCTTCATGTATGATAAGGTGTCACATGGAAAACTGCCATTATAATTTTAGAATTTTGCCATTACATTCAGTTAACATTCCTAACTTTTCTGCATGTAGAGTGATTTGTATGTTCTTTTTTATAGTTTGTTGTTGGGCATTTGCAACTATTGCAATTGTTGATGGCATCAACAAAATTCAGACAAGTAGATTGGTTGAGTTGTTCATACAACAATTGTCAAACTGTGAGAGAAGAATTAACCAAGGATGCAAAGGTGGACTACTTTTATTTGCTTTTGAGTAGATATCAATAATGGAGGCATAACAAATGAAAAGAATTATCCTTACATATGAATAAAAAAAACATGTAAAAAATGCAAGGTGCACAACCAAACATTTTAATAAACTTTTCTTCAAATGAACCATTATAATTAGAGATGTCAAAATGGGTTTCAACTCGTGAGTCAACCCGGCTCACCACGGGTTCGAGTCGGGTTGGGTTGAAAAAAATTCAATTTTTTTAAAAGTGGGTTGAACTCAACCCAGCTCACTTAACCCACGGGTTAAACGGGTTCGAGCCAGGTTGAATGTGGGTTGGCCAACTTAACCCACCAACATTTTTGTTACATTTTTTTTTATTTTCTTTAATTTTTTTAAATTCTTTTAATAATTATTTACTAATCCTATTATATATGTTCATAATTTTATATTTTTAAATGCTAGAATGTTGCTTAATAATATTTCAATAGTTTGAATGTTTAATTAATTTGATTGTGAAGTTATATATATTGATACTTTAATCTTTAACTATAATCTTTATAGTAAATTACTCAAGTAACCGTCTTATAAACAATTTTTTCTAAATTAGCATGACAAAAATGTATAGTTTTTTTATTTATATTTTGTTGAATAGCATGACAGAAAATTTGTAATATTAGCCATGCTTTCTTAGACTATATGGATACTTTCTTGGAAACAATTCTTCATATATTGGTGGTGAGCATGATCAAGATATTGGTTCTTGATTTTACTATGATTGTCATCTCATGGGTTACTTAAAAATTTATTTAAATATTTGAATACTAAAATATTTTAATATGATTGTCAGCTCACTTAACCCACCAACTCGTGGTGGGTTGAGCCGGGTCACAAAATTTCTAGCTCACCATAAAGTGAGTCGGGTTGAGTTCAATCATTTTCAACCCGACTCACACGGGTTGGCTCACTTTGACATGTCTAATTATAATAACTTCAGAAACGTAAAATAAAATAAAATAAAATAAAATTGTGTAGGCGAAAGAAATAGTCGTGTCTATTAATGGCTTTGAGACCATCCCTCCCTTTAATGAGAATGTTAAGGTTGTCGCCAACAAACATAATGAAAATGCATTACTTAAGATTGTCGCCAACCAGCCTAATTGTGCATCACTGATTCATATGAGTTCATGAATTACAATGAGATAAATATCTAACTTGATTTTTTTTTCACAATTTGTTAACATTGAATTCAAATATCATAATTTTATTTAAAACAATTTCACTTCAGGTGTCATAAGTACAAATTATTTCAAGTATCTAAATCATTCAATAACAATTGTCGGTTATGTACAGAACAATGACATATGGAATTGACTATTGGACATGTAAGAGATATTTTGGAGAAGAATGGGGAGAAAATGATTATTGTAGAGTGAAAAGAGACGTATCTAAGCAATTTTATCTTTCTTTGTGTACAAATATATAATTTTAAATTAAAGTTATAATTTTGTACAAAATATTATATAGTGAATTCTATAATATTTTTTTCAAAAAATAAACAACAATATCAATCGTCCATACAATAGTTGTTAGACTCTAACAGAAGAATAAACCGAGGATGCAAAGGTGGACTACCTTTATTTACTTTTGAGTACATGCTCACTAATGGAGGCATAAAAAATGAAAAGAATTATCCTTACACAAGAATAAAAAGAACATGTAATAATTGCAAGTACATATTTGACCAAACGTTTTTCAAACTTTTTCCTAATGGAGGTTATATGGGGAAAAACCAAAATTTAATAAAACAATGTGTAGGCCAAAGAAACATTCATGTCTATTGATGGCTTTGAGACATTCCTGCCTCTAATAAAAAGTCATTTCTTATGGTTGTCACTAACCTGATTATTTATACATCCATAAATGTTGATTCATATGAGTTCATGAATTATGATGGATTAAATATCTAATTTGATTTTTTTAAAATTGCTAATATTGATTCCAAATATCCTAATTTTATTTCATAAAAGAAAAATTAGGGGTGATTAGTACAAATTCTTTCAAATATCTAAATCATTCAATAATAATTATCGATTACGGACAAAACAATGATAAATGGAATTGACTACTGGACATGTACGAAATATTTTGGAGAAAATGGTTATTGTAGATTGAAAAGAGATGTTCTAAGCAATTTTATCTTTCTTTACTGTAATTTTAAGGAATAATTTTGTGTACAAAACAAAATTATAATTTTGTGTACAAATATATAATTTTAAATAAAAATTATAATTTTGTACAAAATATTGTATAGTAATTTCTTTAATATTTTATTAAAATAAGTAAACAACAATATCAATTGTTCCTACAATAGCTACTGGGCTATAACAGAAGAATTAATTGAGGATGTAATGGTGGGAATAAAAAGAACCTGTAATAAATGCAAGTACATATTTGGCCAAACTTTTTTTCAAACTTTTCTTCTACTGAACCATTATAATAACTTAAGAAACGTAAATTTTAATAAAAAAAAATTGTAGGCAAAAGAAATAGTCGTGTCTATTGATGGCTTTGAGACAATCCCTCCCTTTAATGAAAATGCATTGCTAAAGGTTGTCGCCAACTAGCAGATTGTTTATGCATCCATAAATGTTTATTCATATGAGTTCATGACGGGGTAAATATCTAATTTGATTTTTTTTTTCAAAATTTGTTAACACCAACTCCAAATATCCTAATTTTATTTAAAAACAAATCAGGGGGTGAAAGTATGAATTCCTTTAAATATCTAAAGGTTAAATCATTCCAGAGGTTCCCATTTTTGTAGCAAAATCTCAAGTAGGTCCCCCCATTTTTATTTGACTCAATTGAGTCTCTATTTTGGAAAATTCATTGCAATTAGTTCCTTTCCATTAGTTGTACAGTAACGGTGTTAATTATGTGCCACATGTGAGCACATGTTTTTTTTTTTGTTTTTTTTAATTTTTTTTTTATTTTTTATTTTTTTTTTTGTTTTTTTTAATTTTTTTTTTAATTTTTAACTTTTTTATAATTTAAAAAAAAAGTAAAATTGACACGTGTCAATCTTCCATTGTGCCACGTGGTAGAGATAATGTGACATGGCAATGGCAGTGTCACATGTCACTATTGGATGTGAAAAATCTCAATGTAGTCCTTGTATTTGTTATTTTGTCTCAATTTGGTCTCAATTTTTTTAAAACTGAATCAATTTCATCCCTGTATAAAATTTAATTTTTATATAACTTTTGCAATGGTATTTTTATTATAGTTGATATTTTTAACAAAATTAAGTTTATTTAAATGTATATTTTGCTCTGATATTTATTTAAATTTTGTTTTAAATATTTATATATTTATATTTATAAATGTTAGAATTGTTAGTAAATTGTGAAGGGAAGGTGTTAGGATGCCTAGTGATCAAGGAAGGATTTCCAACACTCTGCATTTGTCTGAGCAAGGGAAAATTCCAATTTAGGGGAGCTGAACCTGTAAATTGTATGTTTGGTTAATTTTGCATGATTGTGATGATGTTATGCCATGAATTTTCGTGCTCCCTATGAGGTGAATTAGGGGTTTGGGTATTTGGGTACTGTTTTATTGGCAATTTTACCTAATTGCATGATTATGATGGATTTATGCACTAAATATGCAACTATTGTGCCAATTTGGGTGTTGGGATGTTGTGTGATGCCTAAATGGTGATCGTATGTCTGATCCAATTGATGCAAACTACTTTGGTATGAGTGGAGTGTGAATTGGTCATGGTTACTGGTGTTTGTGTGCGTGAAACAGTGCCAGAGTCTACATGTCTCGCTCAAGCGAGCCAGGCTCACCTAGGCGAGATATGCAGGGACTCGTACCCATTATCTGCTCGAGGCTATCGCTTAGGCGGATGATTTTTGGTTTGGGCGAAAGGCCATCTCGCTTAGGCGAGTGACTCTCGCCTAAGCAAGAATTTGAGAGGGTGGGGTGTTATGGCTTTTCATCCCGCTCAGGCGGGGATCCCATTTTGAGTGAAGGAGTGTCTCGCTCAGGCGAGAGTCTCTCGCCTCAGCGCAAATTCGAAGAATGTTCTGGTGTTGGCTTTACTCGCAGCCCAGGCAAGAGATGTGATTCTTGGGCGATACGTGGTCTCGCCTAGGCGAGTGTAACTCGCCTAAGTGAGTGTTCAAGGCTGGTTTTGTGCGTGGTGCTCGCTCAGGCGAGGTAACCTAGCCTAAGCGAGATGAACGGAAGTGCTTTGGCGAGAACTGGAAGTTTAAACCAAGGATGGATGGATGATGAGTTTACAGGCAATAAATGTTGCGGTGTTGGATTGATTGAAGTTGCATGGTGAAGCGTGGTCTATAAGGCTTCTAAGATATCTCGATGGTGGGCTTGCTGGTGTTCCATGGGTTGTGGCCTGGAACGTATCCTTGAGTTGTGGCTCGGGATAGCTGATGAACACGAGGAACCTTTGAGTTGTGGCTCGGGTTGGCGAGTGTTGCCGATGTGAGTGTGCTGGTTGTGGCCAGTACGGATAGGTCCAAATAGATTGCCCTCCTCAGTGATTCACTGACGAGTTAGGTAGTCCTGAGACGTTACGGACTATGTTTGTATTTGGGAACTCCACCTGGCGTTACGGTGTGTGATCCGTAGCATGGTCCCTGCACGTGCTCTATCGATTGTGGCCGATAGGTGTGGCAGCAAGGCGCCTTGAGATACTTAATAGAAGATGTAGAACACTGCTAGCATGGTTGTGGCCATGTGGAAGAGCGGGAATGAGTCTCCTTGATGTACACCAATATAAATGGTTGTGGCCATGTGTAAGGAAGGTAACGAGTCTTCCGCGAGGTGCATTGCTATACATGGTTGTGGCCATGTGATAGAAAATGAGGAGGTTCTTTGGAAATGAAATGATATCATATATGGTTGGGAGCCATGGGGGATAAAAGAAGAGTTTGTGTTATTGATGTATTTTGTTATTTATACATATACATATGTGTTTGGTGTACATTTATGCTTTATCTTTTAGCTTACACTATCTGCTTGTGTTTGGCGATGATCGTGTACGTGGTACACGTGAGCAGATGATGTTGCAGGTGGAGCTGGTAAGGCTTAGCCGTAGAGTGGGGAAAAAGCCTGGGAGTTTTATATTACTTTGTTTTGAAATATCTTGTAAACTCCTTTGAGACATTGTTGGATTATTCCACTTTTGTATTTATAGATTTTGGTTTGATCTTTTGCATTTATAAAAGTTTAAATTTCCCACGTTTTGGGAAATGAGGTATTATTAAATGCGGTGTAATTATTTACTTTTCTTCATTTTATTAAAATTCGTAATATCCTGACAGGATGTTACACATCTTCATTCAATATAAAAAATGTGCTTCTAGTTAAAGGATTGAAGCATAACTTGATAAGTATAAGCTAACTTTGTGATAAGGGATTTAAAATTATTTTTGAACCTAGTCATTGTCTCATCTTTGATGCATGTGGTAGTATAGTGTTAGTAGGGAAAAGAGTTAATAACATTTACTTGCTTAATTTGCCTCATGCATCAAATAGCATACAATGTCTTCTTAAAAAAGATGACGATAAATGATTGTGGCATAAAGGGATTTGTCACATTCATATGCATCATTTCAATCGATTGAATAGAAAACAACAGGTTGAAGGTTTATCAAAACTCAAGTTTGAGAAAGATAAAGTATATGAAGCATCCTAAAAGGGAAAACAAACTAAGGTTTCTTTCAAACCTAAAAACTATGTTTCAACTGAAAGGTCTTTGGAATTACTTCACATGGATCTATTTGGACTTTCAAGAACCATAAGTCTTGGTGGAAACTTCACATGGACATTATTTTTAGCTGCCAAGAATGATACATTTCTTTCTTTTGAGAGGCTTGCCAAGGTTTTGGGAAATGAAATGTTTTCTAAAAAAATTTCCTTAAGAAGTGATCATGGTGAAAGAGTTTCAAAATGAAAAGTTTGAACATTTTTGTGAACAACAGGACATTAAACACAACTTTTCAGCTCCTAGAACTCCACAACAAAATGTAGTTGAAAAAAAAAATAGATCACTTGAGGAACTTGCTAGGACCATTTTAAATGAAACTTCATTGCCAAAATACGTTTGGGCTAATGCAGTCAACACAGCTAGCTATGTTTTAAATTTTGTGTTGATTAAGCCTATTTTAAAGAAATCCCCTTATGAGCTTTTCAAAGATAGAAGGTCTGTTTTGACTCACCTAAAAGTTTTTGGTTGTAAATTCATTTTAAATAATGGCAAAGAAAAACTTGGCAAGTTTGACGCTAAAGCAAATGAAGGTATGCAACAAATAGTCATGCTTATAGGGTATATAATAAAAGGTTAATGAATGTTGAAGAGTCTATGCATGTGGTATTTGATGAAACTAACCCTAAACTGCAAGATCAAATGTTAAAGAATGCAGATGATGAAGATATACCCTTTGACGCGTTCAAATTAATACTACTTATCTATAACAACTTCAGTTTTGTTAAGAAAGTAGTCAACAAAATAGTAAGGGTAAAGTAACCCAAAGTCGTCTCCCAACGAACACGGACTTGATTTTTAACAAATTAGTTCTTATAAAACTATACAAGAGTTAGTCAAATAAAATTATAAAAAAATATAGGGGATTAAGATAAACAAAGATAGAAATAAAATTTAAAAGATAAAAAAAAAATAAAAATAATAGTAAAGAAAATAGATTGATTCCATTGCTTTTTTCAAAATAGATTCATCATCGGTTATCTAAAGCTTATTGCTCAATTAATTATTGTTGTAGATTTACAAATTAATCAATGTAAAGTCTCAATTAATTTGTTGGCGTTCTCACTTTTAACCAAAGTACAGTCTCAATTAAAAGTGAGAACTTTTAGATTATCCATAGTAAATTCAATCAAAGTACAGTCTCAATCAAATTTTACTATGCCTAATCATGTCTATTCTTTTATCTCCTCACCAAATAAAAAGCTTAATTAATCAAAGTAAAGTCTCGATTAATTTTCATTAGAGTAAATACCTTTAACCAAAGTAAAGTCTCAATTATTGGTAAAAACTCATTTAATCACATGAAAGT